>Ga0066640_10001656_pt1 | contig 13336 bp, 10 predicted proteins | sample CryGeyCG2114_020_2_FD_59505 | JGI IMG/M metagenome (GOLD analysis project Ga0066640, IMG submission 59505) | Groundwater microbial communities from aquifer - Crystal Geyser CG11_big_fil_rev_8/21/14_0.20 | ecosystem: Environmental > Aquatic > Deep subsurface > Groundwater | place: USA: Utah... | reverse complement strand
GCGCAAACCAACTCTCCAAGGAGTCTTGACGTGTCATATTTAAGTCCGGAAGCGCCTCTTCTCGAAAAGGAACTGACACAATTTCTAGCGTATCACCACGCTCTTCGTTCAACCCAACCGCCTGGCTAATTAGTTTCTTAAATGAATTCATTTGTTCGGCTGAACGTGGACGATAAGCAGAAGTCGTTTCCCCAGATGCAGATGTCACCGCATCATAAACACCATCAATCACAGCAGCTACTGTCAGTTTTTTAATACTTCCCGGCGCCCGTATCACATGTTCCACCGCATGACTTACCTCAAAATCAACAGACTTATTCATGACTCCGCCCTGTGCACTTAATTGTTTTTCTTCTCTCTTCACAACTTGCCCATTGGGATCATACTGCTGCTCAAAACGATCTACACGATCAAAATCAATCAATGCATTCACGCGAATCACTGCTTTATTAAGTCCCAGAACTTGACTCAACATTGACAATGCCTTATCTTCCAAATATTTTTCTGTGGCTTGCTGTATTTCCAGCTGCGAATCATTAAGCCCTGCAGTCGCTTCCCCATCATTCCCACGCGCCAGCATTTGCCCAGTAGAATCAATCAACGTCACACGCCCCGGATCTAATCCCTGCACACTTGATGCCACCAAATTAATAATGGCTCTTGCAGATTTTCCAGAGAGTCTAAAACCATCCACAAAAGCCAGCACAATGGATGCCGAGGCCTCTTCATTTTCGTCAGAAAATAAACTTTTTTTTGGTAAAACCAAGTGGACACGTGCCAAACGGATTCCAGAAATAGACTGTATGGTGCGCGCCAACTCTCCTTCCAACGCCCTTTGATAATTTAATTTTTGAACATAGTCACTCGTCCCAAACTGGCTTTTATCAAAAATCTCATACCCGACAACCCCTACTTGCGACACCTCCTGCTCTGCCAATTCCAGCCGCGCACGATGTAAATCTTTGTTTTTCAGATAAACAGCATTATCTTTAACACGGTATCCGATATTAAAGCGATCAAGCTCAGTCTGCACGCGGTTAATCGCCGAAGCATCAAGACCACTATACAGAATAGCATTTTTTGAATAATCATTCGTCGCTACAAGCAACATCAAGCAAGCAATCACCAAGATCACAAAAGCAATCAGCACATATTTCGCGCCCGTTTTGAGACGGGAATAAAAATTCTGGAACTGTTGAATTGCTTTTTGAAGAAAGTCCATATTAGGCCCCTACCGCAATCTGTTGCATCGTATGACGCAAATTAAACAATCGAAAAAGATTAAAATTCTGCTCATACCATACTGAGCCCAGCCCATGAGACTTAAGCTCAGATTGCCATTTCTGAAAACGCTCTATTCGTTCAGTGCGCAACGAAAGATCCGCCAGCTGTGCTAAAATCCACGCGCGATTCTCAGATGTCGCCTTATTTAAAATTTTCTCATATGACTGATAGCTCTTTTCCAAAACACCAGCAACATATTGCTCATCTGCCAATGCAAGCCCAAGTCTAACTGTTAGCGTATCCACAAAAGCATCTGTCGTTTTCATCGCCAAAAGACGACTCACCACATTTTCTGCATTTTCCCAAAAAGCCTTATTGCCAACACGCGATCCATACTGCGTCAAAAGAAGATACGCCTGTCCCACCAACTGATCATCTGGGCTCTGAAGTTTTGGAATTAAAGCAGTTACCGCTTGCTCTACATAATTCACTCGCCCAGATTCGAGAAGACGCTCAAGATACATGAAATCCCACTGCGCATATTCAGAAACATTTTCTGTATTCGTATCACTTTGAATCGCTTTTAGATAGCTCTGTAGGGAACTATTAGAAAAACTTTCTCGCTTGTTTTTTTCTGAGCTTGTTGTCAATTCGCTGATTTCAAAATAAGCTTGCGCGGTAAATCGGTTTACCCAACCCATCTTGGAAAACTGCGAAAACTCTGCCTTCAACATCCGAAAATTTTCAATAGCTTCACCCCAATACTCAGCTTCAAACGCTAAGCGCCCATCTCTAAATCGCGCTACACTTGGCTCCTCGTCTTCATCAAATCGTTTGGCACGTTCTTGGTAAGTCCAATAGGCGAGTCCAGGCAATTCAGCTTTTTCCTCGAATTCTGCTTTCTTAACATACGCAAAAGGAGCTAAGTGACTGTCTGGATAACAACTAATCAAAAGATGAGTAAACCGACTCGCCACATAATATGCACCTTTTTTAGCCTCTTCACGCGCACGCGAAAGCAACGCACTATCATCCACCCCCCAATGGCGAGAGGCAAAATACACACCAGAGGCAAAAAACAAGACTGAGAATATCATCCAGGCTAGAACCAAACTGGTTTGCCATACAGATTTTTTCATGACACATTCCCTTGTTGCGTTTTCTTTGCCATTTCCTGCTCAAAAATTCGCTTGATCTGCATTAACGTGTAATTTTGTGTTTGAAGTTGTTTGATTTTTTCAAGTCGGTCAAAAACAGATTCGTCATAAAGACGATGTCCCGATGAAGTGCGTCGCGCTTCTTGGATAAGACCAGCGAGCGTATAATTATGAAGTGTTTGACGAGATAATCCAGAATAATGCATTACCTCACCAATTTTGAAAAGTTTTTCTCGCCGAATCATGCCGCCACCGCATCAGTATTAGATACGATTAAGATCCCCACAGCATCCTTTCATTGATAATTTGAATCGATCGAATTGCCTTTTGATCATCCGGGTCCATACGAACAATTTCTTCGAACGTTTCTTTTGCTTTTTTCAAATTCCCTGCTCTGAAGTATCCAGAAGCCATCTCAACTAAAGTTTCTTTGGAAACACGAGAATCAACAACAGGATTCAAAGCGCGTTGCTCCTTAGCTTCTTCAACAAAGGCATCCAGTTCTTCGGACTGCTGTTCAACACTCTGATTTACCATCACCGCCTCTTTCATGGCACTTTGTTGAAACTGCGCCATTCTAGATTCACGTTCTTGCTGAAAGCGTGCTTTCTCTTTCAAGAAAGCGCTATAATCAATTTCCAGATCTTGAAGCATGGTATCTACCTCAGTCGTCTCAACTGAACTTGAAAGTTCGCCAACTCCATCCACACCTCGCATCGCTTCTAACATCGCGGTCTCAGCCATTTTCGCTTCATCAATTTCACTCATTTGAATTTGAATATCATCCTTTTCGAAAGTCGAAGCATCCTCAGACCAAGATGACAACTCTTCTGCCGCTTGTTGCTCTAAAAAAGCTAGGGAACGTTTGGCTTTTTCATCTTCAGGATCAATTTCAACCGCTTTGCCCATTAGCACCTTAGCCCCTGCCAAATTCCCCTTAGAAAACTCTACTTGAGATTTTCGGATGTACTCATTTTTTGAACTTTCCAGCGCTTGCTGGCTTTGATCCATTTCTAACTCTTTAATCTTATCTTCAATGAAAACACGAAGCATTTTGGCTTCTTTTAAATTCGGGTCGATCACCAATAACCGCTCCACCTCTACCTGCGCTTCATAGATTCTGCCATCCTCCAACAATGCCTTTGCTAAATCCAAAGACTCCTTCTTTCCCTCTTCAACTGATTTATCAATCTCTTTTTTGTTTTCTTTATATTTCTTTTCAGCTTCCGCGATTAAGCTTTCCTTTGATTGATCAATCCACTCAGAAGCCTCTCGGTTTTCCGGATCAAGCGCAAACACTTGTTCAAAAACTTTGATTGCTTCTTCATATTGGCCATCATTCAACAATTTTTTCCCATTTTTTATAAAAGTCTCAATTTGTTTCGTGTTTTCTTTTTCAAGAAGCGCGCGCTGTCTGGCCTCTTCTTCCATCTGTTTTTCCATCGCCAACTCTTCGGCACGACGCGCTTCGACGTTATCTTTATACATCCACGCTAAACTATCCTCAGACGATTCCGAGGTCATCTGTTTTGGATGTCTTTTCATTCTCTCCTGCTCTCTTTTCTCCTTCTCAACCTTTTCCTTGATTTTTTGTTGGTTATGCCTTTGCTCTTGCTGTTGTCGCACACGATTGGCTTCGTCCAACATCTGTTGCTGGTCTATAGACGCACTTTCTTTGCTCATTCTTAAGCGTTGTTGTGACTGCGAATCTAACCCGCCTAGACCTTGTAGCGCTTCATATCTTTCTACCGCTAAAGCCCATAAACCCTTTTGATAAAACTGATCTGCTTCCTTTTTCAAACGAGTTTGCTCTGAATTTTTTTCCTGTCGGATCGCAAGTTGAAAACGCTTAGACTGAATCTCTTTCTCATAGCTTTTCAACTGCGGATCATCTGGATAGGCATTGACCAACCTTTGATGAAGCGCCTCTGCTTTTTTTAAGTCGTTTGCATCAAGCGCCATTCTGATTCTTTGTAAATCGTCTCGAGTTGCAAGCGTTTTTCGTTCAGGCTGTTCTTGCATAGCCGCCGCCTCATCAGCCGAAGAAAAATTTCCTTTCTTTGCCATTGCAAAACGTTGTATTTCTTTTTTCACTTCTGCGTCATTCGGAGAAAACATCAAAATTCGCTCAAGATTCCAGATCGCGCGATCATAGTCTTCGTTCTGAGCAGCAAACTGTGCCTGCTTCCAAGCTAACGATTTCACACGAGACACCTGTTCTGAGGTCAAAGGATCTTGTTCGGGCTCTGAAAAATAGGTCGACGATTGCGCTTGGACAAGGCGAGGAAATGTAGAAACAACAAATACAATCAAAAATAAAAAGACACGAAAAAGCTGCTTCATTCGCCATCTAGATAAGTTGCTTTGAACACATTCTCTGATGGCGCCTGCTATTTTTTTCACGAAGTCCCTTTCTGATAGAAATGTAATTTACAAAATATATATTACATTTTGTAGTTTATAGTGCATAAAGTACAAAACGTAATTTATAAAATGTACTTTACAATTTATAAAATTAACGGCAATTCGTCAAGAATAATTATTCATAAAGTGAATAAATGTAAGGAGTTAGAGTGTATTTTACTATATATAGGGTTGTTTTGGATGAACTACACTTCTAATTGTGTTCTATTTGCCTATGCAAAACTCAGAGAAAATCACGTCTAGGAGATCTTCGCTATAGATCTCACCCACCAGCTCGCCCAAGGCCCCTAGCACTTCATTCAAATCCACACTGATAAGCTCTAGGGATCTTTTCTCTACCATCCCCTGTTGGACAGATTTGAGATATTTTGACGCCTGCCGCAACGCATCCACATGCCTCTGCTTGGAGACTACCACATTGGGTTTTTCTTTCACAGAAGACCATATTTCTTCGGCAAGTACAATTTCAAGCTCACTCATTCCTTCTCGCGTTTTGGAAGAAATATGAAGAAGGGGTCTTTCTTCTACTAATGATCGCACTTCTGCTTCTTGAAGTTTTTGTGGTAAATCTGATTTGTTGATGGCAATGACCACTTTCTCAGTGGAAAGTAATTTTAAGACTTCTTTGTCTTTGGCATCTAATGACCTTGAGCCGTCAAGCAGCCATAAAAAAAGATCACCTTCAGCGATATATTGCTTTGTGCGTTCCACACCCATTTGTTCCACAAGATCGATCGAGGTCGTTACTCCCGCTGTATCAACTAGACGCACAGGAATACCCTTGAGATCAATAATTTCTTCGATTGTATCTCGCGTTGTTCCGGGAATATCAGATACAATCGCTCGATCTCTTTCTAGAAAGGCATTTAATAAAGAAGACTTGCCTACATTCGGTTGACCCACCACAACCAACAAAACACCTTCTCGAAGTAATGCGCCCTGATTAAAACTTTCCACAAGATGATCAATCAGTTGTAACGCTAACTTTAAATTTTCTTGAATTTCTCCCGTGGTATATGCTTCTAAATCACTTTCAGGGAAATCAATATACGCTTCAATATGCGCAGTACATTTCAGAACAATATCTTTTATTTTTTTAGCACTAGCAGATAAACTGCCTCTTAAGTTTTGCATCGCAGCCTGTAAACTTAAATCTGTCTTTGCGCGAATGACATCTAAAACAGCTTCTGCTTGCGCTAAGTCCATTTTGCCATTTAGAAACGCGCGCTTTGTAAATTCACCTGGCTCAGCCAGTCTTGCGCCTGCATTAGAGATAAGCTTGAGCACGTTGCGTGTGGTCGCCAGCCCGCCATGGCAACTCATTTCGATCACATCTTCACCCGTATAAGAACGCGGCGCTTTAAACGTGGATACTAACACCTCATCAACCTGATGTGACGTCACAGGATCTGTGACCACACCATAATGAATGGTATGAGAAGGTTCTTTCTTTAAATCTTTTTTTGGTTTAGAACGAAACACTTGTTGTATCACGTCAAAGGCCTGTGTGCCGCTGACACGAATTACCGAAATACCGCCTTCACCAATTGGGGTAGCAATTGCACAAATGGTTTCATCATCATATTTTTTTGTCATGTGAATAGTACTTCCCTTGCTTCTGCTACTGCAAATAAAGACCCTGTCACTAAAATTGGGTTGCCATTATGATTCATTTGAATCGCCTTTTCAATGGCTTTTGGTACCGTAGGTGCTAGCACCGTATTAGGCAATGCCTGCATTATATATCGTTTTAATTGTAAGGCTGGTACGGCACGCGCATGCTTGGTTTGGGTCACAATAATACTCTGAGAAATTTTTTGGACAGCTCCCACAATGGCACGATTTAATTTATCCGATGAGAACGCTAAAATTAAAATGGGTTTTTTAGAAAAAAGATGTCGCATTGATTTCCACAAAACGTGCATGCTTTCCTGATTATGCGCACCATCTAACACGAAACAATTTGATTTCTTTTGAATAATTTCTAATCGGCCTGGCCATGTTACCTCTTTTAAACCTTTTTCAATACAATGCCGCTGAAGCCGACAAATCCCAAGGCGCTGCAAAAGATACGTTGCCTCCAAAGCTGTCGTCGCGTTTTCAAATTGATGTGCGCCCACCAAAGGAAGTGATAGCTTTTGAAAATGCCTCCAGGAAAAACGCACACCAACAAGATCATGCGCGATTAGTTTTGCCTGATTCATACCACTGTGTAGACATGCATGAACACATTGTACGCGATCTTGAATCACTTTTTGAACCACTGGAACCTGAGGCGCTATGACAGCCCATTGATTTTTCTTAATAATCGCAGCTTTTTCACGTGCAATGGCCGGCAATGTCCGCCCAAGAAACATTTGATGATCCAAACCAATGCGCGTGATCACCGAAATCAACGGCTGTAACACATTCGTTGCATCCAATCTACCGCCCAGGCCTACCTCAACCACCGCGATATCAATTTTCTGTTTTTGAAAGAACATAAATGCAGCGACAGTTAATATCTCAAAGTAAGTAGGGCGATGCAATTCTGATTTAAAAAATGAATCTGAAAGAATGTGTTTTTTAAGTTGAGTGATACATGCCGCAAATTCTTTTTCGGAAATCTGCGTATTGTTTACGCAAATACGTTCACGAATGCTAGACAAATGTGGAGAGGTATAGAGCCCAACACGCAACCCATGGGCCCGGAGCACCGATTTCAGAGTCGCTGCGGTCGAACCTTTTCCTTTTGTGCCCGCGATTAATACCGAGGGGTACGCCTGATGCGGACAACCAAGACGTTTGAGCAAATAACGCACACGTCTTAAATTAAATGAACGTCTTTTCTTTAAGACAGATACTTTCTCATAATTAATATAGGAATCAAGATACTCTACGGCGCGTTGGAAGGTCATTGGAGCGGACCCATATGTAAGACTAATGTCGGAAATGACGCATTCCCGTCAAAAGCATAGCAATTTTAGAACGATCACATGCTTGAATCACTTCCGGATCACGAATTGATCCGCCCGGCTGAATAATCGCTTGAACTCCCCAACGATGGGCTACCCGAATATTGTCTGGCATAGGGAAAAAACCATCACTTGCCAAACAAGCCCCTTTGGTTCTTTTTTTGCCCGCTTTTTCACAGGCAATTTTAACCGCATCCACGCGACTCATTTGTCCGGCACCAATACCCACAGTCGCGGTTCCTTTGGTCAGAACAATCGCGTTAGAACGCACTACCTTGGCACATTTCCATGCAAAAATCAGGGATTTTAATTGCGCGGCTGTTGTTTTTTTCTTGGTCACCTGGCGCAATGACTTGGTAAACTGTTTTTGATCAGAAACGCCCATTGAGTCTTTTTGCTGCACCAATAGGCCCATACGCGTTAAACGGCTATGCAGCAATGCGTGCTGTTTAAACGCATTCGCTTTGACTGAAATTAAACGCAGATTTTTTTTTGTTTTTAACGTCTTTAATGCGCCGGCATCAAACCCAGGCGCAATGAGCACTTCAAAAAAACTTAATTTTTTCATAATTACTTGTGCCGCTTTTTGAGTACACTTTCGATTCACGCCGACGATACCACCAAACGCAGAAACAGGGTCAGAATCAATTGCGGCACTGCAGGCTTTTTCAATATTAGAGGCCTCAGCAATTCCACAAGGATTATTATGTTTAACAACACATGCTGATGGCTCATTAAACTCGCTGAGAATATCCAATACAGCATCGACATCTAACAAATTATTGAATGACAAATCTTTTCCGTGTAATTGATCAAACTTGAATTTTTCTGTTTTTTGAAGCGATTGATATAAAGACGCCTTCTGATGTGGGTTTTCACCATAGCGCAAGGATTGACTTCTTTCAAAAGCATCAAATAAAAAGTTGGGAAGCTCTGAATTAGTCCCTGGCATTTTGCCTAAAAGATAGGAGGCAATAGCGGCGTCATAACTTGCCGTAATCGCAAAAGCCTTTGCAGCTAAACGTTTTTTGGTCTCTGCAGAAACATCGCCTTGCTGTTGACTCATTTCCTTTAGAACAGATTCATAATCACAAGGATCCACGACCACCGTGACATAACGGTGATTCTTAGCCGCAGAGCGAATCATGGAGGGGCCACCAATATCAATTTGCTCAATTACATCTTCTATAGAGACGCCTTGTTTTTTAGCCGTTTCACTAAACGCATATAAATTCACAACAACTAAATCAATAGGGTCTATATCAGATACTTGCATTTGCGTTTGATGAGTAGCATCGTCTCGAATACCAAGAATGCCGCCATGGATTTTTGGATGGAGCGTTTTTACGCGACCGCCTAATATTTCAGGCTGACCGGTATAATCACTGACAGCGGTTACAGCAATCCTGTTTTCTTTTAAGACTTTTAAGGTGCCGCCGGTTGATAAAATTTCATACCCTTGACCGATCAACCCTTTAGCAAAGACAACGATTCCATTTTTATTTGTGACACTAATTAAGGCTTTTTTCATTTTGGTTGTCGTATGATTTTTTTGACCTCATCACCGAAGCGCTGATGCAATTGACTTGTCATCGTCCCCGGACAATGGGTTCCTATTTGACGTCCATCAACTTCTCGAATAGGCACAAGCTCGCCAGAACTATAGGTCAAAAACGCTTCCTCGGCATTGTATATATCATGCCGTGTGAGTCGCGTCTCATGGACCGGAATGCCCATCGAGAGCGCTAATTTTATCACAAAATCACGGGTTAGACCATTTAAGATCCCTGTAGCAAAAGGTGTTTGTAGCGCACCATCACGTACGACAAAGAGATTGGAAATAAGCCCTTCTGCGGCATATCCCCCTGCATCTAGATACAGAATTTCATGTGCTTCTTGATTCTCAATACGTGCCAATACACCATTTAAATAAGAACTTGATTTCGCTTCCGGAAAAGCACTCATCGACACATTCCGACGAACTGCTGAGAACGCCACACGAACTCCTTTTTGATAGATATCAGAAGGATACGTTTTTGCAGGCGCGACAAAGAGCCATACCGCATCGGCAGCAACAGTTAATCTTAAAAAAGCCTCTTTTTTTTGACTCGTTTTGAAGCTATCAAGAACAAAACCAAACAACTCTTCACGCGTTGCGGGCAACGACAAGCCGATGGTATTAGCAGATCGTTGTAACCGTTCTAAATGTTCCGACAGTAAAAAAATATGCCCTTCATAGGTTCTCATACTTTCAAATACAGTCGTGACATTTGGAAACACTTTTGGAGAGATTCTCGTTTTTAATCCTTTTTTTTGAAGAAAAAAAGTTTCGACGTCTTGGCTGGATTGTTTCATTGGATTATCCACAGTTGACATTCTCCCCAGAAATGTCAGCAATAACTGGAGAAGCCATCAAGGCTTGAATTAAAGCTTTCCCTTTTTGGACTGTTTCCCAATATTCTTTCTGAGGTTCTGAATCGGCAACAATACCTGCGCCAACCTGTAAATAACCTTTATTACCTTGAAACACCAAAGAACGAATCACAATATTTAAATCCATTTGTCCTCTGAAATCCAAATAACCAATGGATCCAGTATAGAGATTGCGACGCACCGGTTCTAATTCATCAATAATTTCCATACAGCGAATTTTAGGACAGCCTGTAATCGTGCCTCCTGGAAACACCGCTCGAATTAAATCAAACATGTCTTTAGACTGTGACAATTCTCCGCAAACATTTGAAACAATGTGAATCACATGCGAATACATCTCTAAAACCATAAACTCATTCACCTTTACCGTATCATACTCACAAACGCGCCCAAGATCATTACGCCCCAAATCAACCAACATTAAATGCTCTGCGCGTTCTTTTTCACTCATGATCAGATCTTGCCTGAGTTGGTTATCTTCTTTTTGACCAGTTCCCCGCGGGCGCGTCCCGGCAATCGGACGAGTTTGACACCATCTGTCACATAGTGACACCAATCGTTCGGGCGAACAACTAGCAACAGTTAAATCACCCAATTGGAGAAAACTTGAAAATGGGGATGGATTGATTTTTCTTAATTTTTGAAAAACAGAAAAAGGACTCCCTTTAATATGAAATGAAAAACGCTGACTCAGGTTTGCTTGGTAGATGTCTCCGCTGCGTATATAGTCTTTCACCCGATCCACCATTTGCTCAAAATAGGATTGCGAGAGTTCTTCGTTTATTTTTTCAACCACAAAGTCCGAATGGGTTGCTTCGGGTGATTGAAAAATAATCGCCTCTTGCGTATAGGTTAAGGCCTGAATCGCTTGATTAAATGTAACGTTCCAATCACCATCAATCGTTGGAACAATAAGATAAATAATATAGGCTGTGCGGTTGAGATAATCCCAACAGACCAATTGCCGCGGAAAAATAAAATATAAATCTGGAATATCTAAATCCCGCTTTGCCCGCGAGGGGACTTTTTCAAAAGAACGCACAAAATCATAACTCAAATAACCCATTGCCCCGCTTATTAAAGGAAGTTCTGCGTGCCAATTTCGCACAGTAAACTGTGCATACAGCGCTCTTAAAGCCTCAAGCGGATCCCCTGTCTTTTGATAGGCGTGGCCCCGAAAAGAATATTCCAAACAGGCTTCATGACAACGCGCCTCCATCCACGGATTCCACCCCAGCACTGCAAACTGTCCGGTCTGAGGTTGCGTTTGAACACTATCTAAGAAAACGGTTTGGGATTGGCAAGCAATGGTTTGAACAAAAGACAATGAGACTGCGATATTATTCAGCTGGCCGATCACGGGCACAACTTCACCCTGCTGGTAAGCAGCTTTCAGCGCGGCTTCAGGATGAAGGTAAATCATAAAACATCCACTTCTGTGATTTAATGTTTGTGAAACAATAATCCGCTTGGGAGCTTAGGGTAAAAGAATGTTGATTTTTGAGGCATTCTTTCTTTTTGAATACACATTTTTTTAACGGATGCCAAAGAGGTGGGCCGCATCAAAATAGCGACTTGGGCTTTTTTTGCATTAATCATTCCAATCGCATCATCCCAAGCAGCTTTGTAAGTGCACTGTTGATCCATTTGGTGGTCATCGAGTTTGAGAATATATTTCATAATGATTTCGCTTACCCACGCCACATCTAAGTCATACCATGCCGGCACTCTTCCTTTTGGCATCACCTTTTTGATTTTGCGAACATCTTTAGCTTGCACCCAATAGGTTCCTGACCTTCCAAGATAAATTCCAAAATGCGGCGTTCCAGTCTTTGACGTAAGCAACTTTTCCTTTAACATAGTTGGGTGTATTTTTTTTAACACAAACAATTCAGACATTTTTTTGACAAACTGATCAGGCTTAAATGATTTCAATCCAGTCATGACACGATGGATTGGCAACACTTCGAGCCCGGCGTCTTCTAAATTGCAAAGTCCAACATAAATGTAGTCTGAGGCTAGTATGCCACGGCGCGCCTGCTTTCTCTTGTGCACAGCCTCGCTGTGAGCCAGCGCGGTTTCATAGCGATGATGCCCGTCAGCTATAAAGATTTTTTTTGTTTTCATCAGTCGCTGAATGTCTCGAAGATATTTGTCATCCTCGACACGATAGAGTGTATGATGAATTTTATTGTCATCGGTATAGGTATAAAGCTTTGTTTTTTGTGCTTTCATAAATTGTTTTCGCACCAACTGCGAGCCATCTTCATACAAACCAAAAACAGGCGACAAATTTGTTTTTACTGCCTTCAATAAGTGCGTCCGATCAACTTTGGCTTTTTTATGAGTTCGTTCATGCGGATAAACAGTCCCTTTTCCCAGGGGCTCTAACTGTAGGGCTGCAAACAAAGTGGTTCTCGTTTTAACTTGATTTGATTCAGGAACCCGATACCGCTGTTCATAAACGTAGAAACATGGCTTGTCCTCTTGAACAATCACTCCTTTTTGACGCCAGTCTTTTAAAAAGGCTGCCGCACGTGTATAGCGATTATCTTTTGTAGTATCCGAAGATTTGATTTTACCCAAAATCAAACGTACCACATTATGGACATCTCGCCCATACAAGGTATTCTGATAGGCTGGATTAATAACATCATAAGGCGGAGCAGTTACCTTATCAATTTTAACCCGCTTAGAGTTGTATCGAAGTGCTCGAAAAGGTAAAACAATCGCCATTTAGGTACCTACAGCAACGTCTCCTGTTGCTGGACCTGGCAATGCCTGTGCTTCGTCGGGAATAGTGTCTAAACCGCGTGGAACAGGAGCATCAATTTCAGCCGTATCATCTGAAAATCCATCTAATGCATTCCCAGTATTATCAAAAATAGCTGCCGGAACAGAAGCCACATACATGACAACATCAATAATAAACACAAAGGCGCGGCCAACTGGTTCCAACGTTGAATTAATTACGCCGCCGTCGCTTTCTTGTGCGTGTGCCACTGGCGCAAAAGAAACCACCATCAAACATGCAATTAAAATCGCTGTTAATTTTAACCTCATCGCCTCACCCTCCTTTGGATTAAATTTTTTTCAAGGCTTCTCGAATCACTTCTTCAACCTTGACTTGGCGACCTTTTGTTT
>Ga0066640_10001645_pt1 | contig 13373 bp, 13 predicted proteins | sample CryGeyCG2114_020_2_FD_59505 | JGI IMG/M metagenome (GOLD analysis project Ga0066640, IMG submission 59505) | Groundwater microbial communities from aquifer - Crystal Geyser CG11_big_fil_rev_8/21/14_0.20 | ecosystem: Environmental > Aquatic > Deep subsurface > Groundwater | place: USA: Utah... | reverse complement strand
CATTTTATTATGTGTATTTTCCGTTCAATCGGCTGGAAGAATAAAGCCGGGATTATCAGTAACTTAATTAAAGCTGCTCTTGCCTTGAGCAGGTAGGGCAGCAGGAAAAGGAGGCCAAGATGCCAGACTGGGGGATTTTAGTTTTGAGGCTGGGAATAGGCATTATGTTTGCCGCGCATGGCTTGCAGAAAGCTTTTGGGTTTTTCGGCGGCCCGGGGATCGCTAACTTTGCCCAAACGCTTTCAGGCTTAGGATTTATTCCGGGAATCTTTTGGGCTTATGTTGTTGCTTACGCCGAGTTGTTGGGCGGGGTGAGCCTGATCATCGGATTATTTACCCGTTCAGCTTCGGGTATGCTTTTAGTTCTGATTACTACCGCCGCCATTAAAGTTCATTTGGCTAAGGGGTTCTTTTTATCCGGCGGAGGCTTTGAATATACTTTTGTAATCGCCGCCGCTTGCCTGGCCCTGATTTTATTAGGTTCGGGAAAGTTTAATATTTTTAAGCTGATGTAAGTTAATCTTCGGGGTAAGATTTCCGTTGATTGCTAAGATTAATGTGTTATATTTATTCCTAAGCTTTTAGCGATTACCGTGAATAAACAAAATAGGTTAAACTAAAGTAACCCGATGTGTAAAATAAAACGTAATTTGTGTATTTTTTTATTGTTTTTGCTTTTACCGGCAAAAATTATGGCCGAGGATAACTTTAAACCGGCTAAACTGGTTATTTTTTACTCGCCCAGTTGTCATCGGTGTACCGAGGCCAAACGGGAGGTCATGCCGCAGATTGAGGCTGAATTTAAAAATAAGATTAATTTTGAGTATCGTGACATCAGCCAGATTGAAAATTATAAACTACTTTTAGGTCTATTGCAATCTGACTCTTCCGCCCCCAAGTTCCAGGTCCCGCTTTTTTATCTGGGGGGTAATTTTTTGACTGCTGAGGCGCCGCTTCAGGATAACTTGCGTGGTTTTATCTCTACCGGCTTAAAAAGAAGCTCCGTCTTAGGCTTCAACTCGGTGGATTTAGTTGCCTACTTTAAAACTTTTGTTCCGGCAGCAGTTGTTTTTGCGGGCCTTGGCGACGGAATTAATCCCTGTGCTTTTACGGTAATTATATTTTTTATCTCTTTTCTTGCCCTGCAGGGTTACCGCAAAAGAGAGATTGCCTTGATTGGCCTAGCCTTTATTTTGGCGGTATTTTTGACTTATCTGGGGATTGGGCTGGGGATCTTTAATTTTCTTTACCGTTTTGCGGGGTTTTGGATAGTTACGTATTTATTGAATATTCTGATCGGGATTTTAAGTATCTTATTGGGGATTTTTGCGATTTACGATCTTATAGAATTTAAAAGAAGCGGTTCTACCGAAGGGTTAATCCTGCAGCTGCCCAAGCCGATTAAGCAGCGCATCCACAAGATAGTGGGGTTTTTTTACCGCAGGAGCTCCCAGGAAAAAGAGCAGGAATTAAAACCCGCTTTAGGCCGGCTTGTTTTTAGCGCTTTGGCTACCGGATTTTTAGTTTCGCTTTTAGAGGCGGTTTGCACTGGACAGGTATATTTGCCGACGATATCTTTTGTTTTGAAGTCCACCACCCTTAAGTTGGAGGCCCTGGGGTATCTTCTGTTATATAACATTATGTTTATCGCGCCGCTTGTGGTTGTTTTTATCTTGGCGTTTTTGGGCACAAGCAGCCAGCAGTTCTCCGGATTTTTAAAGAGACACCTGGGTGTAATTAAGATCTTAATGGCAATTTTATTTTTTGGCTTAGGAATATATTTACTTTGGAGAGTTTAATGCGTAAACGGATATTTATCTTGGGGTTGGGTTTTCTCCTTTTACAGTTTAGCGGTATCGCCGGCCATCAGGCTGACGGGGCTCAATTTGAACAGGCCTTGGCCGCTGCGGGTAAAGAAAAAACCGATCCAAACAACTGGGATTTCGGCCAGGTTAAACAAGGCGTGGTTTTAAAGCACGATTTTGTACTTAAAAACGAAACTAATGATATTTTGGAAATAACTAAAATCCATACTTCTTGCGGATGTACCGCTTCAGAAGCAGGCAAAAAATCTTTATTGCCGCAGGAAAGTACGCAGATAACCGTAAGTTTTAATTCTAAGGGTTATTCGGGGACAGTTAGGCAATTCGTGTATGTCCATACCGATAGTGCGGATCTGGCAATCATAAAATTCACCGTTAAAGCCCAGGTAGTCAAGGAATAAACTGCCTGGTTATTTAGGAGGGCGGCAAGATGTGGTCATTGCAGTTAAGAATGTGGTTGTTGGTCACCTTGCTCTTTGGGATTATCTATGCCTTAGTTGTGGTGGGGGGCAGCAGCTTTTTACAGGTCACCGACTTTAGCTTTTATTTGATCATCTCTTTGGTGATGATGCTTATCCAATACCTGCTGGGGCCTAAGACTGTAGAATGGAGCATGCGGGTGAAATATATTAAAAGGGAAGAAAACCCGCGCTTGTTTCAGATGGTAGAGAGTCTAAGTATGCGTGCGAATATCCCGATGCCCAGAATCGGTATCGCCCAAATCGAGATTCCCAATGCTTTTGCTTTTGGCCGTTCAATTAGAGACGGAAGGGTTTGCGTAACCAGCGGCATCGTGAATTTACTGGATGAAGAGGAATTAAAGGCGGTGCTCGGACATGAGTTGAGCCATTTAAAAAACCGTGATGTGCTTACGATTACCTTACTTTCGGTTATCCCGATGGTGATGTACCGGATTGCCTGGCAGTTTTTATTTTACGGCCGCCGCCGGAATGAACGGGGCGGCAATACCATGTTAATCGGGCTGGTTGCTTTTTTATTCTATTTTGTAACTAATCTATTAGTGCTTTATGCTTCACGCATCCGGGAGTATTTTGCTGACCGGGGTAGCGTACTCTTAGGCAATCAGCCCAAAGCCCTGGCTTCCAGCCTTTTTAAGCTGGCTTACGGATCGGCCAGGTTAAAACCGGAGTCCTTGAAGGAAGCGGAAGGATTAAAAGCCTTCTTTATTAATGATCCATCTAAAGCGCGTAAAGAATTTTTGGAGCTGTCGCAATTAGATTTAGATAAAAGCGGTTCCCTAGATTCTTCTGAACTGGAGTTGCTTAGAAAATCAAATATACGTTTAAATTTAGGGGATAAGATGATGGAGCTTTTAAGCACGCATCCCAATATGCTTAAACGGATTAAGCGGCTTTCGGAATATCGGGCTTAAAAAATAAAAAATCGATTTTCTTCCACTAAAATCAAGTCTACTTAGGATAATGGGTCCTGTCTGGGGTATTTTCTTGCGCTATTACGCGCTGCGAAAACACCCCAGCCATCCATTATCCAATAAGATTTAGCTTTTCCGTCCTGTTTTCTTTTGACATAACCCCCAATATACTATATAATTACTAAACTATGGATATTAATGAGATCAGGCAGCAAAGAATCGTTAAATTAGAGGCGCTGGGGACTAAAAACGTGGTTTTATATCCGGCAAATGTGCCTGCTCATATCAGGATTGAGGAGGCTTTGAGCAGCTTTGAAGAAGGTAAAAAAGTTACTCTCTGCGGCCGGGTTACGGCTAATCGGGCACACGGTAAGGTCAATTTTATGGACCTTAGAGATACTACTGGCAAGATCCAGCTTTATATTAAACAGGATGTGGTCGGGCCAAAGCTGGCCGGGTTGCTTGAACAATTGGATATTGCCGATATTTTAAGCGTTTCCGGTGAACTTTTTAAGACGCACACCGGAGAATTTACGGTAAAAGTGCAGGATTTTACGGTATTAGCTAAGGCTTTGCGGCCGCTGCCTGAAAAATGGCACGGTCTTAAGGATGTAGAGTTGCGTTACAGGCAACGCTATTTGGATTTACTATCCAATGAAGAAGTAAAAAAGGTATTTTTACTGCGCGCCAAGGTTATTCAGGCGATCCGCAGCTTTCTAGATGCCCGAGGTTTCTTGGAGGTGGAAACGCCGATGATGCATGATATCGCCGGTGGCGCAGCAGGCCGGCCTTTTAAGACTTTTCATAATGAATATAGTATGGATTTATATTTAAGGATTGCTCCGGAACTCTACTTAAAACGCCTGCTGGTGGCCGGCCTTGACCGGGTTTATGAGATTAACCGTTCTTTCCGTAATGAAGGAGTATCTACCCGGCATAATCCGGAGTTTACGATGCTGGAAGTTTATCAGGCTTATGCCGACTATGAAGATATGATCAATTTAACCCAGGATTTGATCTGCCATGTCGCCAGGCAGGTTTTAGGCAAAGAGGAGCTACTTTATCAGGGCAAAATCATCGACCTTAAAACTCCCTGGAAGAGACAATCATTTGCCGGGTTAGTTAAAGATAAATTCGGTATCCAGGCGCAGGATGATCCGGCTGCTATGTTGGTTAAGTTGCAGGCTAAGGGATTAGCTAAGGAGCAAAACCGGTTGAGCCGTTCTCAGATCAATAAGATTGTCGAAGATGCCTTAGAACAGGATCTTCTGGTGAACCCGACATTTATTACGGATTATTTTACCACTCTTTGCCCTTTAGCCAAGACTAAAAAAGATAATTCTTTGCTCTCTGAGAGGTTCGAACTTTATCTGGCGGGAATGGAAATTGCCAATGCCTATTCTGAGTTAAATGATCCGCTGGAGCAGCGCCGGCGCTTTGAAGAAGAGATTAAGGAGCTTAATCCCGAAGAAAAGAAGAATATTGATGAAGATTACCTTCTGGCTTTAGAGCATGGGATGCCACCGGCCGGAGGATTAGGGATTGGGATCGACCGGTTGGTGATGCTAGTTTGCGATCAGCCGTCTATCCGGGATGTGATTTTATTTCCTCTTTTGCGTTCCCAGGTTCAGGTAGAGGAAAAGGGTTAAGATGCTTTCAGAATTATGGCTTAGTCAGAGGTATCTGAGGGCAGGTAAAAAAGAAAAGATCATCTCGATTACCGCTTTAATTTCCATAATTGGGATTGCCATCGGAGTGATGGTTTTAATCGTGGTGATCTCGGTGATGAGCGGGTTTGACCGGTTCCTTGAAGATAAAATGGTGGGCACCAATGCGCATTTATCATTAGAGTTTTATAACGGTGCTCCTGATCCAGACAGGGTAATCGGCAAATTAAAAACTTTACCTTATGTGAAGGGCGCCTCTCCGTTTATCGACGGCCAGGCTTTGGTTAAATCCGGAAAATCGGTTTTTGGGGTTCAGGTGCGCGGTATCGACCCCAAGCTGCAGGCACAAACATCCAAGATCAATGAATATTTGAAAGCCGGAAGCTATGATCTGGCGGCAAATGAGGTGGCTTTAGGCAGTGAACTGGCTTTTCGCCTGGGTCTGGGGGAGGCAGGGGTCATCAGCCTGATTTCCCCGGTTACTTTAGTTAAAACGGATTTTTCGGTTAAAGGAATTTTTAATAGCGGAATGTATCTATATGATTCCAGCTTAGTTTTAATGAGCATACCGGGGGCGCAGGATTTCTACAAAATGCCCGCTGCCGTCAGCGGGATTGCCGTAAGTGTTTCGGATGTTTATAAAGTCGAGAAGGTTAAAGAGAAGCTCTATCGGGATTTAACGGGTTTTGGCCCTTACCAGGTGCGCACCTGGATCGATGCGAATAAGAATTTTCTCGAAGCTTTAAAGCTTGAGAAAATCATTATGTTTATTGTGGTAACGATGACTACGGTAGTTGCCGCATTCGGGATCGTGAGCACTTTAATTATGTCGGTAATGAGCCGGATCAAGGATATCGGTATCTTGCGTTCGGTGGGCGCTAAGACCAAAAGTATTTTGCAGATTTTTATTTTCCAGGGCATGGCCATCGGGATTACCGGTATTCTTTTAGGGTTTACTTCGGGGGTGAGTCTGGCGCTTTCGTTAGATAAGGTAGTTGAGCTTATCTCCAGGATCATCGGCAGAAGCCTGATCCCGAAAGATATTTATTATTTTGACCATATTCCGGTAAATATCAATCTCGGAGATATAAGTATTATTGTAATTTCGGCATTGGTCATCACTTTAGCAGCCAGTATTTATCCGGCATATTATGCCAGCCGGATAATTCCCAGCGAGGCGGTCAGGCATGAATAAAGAGATCGTCAGGGTAGGGGGAATCGGTAAAAGCTACCGTGATAATTTAACCAGCCTTGAGGTATTAAAAAATATAAATTTTACCGTCACTCAGGGTGAATTTTTGGTAATCCAGGGCCCTTCGGGAGCAGGTAAGTCCACGCTGCTGCATATTTTAGGGGGCCTGGACAATCCGACAGCGGGTAAGGTTTATTTTCAGGGAACGGATATTTATACTTTAGATGAAAATGCGCGCTCCAATTTCAGAAATCAACAGATTGGTTTTGTTTTTCAGTTTTTTCATCTTTTACCGGAATTAAATGCTTTAGAAAATGTTTTGTTACCGGGAATCTTAAAATCCTGGTGGGAAAGAAAAAAAAGCTTAAAACAGGCGCTTGAGCTTTTGGAAAGGCTGGGATTATCCGCCAGGCTTAAGCATAGATCCAACGCCTTAAGCGGAGGAGAACAGCAGAGGGTGGCGCTGGCCCGGGCCTTAATTAACCATCCTCAGCTTTTGCTCTGCGATGAACCTACGGGCAACTTGGATTCGGAGAACGGCAAGAAGATCCTGCGGCTTTTAATTGAACTTAATCAGAGCCAAAAGATTACCATTGTGATGGTTACCCATGATCAGGATATTGCTTGCGGGGCCGGAAGAGTAATGCATCTTAAAGACGGACTAATCTTAAATTAAGAAAGAGGGGAGTGAAAATGAAAATTTATATTGACGGTAAATTTTATGACCAAGATAATGCCAGGGTTTCTGTGTTTGACCATGGCCTGCTTTACGGTGACGGGGTTTTTGAGGGGATTCGCTCCTATAATCGCCGGGTGTTTAGATTAAATGAACATATCGACCGGCTTTTTGAATCTGCTCAGAGTATCATGCTCAAAATCCCTTTGACCAAGAATGAGTTAATTAAAGCGGTCCTTACGACCCTCAAAGCCAATAAATTAGACAATGCTTATGTCCGCCTGGTGGTTACCCGAGGCAAAGGTGATTTGGGTCTTGATCCGCGTAAATGCTACCAGGGCCCTACGATTATCATTATCGCCGACAAGATTGTTTTATATCCGGAGAAACTTTATCGGGAAGGCTTAACAATTGTGACCGTGCCTACGGTACGCAATTTACCGGAAGCGGTTAATCCGCAGATCAAATCTTTAAATTATTTAAATAATATCCTGGCTAAGATCGAGGCCGCTAATGCCGGCTGCGATGAGGCAATTATGCTGGATTCCCTGGGGTATGTGGCGGAGTGCACCGGAGACAATATTTTCGTGGTCAAGCATGCCCATCTCTATACTCCTCCGCAGTGCATGGGGACCTTGCGCGGAATTACCCGTGATTCTATCCTGGAGATTGCCCGCAAGAATAAAATTTCGGCGCATGAGCATGTAATTACGCGCCACGAAGTTTATATTTCGGATGAATGTTTTCTTACCGGTACTGCTGCCGAGGTGATTCCGGTGGTTAAAGTGGATGGCCGCATAATCGGTCAGGGCAAGCCGGGAAAATTGACCTTGGAGCTGAAGAAGAAATTTAAAGAGTTAACGGCTAAAGAGGGAACAAAATATTGATGTTATGCGATGTTTGCGGTAAAAATCCGGCAACCGTACATCTGACTGAGATTATTGATGAGCAGATGAATGAGTTGCATTTATGTGAAGAGTGCGCCAGGAATAAGAGTGCGGCTATGGAGCAGCAATTCGGTTTAAGCGACCTTTTGGCCGGGATGGCGGATTTTGAAAAACCCTCCTCCAGCAAAGATGAAGAGCTGGTTAGGGTTAAATGTCCGGTTTGCGGGTTAAGCTATGCGGATTTTAAAAAGATCGGCCGCCTGGGTTGCGGGGATTGTTACCATACTTTCCGTAAGTACCTGGCTCCGTTATTAAAACGTATCCACGGTTCGAATCAGCATATCGGTAAAAATCCGTCTAGGGCAAAAGTTGTGACTAAAATTAATAAAAAGAAAACCGGCTTGCCCGAATTAAAAATCCAATTACAAAAGGCTATTTCCGAAGAGGCCTTTGAAGAGGCAGCCCGGCTGCGGGATCAGATAAAAGAAATGGAAGCCAAGAAGGATAAGGAATAATATGCAGATTAATGATTTAATCAATCACACCAGTGAGTGGCTTAAAGGGACCGGTCCGCATTCGGATGTGGTTATCTCCAGCAGAATACGCCTGGCCAGGAATCTGGATAAATTCCCGTTTCCGCATTGGGCATCTAAGGCGCAGCTAAATGCGGTTTTGGAAAAGTGCCGCCAGGTAATGGAAAAAGTCGAGCCGCTTAAAAATTCTACGCTTTTTGTCCTGGCTGATTTAGATAGTATCGATAAACAGTTTTTAGTGGAAAGGCACTTGATGTCGATTGAGCACACCCAGAAAACCGAACAAAAAGCGGTCCTGGTCAATGATGAAGAAAATATCGCTGTAATGATTAATGAAGAAGATCATTTGCGTATTCAGCTTATGCAGTCGGGGTTTAATCTGTTTGAGGCTTGGGAGATTATCAATAGCATTGATGATGCTTTGGCTAAACTTCTGGATTATGCGTATTTGGATGATTTCGGTTATCTTACCGCCTGCCCCACCAATACCGGTACGGGTATGCGCGGCTCAGTCATGCTGCATCTGCCGGCATTGGTCATGAGCCGGCAGATCGAGCGGGTATTGGCGGCGATTGCTAAATTAAGCTTTACTACCCGCGGGCTTTATGGCGAAGGCACCCAGGCCAGCGGTAATTTTTTCCAGATTTCCAATCAGGTTTCTTTGGGGCACAGTGAAAACGAGATTATCGAAAATATTAATGGCCTGATCCGCCAGATTATTGAGCAGGAGACCCAGGCCAGAGAGATTATGCTGACTAAAAGCAAGGAGGTCTTAGAGGACAGGATCAATCGTTCCCTGGGGATTTTAAAAAGCGCCAGAATTATTACCAGCCAGGAGACAATTGAATTATTGTCGATGGTCAGGTTAGGCAGCGACCTGGGCATGATCAAAGATATCGACCGGCGTACGATTAATGAGCTTTTTATCATTACTCAACCGGCGCATTTGCAGAAGCTGGAGAATGTAAAACTTTCCAGTGACCAGCGGGATTTAAAAAGAGCAGAGTTAATCCGCGAAAAACTTAACTTATTATAATCTAGGGGAGCCAACATGTTTAATCGTTTTACGGAAAGAGCAAGAAAAGTTATCATTTTAGCCAAAGAAGAAGCCAGGCGTTTTAATCATGATTATATCGGTACTGAACATATACTTTTGGGGTTAATCCGGGAAGGAGAAGGAGTGGCGGCGGCGGTCTTGCAGAAGCTGGAGGTATCATTAGAAAATATCCGCCTGGAGATCGAAAAATTAGTGCAGCCCGGGCCGACTACCCAGATTATCGGGGATATTCCTTTTACCCCGCGGGCTAAAAAAGCTTTGGAGCTGGCGGCGGAGGAAGCCCGTTCCCTGGGGCATAATTATATCGGTACCGAACATCTTTTGCTGGGATTGATTCGCGAAGGTGAAGGTATTGCTTCGCAGGTATTATTAAATTTAGGCATGGATTTAAATTCTGTACGTAACGAAGTGATGAGCCTTTTAGGTTCGGCTTTGCCGGGGATGAGCCCGCAAGGGGCCCAAGCATCAAAATCTAAAACCCCGGCCTTGGATGCTTTTGGGCGGGACTTAACGGCCCTGGCCCGTGAAAATAAATTGGATCCGGTGATTGACCGTACGCAGGAGATTGAACGGGTGGTCCAGATCTTAAGCCGCAGGACTAAAAATAATCCGGTACTTTTAGGGGAAGCCGGAGTGGGTAAAACTGCAATCGTCGAAGGCTTAGCCCAATTAATCATTGCCGGTAATATCCCGGAAGTTTTAAGGGGCAAACGGATCGTGGTTTTAGATTTGGCTTTAATGGTGGCCGGGACTAAATACCGCGGGCAGTTCGAGGAAAGAATCAAAGCGATTATGGAGGAGATTAAGCGTTCTAAGGATGTAATCATCTTTATTGATGAGTTGCATACTTTGGTAGGTGCCGGAGCCGCTGAAGGCGCCATTGATGCTTCTAATATTATGAAACCCGCGCTTTCCCGCGGCGAGATGCAATGCATCGGGGCCACCACGATCAATGAATACCGTAAGTATATCGAGAAAGATGCGGCTTTAGAGCGCCGTTTCCAGACAATTATGGTTGAGCCTCCTACGGTAGAGCAAACCGTGGATATTTTAAAAGGCCTGCGCGACAAATATGAAGCACACCACCGGGTCACTTTTAAGGATGAATCTTTGGAAGCCGCAGCCGTATTAAGCGACCGCTATATTACCGGAAGGTTTATGCCGGATAAAGCGATTGATTTGATTGATGAGGCAGGTAGCCGTGCGCGTTTAAATGTTTTGATCGTTCCGGATAACATCAAGAGAATCGAAGCTAATGTCGAGTCATTAAGAAAAGAAAAAGAAGCTTACATCAAGAGTCAGGATTTCGAGAAAGCCGCTTCGCTGCGGGATCAGGAACGCTCAGCCCGCCAGGAACTGGAGCGGTTAAATAAAGAGTGGAGCCAGGCTAAAGACAAAATGCGCCCGGAGGTGACTGCTGAGGATATCGCTAAGATTCTAGCGCAGTGGACGGGAATTCCTATTTTCAGGTTAGAAGAAAAAGAAAGCGAAAAGTTGCTTAAAATCGAAGAGGAGTTGCATAAACGGGTGGTCGGGCAGAATGAAGCGATTGAAGCGATTGCTCATGCCGTGAGGCGCTCGCGGGCCGGAATCAAGGATCCTAAACGGCCGATCGGTTCATTCATATTTTTAGGGCCCACCGGGGTGGGGAAAACTTTATTGGCCCGGGCCCTGGCGGAATTTATGTTCGGAGACCAAGACGCTTTATTGCAGATCGATATGTCCGAGTATATGGAGAAATTTAATGTTTCACGCTTAATCGGTGCTCCTCCGGGATATGTAGGTTATGAGGAAGGCGGCCAGCTTACCGAGCGGGTCCGCCGCAGGCCTTATGCGGTTATCCTTTTAGATGAGATTGAAAAGGCTCATCCGGATGTTTTTAGTTTATTGCTTCAGGTTTTTGAAGAAGGCCGGTTGACCGATAGTTTCGGCCGCAAGGTGAATTTTAAGAATACCATTATTATTATGACCTCCAATGTCGGGGCGGAGCTGATCCGTAAAACCGGCTCATTGGGTTTTAAATCCCAAAAAGAAGAAAGTACTTATCAGGAGATGAAAGATAAACTTCTGGAAGCAGTCAAGCATGCTTTTAAACCGGAATTTTTAAACCGGATCGATGATATTATTGTCTTTAAGCAATTAGTCAGAGAGGATCTGTCTAAAATCATCGATATTGAAATCGGTTATGTGATTGACCGCCTGAAAGAACAAAAGATTGTTCTGGAGGTCAGCCAAGAAGCCAAGGATCTGTTGATTGAAAAAGGGTTTGACCCGGTTTTCGGGGCCCGGCCCTTAAAAAGGACGATCCAGAGATTCCTGGAGGATTCCCTGGCCAATGAGATTATTTCCAAGAAATATAAGGAGGGCTCTTTGATTAAAGTAACGCGTAAGAACGAAGAGCTTATTTTCGAATAATGTTCAATCTATTTTTTATGGATTTGGGCCGTAAAATACTTTCTTTTCTGTATTTTTTCGGCGGTTTAGCCAGCCTTTCGGCACAGACGGTGTATCAGACCTTTAAGCCTCCGTATAAGTATGACCATATCATTGAGCAATCTAAGAAAGCCGGTTATGACAGCTTACCGATTGTTTCGGTGGTGGCTTTATTTATCGGTTTTATTTTCGCGCTGCAGTTTGGTTATTTTATGCAGCGGATCGGCTCGGAGATGTATATCGCAAGCCTGGTGGCTTTAGCCATCGTGCGCGAATTAGGGCCGGTGATTACCGCTTTAATCGTGGCCGGAAGAGTGGGGGCGGCTAATACCGCAGAGTTAGGCTCAATGCAGGTTACCGAACAGATCGATGCCTTGGAAACTTTGGCCACTAATCCGGTAAAATATTTAGTGGTCCCGCGTTTTGTAGCTTTAGGAATAATGCTTCCTTTGCTGACCCTGTATGCCAATATTGTCGGTATCATCGGCAGTTATCTTATCTGCGTGGTAAAACTGGGGATTACCAGCAGTATGTATATGAATATGACTTTCTCCGCTCTGGTTTATAAAGATTTGTTTACGGGATTATTTAAGGCCTGGATTTTCGGGATGATCATTGCCTTGATAAGCTGTTATGAAGGTTTTAATGTCGAAGGCGGGGCGGTGGGGGTGGGCCGGGCGACTACCCGTTCGGTAGTTTTCAGTTTTCTGATGATTCTGGCGGCGGATTGTTTTATTACCGCGCTATTTTATTTTATCTTTCCTTAAAAATGATTAAGATACAGGATTTAAGTAAAAGGTTTAACAACAACCTGGTTTTGGATGAATTGAGTTTAAATATTGCCGCCGGCCAGACCTGTGTGATTATCGGCAGGAGCGGTTGCGGAAAATCCGTTTTACTAAAACATATCGTCGGGTTATTGAGGCCGGATAGAGGTAAAGTTTTAGTCCAAGGTAAAGAGGTGGGTAAATTAAAAGAGCTGGAGCTGGTTGCTTTACGTTCGAAAATCAGCATGGTTTTTCAGGGAGGGGCGCTTTTTGATTCGATGGATGTGGCAGAAAACGTAGGTTTTAGCCTGCTGGAGCATACCCACCTGAGCCGTAAAGAAATTTTAGCGCGCGTTGAGGAATCTTTAGCTTTAGTCGGTCTGGGGGGTATCGGTAATCTAATGCCTTCAGAGTTAAGCGGGGGGATGAAGAAGCGCGTGGCTTTAGCCAGGGCAATCTGCATCCGCCCGGAACTTATCCTTTATGATGAACCGACCACCGGAGTAGACCCGATCACCGGCGATAGTATTAATGAGCTGATCCGTTCATTGCACGATAAATTAAAGGTTACCTCTTTAGTGGTCACTCATGACATGAAAAGCGCTTATCACATTGCCGATAAGATTGCTATGATGTATAAAGGAAAAATAATCCTGGAGGGGACTCCTGAAGAAATCCAAAAGACCCATGATCCGGTCGTGCATCAGTTTATCAACGGGCTTTCTAAGGGGCCGATCACCGAGATAGTTGATACTTTTGAATAAATTACAATCACCCAACGCCTAAAGGTGTTACGTTGGTGTTGTGTTAATGGGGTTACCCCGATGCTAATTGCACCTGGCCCAGAGCGGAATTGGGCCAGTGTTCGCCAGGTGGCTGTACCCGACGCTTATCGGTATTGCGTCGGTATGCGCTAGGTAGCGCAGAATTGCGCGGGTGTTGTGT
>Ga0066640_10001634_pt1 | contig 13395 bp, 14 predicted proteins | sample CryGeyCG2114_020_2_FD_59505 | JGI IMG/M metagenome (GOLD analysis project Ga0066640, IMG submission 59505) | Groundwater microbial communities from aquifer - Crystal Geyser CG11_big_fil_rev_8/21/14_0.20 | ecosystem: Environmental > Aquatic > Deep subsurface > Groundwater | place: USA: Utah... | reverse complement strand
AAGTTGTCTCGTCTACAAACAAAACGCGAACAACTGTATCGCAAACTTGCAGACTTACGCGGGAATGACGCTCTAGTGTTTTATGAAGTTGATCCTGACGTAATGGCCCAAGTTGTTTCAGATTGGACGCATATTCCCCTAGGTAAACTATTACGTGATGAAGCTGAGAATTTGCTTTTGATGGAAGATAATCTGCAAAAACGCATTAAAGGCCAGGGTGAAGGTGTTGCGCTGATTGCAGAACAATTAAAGCTTGCTAAAGCTGGGCTGAAAGATCCTAAACAACCTTTAGGTGTATTTTTATTGGTTGGCCCAAGTGGCGTAGGGAAAACCGAAACAGCGCTTACTGTTGCTGATGCCTTGTTTGGTGGTGAAGAAAGCATGGTCACTGTGAACATGAGTGAGTTTCAAGAAAAGCACACTGTTAGCCGGTTAATTGGTTCACCTCCTGGTTATGTCGGTTATGGAGAAGGCGGAATGCTCACTGAAGCCGTGCGCAAACGTCCTTATACTGTTGTATTACTTGATGAAGTTGAAAAAGCGCATCCTGATGTATTAAATCTATTTTATCAAGTGTTTGATAAAGGCTCCTTAACAGACGGAGAAGGGCGTGAAGTTGATTTCAGTAATACCGTAATTTTCTTAACCAGCAATTTGGCAACAGAACAAATTACAGATCTAAGCACGCAAGAGCCTCGCTTGCCTCTAGCTGACATCACTACAACTGTACGTCCTATTTTGAGCTCTTGGTTTAAACCTGCACTGCTAGCTCGGATGGCGGTGATTCCTTATCTTGCTCTCAACCAGGAAGCCTTGTTGCAAATTGTGGCCTTAAAACTTAAAAAAATTGAAGACCGCTTATTGCATCAATATAAAATTAAAGTGATCTGGGGTAAAACCTTATCAAACTGGCTTGCCAATCAATGCTTGGAAATTGAAATGGGAGCCAGAAACATTGACTTGGTTATTCGCAAGCAAGTGATGCCTAATTTGTCCCAATATATTTTAGAACATTTGGCCGATCATGATTTTGCAGAAAATCTAAAAATAGAGTTTGATGCTAAAAAGCAACAGCTTAAAATTATTGAAACTGAATAACCGAGAAAATAGCAGAGCGGGGTGCAGAAATAACAAAAATGGCAAATAATTTGACTTTTCAAAAAACTATGGTACATTGCCAATGTAACAATAATAATAACAATAAGGGTACGTATCATGGTTGGAAGAACCACAAGGTCAAGTAATTACGACACATTACGAGAGGATTTAATTGCACCTGCTCCGGGGCGAGATCCTATTTTTAGGGCAAATCAAAAAGTTACAGAAGAGCGCCATTCTCAATGGCGCCATCGTTCTCCAGTAACATTTTTTGGTTTTTTAGGCACATCATCAAATGCAAATGGCAATTTGGTGCATCACAGCCCTAAATAAAACTAATACCAAATACTCATAACAAGCCTACTTTTAAACTTGTGCTATTACTCAATTCAGAAGCTCGAATAGAGAACAAAATCTCTGCGTTTAATTAGTAGACTTGTTATGAGTATTTGGTATTAGTCTCCCATTTCAGCAAGCAGATTAATTTGCTGTTCTTGCAGTAAAGGATGGATGACCTGATCTAAATCACCTTCCATAACATGATCAAGCGCATATAAGGTGAGGTTAATACGATGATCAGTCAGTCGGCCTTGCGGAAAGTTGTAAGTACGAATACGTTCAGAGCGATCACCAGTTCCAACTAAACTTTTTCGGGTTGCCGCTTCTTCTTTATGTTGCTTTTCTTGTTCAGCAGCAAGCAGTCTTGCTTTTAGTAAATTCATTGCTTTTGCACGGTTCTTATGTTGTGAACGCTCTTCCTGACATTCTACAACAACACCGGTTGGAAGGTGAGTCAATCGAATTGCTGAATCAGTTTTATTCACATGCTGACCTCCAGCACCGGAAGAGCGGTAGGTGTCAACTTTTAAATCAGCAGGATTAATGTCAATTGAGTTAATTTCTTCAACTTCAGGCATGACAGCTACGGTGCAGGTTGAAGTGTGAACCCGACCTTGGGCTTCGGTTTCAGGCACACGCTGCACACGATGAGCACCTGATTCAAATTTTAAGGTGCCATATACCCCTTGACCCTCAATGCGTGCAATAATTTCTTTATAACCACCATGTTCGCCGGGGTTGTCGTTCATGACTTCGACTCTCCAGCCTTTAGATTCAGCATATTTAGAATACATACGAAATAAATCACCAGAAAAAATTGCTGACTCATCACCGCCAGCTGCTGCACGAATTTCTAAAAATACACCTGCAGCATCATTTGGATCTTTTGGAAGCAATAAACGATACAGCTCCTCGGTGAGTGCTTCGCGCTTTTCTTTAGTGGTTTTAAATTCTTCTTCACCGAGCGCTTTCATTTCTGGGTCTTTTTGCATTTCTGCTGCCGTTGCTGCATCTTGTTCATTTTGTTGATATTGAGCAAAAACCTGAGTAATCGCCTCAAGTTCAGCATACTCTTTAGATAAGTCTCTAAAGCGCTTACTGTCCTCCATCACCTCTGTTGTAGAAAGTAATTGCGCAATTTCTTCATGACGTTCGGTGAATCTTTCTAAGCGTTGTTGGATTGAAGGTTTTAACATGAGCTGCGCTAACAAAAAAATTTGAGCTATTGTATACATTTCCTTAGGAAATTGCTAATCTTTGCGCATGAAATTTCATGATATCTTACTGGCTTTTGTGATCGCTCTATTATGGGGCTTTAACTATGTTGCCGTTAAAAGTAGTGTTATTGCTTTTCAACCCTTAACAGCCATGGCTTTTCGGTATTTATGTGTAGTTCTATTTTTATTGCCTTATCTTCTTAAATTACCCCGTCAACATTACCTGCCTTTATTTAAGATTTCTCTCACACTGGGAACTTTATATTTTGGCTTTTTCTTTTGGGCTGCACACCATGTTTCAGCTTCACTGGCTGCAGTTATTTTACAATTGCAGGTTCCATTTTCATTAATTTTTTCTTGTATTTTCTTAAAAGAGTCCCCAGGCCCACTGGCAATTTTAGGAACGCTCATTGCTTTTTTAGGTGTTTTTTATGCTGTTGGTGAGCTTGCGTGGCAAAGCCATCAGCTACTATCTATTATCTTGCTTTTTGCAGCTGCAATGTCTTGGGCTTATGGCAATATCATGGTCAGACGCATGCGCCTTAATCTTGATGCTTTAAGTTTAAATGCAGGAATTGCATTTTGTTCATTACCTTTTTTCATCATTTCTAGTTTTATCATGGAGCCGGGTGCGATTGGACATGTTGTTCATATTGGATTAAAGCCATGGGCTTTTTTATTCTATATGGTTATTGTGTCAACTTTGTTTTGCTATTCAAACTGGTTTCGCCTGCTCCAAACTTACAATGTGGCTTTAGTGACTCCGTTTATGCTGTTAGTGCCGATCTTTGCCTTATTTTGTGATCATTGGTTTCTGAATGAGCCAATGACACATTATCTTGTTGTTGGGGGAGGCATTACTGTTTTAGGTGTGGGTCTTGTTGTATTACCTAAAAGTATCCATCACATCATTAAAAAAATGCGAGTAAAAAACTAATGATTACAAATCCAGATATTGAGCAATACTGTAAAAGTCAGACTCAACCAGAGTCACCCGTTCTGCAGGAGCTGCGTGAATACACCAAGGCCCATGTGTCAGGTGCACAAATGCTTTCAGATGTTTTAGTAGGGCGCTTATTGCAATTTTTCATTTTACAAATGCAGCCCAAACTAACGCTTGATTTAGGCACTTTTACAGGTTATTCCGCTTTGTCTGTTGCCGAAGTATTACCTGAAAATGGAAGGGTCATCACTTGTGATAAATCAAAAACACACTTAGAAATTGCCCAGTCCTTTTTTGCTAAAAGCCCTGCAGGAGGAAAAATTCAGATTTTTGAGGGTGAAGTTGCAGCTTGTATTGCCTCATTGAACACTACAGAATCTGACTTACTTGACTTTGTATTTATTGATGCGGATAAAATTCGATTGCTTGAATATGTTGATTTGTTATATCCTTTATTAAATCAGGGTGGCATGATTGTTATTGATAACGTGCTTTGGAGTGCGGAGGTTTTAAATCCTGAAGAAAAACGTGCTAAGGCTATTGACACATTAAACCGATCTTTAGCAAAAGATCCTCGATTTATGAATGTGCTCTTGCCAATTCGGGACGGACTCCATATCATGTATAAACTTTAAAGTGATTGATGGTTGTATGCCAGGGAAACGTAAATATTTTGGAACCGATGGGGTCCGGGGTTTAGTGGGTCGTCATCCCATTACACCTGACTTCGTACTAAAGCTCGGCTGGGCAGTGGGCAAAGCTTTAGCACATTCTGGTGCAAAAATTATTATTGGCAAAGATACCCGTCGCTCGAGCTATATGTTTGAATCCGCCTTAGAAGCAGGATTCACTGCCGCAGGGATGGATGTCTATTTGCTTGGGCCAATGCCAACTCCTGGTGTTGCGTATTTAACACGTACATTACTTGCAGAGCTTGGTGTAGTGATTAGTGCATCGCATAATCCCCATTATGATAATGGGATTAAATTTTTCTCTAAAGATGGGACAAAACTTTCAGATCAAACTGAGATGGAAATTGAACGCTATCTTGATATGGATATTAAAGTAGTTGAGCCCCATTTAATTGGCAAGGTGAAGCGTTTAGATGACGGCCCGGGACGTTATGTTGAATTTTGTAAAAGTACGCTGCCTCCTTTCACTAAGCTCAATAAATTGAAAATAGTAGTAGATTGTGCAAATGGCGCAACCTATGATGTTGCACCGAATGTATTTCGTGAACTTGGTGCTGAAGTCATTGCGATTCACAATCATCCAGATGGCTTGAATATTAATATGGACTGCGGCTCCACACATCCTGACAGTTTGCGTCAGGCTGTTTTAGGCTATGGTGCCGATATTGGCATTGCCTTAGATGGAGACGGTGATCGTATTATTATGGTTGACCGTGAAGGGGTGGTAATTGATGGCGATCAAATTCTCTATATCATCGCTAAAGATTCACATAAGAAAGGCCGTTTGAATGGTGGGGGCGTTGTTGGAACGCAAATGAGCAACCTTGGACTTGAGCTGGCTTTGAAGCGTGATGGCATACCTTTTGCACGTTCAAAAGTAGGGGATCGCTATGTGATGCAAATGCTGCGCGAAAAAAACTGGCATTTGGGTGGTGAGTCGTCAGGTCATATTATTTGGTTAAACTCAACAACCACAGGGGATGGGATTGTCTCTGCCTTGCAGGTATTACAAATTATGCAAGAAACTGGGCTCTATATTAAAAACTTACTAGAGGGTTTAACTTTGTGTCCACAAGTGATGATCAATGTTTCACTGGTTGAAAAGTTAAGTGAGCGTCACTGGACTAAAATTAATAATCGTGTTGCTGAACTCGAAGCAGAGCTTGCTGAACGTGGTCGGATCTTAGTACGTCCTTCTGGCACAGAACCTTTAATTCGCATCATGGTAGAAGGTCAAGACCAAGCAGAAACGCAAAAAATCTGTGAAGATCTTGCAAATTTCGTCAAGGAATTGACGCATACGTTTTAATATAATTACTACTTAAGTTTAAGGATAAAAATCAGCATGTGGTTTAGGAACTTACAATTATTTAAATTTAGCGAAACATTTGAGATGAACGAGGAAGACTTGCAGGCTAAACTGGCCGAGCATCAGTTTATGCCGTGTAAGAGTGTTGATGCAACCAGCCAAGGTTTTGTTCCGCCGATGCCTGCTAAAGATGCACCTTTTGTGCACTCTGCTCAAGGATTTTATTTATTTTGTATTGCACGTGAAGATAAAATTGTCCCTGCTGCAGTGATTAAACAAATGCTTGATGAAAAAGTAGCAGAAATTGAAGATGCACAAGGCCGCAAAGTACGTAAGCGTGAAAAAGAAACTTTACGCGAAGACATTTACCATCAATTGGTTATGCGCGCCTTTTCAAAATCTAGTAAAACTTACGCCTATATTGATACCCAAGAAGGTTGGTTAGTCGTGGATGCTGCAAATCATGGTAAAGCTGAAGAAGTGACTGTTTTGCTGCGCAAGGCGTTGGGTAGTCTTAAAATTGAATTACCCAAACTCCAGTCTTTAGGCACAGTTTTAACACATTGGCTAACTAGCAATGAATATCCACCGGAGTTTACTATTAATGACCGCTTGGTTTTAACTGACCCAAAAGAGGGTGGTACCATCCGTTGTCAAAAGCAAAATTTATTTGCTGAGGATATTCAAACACTGATTCATGAAGGGCGTTTTGTCTCAGAACTTGCTTTGTCATGGTCTGAACAGGTGCGTTTTAATTTGAAAGAAGATTTTTCAGTGAAGTCACTCAAGTTTTTAGAAGGTGTGCAAGATCAGGCAAAAGATACTTTTACAGAAACAGAAGCAGACCGCTTTGATGCGGACTTTGCAATTATGACTGCAACGTTGCGTGATTTAACCAAAGGACTGATACAAGCCTTTGGTGCTTAGATGATTTGTGGGTAGAATAGCAATATGAGCATTCCTGTTGCTACTTTTCATGATGTCCCCATTGCCTGTGTGAATCAAGCTGCAGAGACTTATGCGGTTCCAGCAGAGCTTATTCTTGCTGTTATTTTTGTTGAGGGCGGGCGCAATGGGATTGCTATGCCAAATAAAAATGGCACTTTTGATTATGGCGTGATGCAAATCAATTCTTTCTGGCTCAAGCATTTTGATGATTTTGAAACTTCAGCGTATCGTTTGCAGTTTGATGCCTGTCATAATGTAATGGTTGGCACTTCAATTTTGAAGCAAAACATTAACAACACGCCTAATTTAATGAAAGCCATTGGTAACTATCATTCGCACACTCCGCATTTAAACTACCAATACGCCAAGCAAGTTTTGTTTATTTATGACAAAATTCGGGATATCCTTGCTCCCGGTATTAAGCCAGAGTGTGATAAACTAGGGAAAATTTGTTAACAATGAAGGAGAAATCATCATGTTGAAGAAAGTCGTCTTAGGTGTGGCACTTAGTGTCGTAAGTATCAGTTTATTTGCAGACCATGGTATGCGAATCTCAAAAATAAACGGGTTTAACGCTATGATCAGTCAGTTGCAAAATCAAAACACAAGCAAAGTGCCTGTCGTATTTCCAATGGGGGTACCCAAACCAAGTCATGGTGTGACCTACTACCCAAATTTTGATGTGAATAGTACCGGATATAATATATATCTTGACTCCAGTGCAAGCTGTAAGGGTGCGCATTATTGTAATCTTGTTAGTCTAAACGCAAATAATGCAACTCAAGCTTTACCAACTTATAAAAATCAAAAGGGCCAGGAGATGACTAAAACTGTCACCCTAAAAAATGGCAAAACAGCTAATTACACCCCTGGCTTTGCAATGGGAGATTATTGGAACCCTCAAATTTCCTGGCAAAACAATGGTGCAACCTATACTTTAAGCTGGGTAGGAATGAAAAATACTAGTCGCACTCAAATGGCGATGGTGAAAATGGCTAATCATTTAAATACATTCACTGCTACTCAGGCAAGTGGATCATAAATAAGGAGTTTTTGTGTCTTTACGTTGTGGAATTGTGGGTTTGCCTAATGTTGGCAAATCCACCTTGTTTAATGCGCTGACCAAGGCAAAAATTGCAGCTGCAAACTATCCCTTTTGTACAATTGAACCCAATGTCGGGGTTGTACCTGTCCCAGATGAACGCCTAGATCATCTTGCTGAAATTGTTAAGCCTGAGCGGATACTGCCTACAGTAACAGAGTTCGTAGATATTGCAGGTTTAGTTGCAGGCGCATCAAAAGGTGAGGGCTTGGGAAACAAGTTTTTGGCTAATATTCGTGAAACGGATGCAATTTTGCATGTAGTACGCTGTTTTGATCATGAAGATGTGATTCATGTTGCAGGCAAAGTAGATCCGATTTCTGATATTGAGGTTATTCATACTGAATTAATGCTGGCAGATTTAGAAAGTGTTGAAAAGGCTCTTTTGAGAGTTCAAAAGTTAGCAAAGGGCGGTAATAAAGACGCTCTGGCAGAACAGGCATTGGCTGAAAAACTTAAGCAATTATTAAGTGACGGCATTATGCCAAGTTCACAAGAATGGACCAAAGAAGAAGTTGCCCAGCTTAAATTAATGCAGCTCCTGACCACCAAACCTATTTTATTTGTGGCCAACGTACTTGAAGATGGCTTTGAGAATAACCCATATTTAGATAAAGTTCGTGAATATGCCAAAACACACCGTGCTGAGGTTGTCTCAGTTTGTGCTGCAATTGAAGCTGAACTCTCTGAATTAGATGATTCTGAAAAAATGGAATTTCTACAAGAGTTAGGGCTAAAAGAGCCAGGTTTAAATCGTGTAATCCGTAGTAGTTATGAGCTGTTAGGCTTACAAACTTACTTCACGGCGGGTGTAAAAGAAGTACGCGCTTGGACTGTTAAAGTGGGTGCAACAGCTCCAGAAGCAGCAGGAGCGATTCATACTGACTTTGAAAAAGGGTTTATCCGTGCTGAAGTAACGAGTTATGCAGACTTTGTTCAATACAAAGGTGAGCAAGGTGCGAAAGAAGCCGGAAAACTAAGGCTCGAAGGTAAAGACTATATTGTTAAAGACGGTGATGTGATGCATTTTAGGTTTAACGTATAAGGACGATTAGATAATGTTTATTCTTTCAGGAGATATTGGGGGGACCAACAGTCGCTTACGGTTAACAAACTTTAAAAACTTTAATGACTTTGAAATCACTGTTGAGGCAAACTTTCAAAATCAAGACTATCCTAGTTTTAGTGATGTTGTGGCACTCTTTTTAAATGATAATAAAATCAAAACCAGTGATATTGCAGCAGCAGCTTTTGCAGTGGCAGGGCCAGTTGTTGAAGGCGTGGTTAAAGTGACAAATTTACCTTGGACCATTTCTGAAGTAGAGCTTATGAAAGCTTTTTCTTTTAAAAAAGTTAATTTACTAAATGACTTTGAAGCAGCAGGGTATGGTGTTGACAACCTGAAACCTGAAGACTTACATGTTTTACAACAAGGTACGCTTCACCCAAATAGACCTCGTGCAATGATTGGTGCAGGAACTGGTTTAGGTATAGCAATGGCTGTATCCAAAGGTGAGCACTACCAAGTGATCCCCACTGAAGGCGGGCATGTAGATTTTGCCCCAACAGATGAAGTACAAATGCATCTCTTAGCGCATATGCAAAAACGCTTACATCGTGTATCTGCTGAAAGATTAGTCTCAGGAATGGGTATTTTAAATATTTATAAATTTATTCGTGAAAATCCTTTATTTAACGAGTCTGAAAATCTCAACTTAAAACGAGCTTTATTTCAAGAAGGTGATGCACCAGCTAAAATTACTGAATATGCGATTGAACACCATGACTCAATGGCAATGCGTACCTTGGACCTTTTTATTCGTATTTATGGCGCCGTTGCTGGAAACTTGGCATTAACAACACTTCCCTTTGGTGGGCTTTATATCATGGGGGGGATTGCGCCTAAAATTTTGCCACAACTTTTAGACGGACGCTTCCTTGACGCATTTTGTGATAAGGGCAGAATGTCAAATTTAATTAAAACTATTCGCGTCTTAGTTGTTTTGAATACCTCCGTGGGCCTACAAGGAGCTGCAAATTATGGGTATTTATTATGTCAGCCGTAGAGACGCATGTTATTGAAGCACCCGGTCAACATCAAGCAACTGTCATTTGGCTGCATGGCTTAGGCGCAGATGGTTTTGACTTTGCACCCATAGTTCCAGAGTTACAGTTTAACAAAAAGGGGGTGAAGTTTATTTTCCCTCATGCGCCTATTCGGCCGATTACAATCAAAAATGGCATTCCAATGCGTGGGTGGTATGATATTTTAAGTTTAGACCCTGACAACTTTACTCATGATATTGGAGGCATTCGTAGGTCAAGCCAGCAGGTGATCGATTTAATTGAAGCTGAAATTACCGCAGGTGTTAACCCCTCTAAAATTGTGCTCGTTGGATTTTCTCAAGGTGGTGCCATTGCTTTATTTTCAGGTTTAACGGGACCACATCCCATCGCAGGTATTTTAGCACTTTCCACGTATTTGCCTTCAGAAGAGGTCGTTATTTTAGAAAAACATCATCATAATGTACCTATCTTAATGATTCATGGCAGTGAAGATGCTGTAATCCGTTTGGAATATGCCAAGCAATCAGCTGAGGCATTAGCAAAAATGGGCTGTGATATCGAATTTAAAGCCTACCCCATGGCACATAGTCTATGTGCTGAAGAAGTAAGCCAGATTGCAAACTGGCTTCAGAAAAAGTTGGAGTTATAAATGAATAAAATTCAAAATTTACGTGTTCGTAAAATCAAACCTTTGGTTTCACCTGCACTTTTACTAGAGGAACTGCCCCTAAAAACGAAGCTAAGCCGAACAATCCAGAAATACCGTGATACAGCAGCTAAAATTGTCCAAGGTGAGGATCAGCGTTTTTTAGTTGTTGTTGGTCCATGCTCAATACATGATCCAGTTGCAGCGATTGAGTATGCTAAAAGACTGGCAATCCTGGCTAAGCAATACCAAAACAAACTGATGATTATCATGCGGGTTTATTTTGAAAAGCCGCGTACAACTGTAGGTTGGAAAGGTTTGATCAATGATCCACATTTAAATGACAGCAATGACATTAATCATGGCCTACATATGGCACGTGAATTAATGCTACAAATTACCGAACTAGGCTTACCCATTGCCGCAGAGTTTTTAGATACCATTACACCGCAATATATTGGTGATCTGGTTTCTTGGGGTGCTATTGGCGCACGTACAACTGAAAGCCAAGTGCATCGTGAACTAGCATCAGGTTTATCTATGCCTATCGGATTTAAAAATGCAACGTCTGGAGACATTGGCATTGCATTGGATGCAATTATTGCCGCCAATCATCCACATAGTTTTTTAGGTGTAACTGAGCAGGGCTTATCGGCAATTGTGATGACCAAAGGCAATCCAGATGCGCATTTGGTCTTGCGAGGTGGTAAAACAGGCCCTAACTATGAAAAAACACAACTCTTAGAATTTGCTGCGGCCTTAGAAAAACGAGACATTAAAACGGGAATGGTTGTAGATGCCAGCCATGCCAATAGTAACAAAGACCATAACAAACAGCTTGTAGTGATTCGTGATTTAATTCAAACGCGCAAAGCACACCCTGATTTGCCTATTGCGGGTGTAATGATTGAAAGCCATTTAACAGCAGGGCGTCAAGATTTGCAAAAAGGCAAAAAATTAGCATATGGACAAAGTATTACAGATGCCTGCTTAGGTTGGGATGAAACAGCCATACTGCTCGAGGAGTTAGCCTTGTCATGAGGACTCATTGAGATTTGAGGATGAAAGGATATCATGATGATATTAAATAAAGTCACCATTGTTGGAGCAGGTCTGATCGGTAGCTCGATTGGTCGCGGGCTTGCAGAACATGTTGGCAGTATTCATTATATTGATCACGATCGTGGAAGCGACACTGATTTTAAAGATGCAGACCTAATCGTAATTGCAACGCCTGTACTCACGATCCCTGAAATCTTCAAACGTGCTAAATCTTATTTAACAGAACATACTTTGCTTATGGATGTGGGAAGCACCAAAACTTTTGTACTGGAACAAGCCAAAATAATTTTAGCTGAGCATTACTCTAATTTTGTTGGCTGTCATCCCATTGCGGGTAAAGAAACTTCCGGTTTTGCCGCGGGGGAGGCTTCTCTGTTTCAAAATAAACCGGTCATCCTCACTCCAAGTGCTGATACCGCTCCTGAAGCATTCAACACAATTAAAACACTCTGGACCGCTTTAGGAGCAGAAGTCACTGAAATGAAAGCGGAGGCGCACGATTTAGCATTTGCAAAATACAGCCATCTTGCTAATTTATTAAGCTTTATTTTAAAACACCAAGAAGAACATTCACCGCAATTATCCACAAGACTTCAGCCCCCCAGTTTTAAGGACATGACACGCCTCTCTGCTTCATCTCGTGTAATGTGGTGGGATATTTGCCAAAGCAATCATACTGCAATCCTTGAGGCACTCAGTCAATTTGAGCAAGATTTTTCACGCCTTAAGAAAGCCATTGAAGAAAAAGATAAGAATATATTTTTAAAATTTTAACTTATCTTAAAAGTATAAATATATTGATTTTACATATTTCTTACTATATGCTTAATGCGTTTAAAATATAATGAGATTAAATATGGCAGCAGGTGCAGAAGAGGTACAGGTTAACGCAGAAAATTTTCAGTACAGACTTGGCGATAGAAGCCTAAACTGGCCTGGCATTAATCTTTTAATTCAAGAGCCCTCAGATCATGAACCAGATGTCGAACGTATCAGAGCTATTTTAGATCGCTTTATTTCTATTGCACAAGAAGATGATGATTCAGAAATTCATTTATTCAGACTAATAGAAAAATATGCAGACTGGAAACAGCACAGTGCATCACTATATTATGACAGAAGAAGCTCCTTCGATTCCAGGTCGAGTTCTGAGGGTGCTGCTGTAGATCGTACTGATGGTGATCGCAGTGGTAGGGAAGACTATGATGATGTGGATTTCTCTGGCGATGATGGTGCAGATTCCTCTGGTAGCGATGATGAAGGCGATTTTGAGGGTGCTGCTGTAGTTCGTACTCCTAGAACTACATTTCCAACCCATCAAGCACGGGGTCCGTTCATGAGGGCTCGACTTGAAGTGGTCCCAGAAGAAGGGTCAGGTGAAGAACCAAGCGAAGAAGCACCTTAATCAGATAATGGTGCTTCATGGTCGTTGTTTTCAACTGCATCAGGTTGCTCATCACCTTCCAAAATGTCTTCTTCAGGTAGGGCATCAACGCGCTCAAGACTTACAAGGCTTTCACCTTTATCTAGGTTAATCAGCTTCACGCCTTGCGTTGCACGACCAATTTGCGAAATTTCACTTGCACGCGTACGTACTAAAACCCCGCCATTGGTAATCAGCATAACTTCGTCCGTTGCTACAACTTGAATTGCGCCAACTACTTTACCATTACGCTCTGAAGTTTGAATCGACATCACCCCTTGCGCACCGCGACTGGCAAAACGATACTCAGTCACAGAGGTTCGTTTTCCATAGCCATGTTCGGTAGCAGTAAGAATATCAACCTGATCATTTTCAACAACAATCAACGATACAACTTTTTGTTTGGGCTTTAACATCATGCCACGTACACCACGTGCACTACGACCCATTGCACGCACATTCTCTTCATTAAAACGTACAGCCTTACCTTCATCAGAGAACATCATTATTTCGCGTGTGCCATCTGTTAACACTACGCCAATTAGTTGA
>Ga0066640_10001631_pt1 | contig 13408 bp, 13 predicted proteins | sample CryGeyCG2114_020_2_FD_59505 | JGI IMG/M metagenome (GOLD analysis project Ga0066640, IMG submission 59505) | Groundwater microbial communities from aquifer - Crystal Geyser CG11_big_fil_rev_8/21/14_0.20 | ecosystem: Environmental > Aquatic > Deep subsurface > Groundwater | place: USA: Utah... | reverse complement strand
TTTTTTTCACTATATTTTTTGCCATAACAATCCTAACTTTTGATCAAATAGCTCATGCAAATAGAACGATATTTTCTGGTTGCAATGAAGAAGAACTTGAAGAGAAAGACTTAACTCTCGTAAGAAATACTTTTAGATCAATAAGAATAATGTTAACACTTTTTTTATTAGAGGTAGTTTCGCTATGTTCGGCTGTGTTTTTTTTAATAGTATTCGCGATGAAAAATTCGTAGATTTGCGTTTCAAGCTTGCGTAGCGTTTGCAGGTATTAGCTTGTTGGTGCTCCAAAAACAACTAATCCACCATGACCCCCCGAACCATCACCATCCACCTCCCATCCGGCGATCCATCCGGCATTAAAGTGGCCGAGCTCTCGAATCGGATTATTCGAGCTTATGTGTTGCCGAGAGAGAAACTTGCGGATGCGAAAAGTTTTGGTGAGTTGAGTAAGCCCGCTTTGTATCTTTTGATGTCGGCTATTTGGAGTCTATCGCTGTAGCACAGGCAAAAGAGGCGGCAAAATGTGCAGATTCATAATCTGCAGCAGTTTAAAAAATCATGCCGGGGGCTTTGCGGCTGGCCGGAATGTGAATGCTTGGGTTACATGGAAAAATATTGAGGGGAGGAGTATGGATGAGGTGTTGAGGTAGGTTGATAGCTAAAAGGGATTTGATTATGCGAAAAGTCAATCGCAATTATGTTGCGTGTGAGTATATGCTCACGTATAATGCGGGCATGGAAAATCTTAATGAATCGCTGGCGATTTTTGAGAGCTATAAGATCCGTCGTCATTATAATGACGAAATAGAAACTTGGTTTTTTTCTATAGTTGACATTATTGCAGCGCTCACAGATCAAAAAGATCATCAAACCGCTCGGAAATATTGGAACAAGCTAAAAGAACGACTAATAAAAGAAGGCAGCCAGTCGGTGACAAATTGTCACCAACTGAAATTAGAGGCAGCTGATGGAAAAAAATATCTTACCGATGTCGCCGATACCGCAACACTTCTGCGCCTCATCCAATCCGTGCCGAGTCCCAAGGCAGAACCTATAAAACTTTGGCTGGCTAAAGTAGGTTACGAGCGTTTGCAGGAATCTGTTGATCCCGAAAAATCTCTCAACCGTGCGCGTGAAAATTGGAAAAAGCATGGTCGCAGTAAAAAATGGATTGAGCAGCGAATGTTGGGTCAACATACGCGCAACAAACTCACCGATTATTGGAGTGAGCATGATATTAAGAAGGGCAAAGAGTTCGCAATCTTAACAAATATTATTCACGAAGAGTGGGCGGAATTGAGCGTGAAAGATCATAAGCAAATGAAGGGTTTAAAAACGCAAAACCTGCGTGATCACATGACAGAGGCAGAACTAATTTTTACCGCGCTGGCCGAGCTCTCGACTCGTCAAATTGCCGAAAGTGAAAATGCAATTGGCATGCCGCAAAATAAAGTGGCGAGCAAAAAAGGCGGCGGGATTGCACGCAAAGCGCGTTTGGAATTGGAAGAAAAGACCGGTAGAAAAGTGGTGAGTGGGAAGAATTATTTAAAGAATAGGGAGACGAAGGGTATTGAGCGGCGCATTAAGAGGCGCGTCAAATAAAAAAGGTTGCGCAATTAGCTGCTGCCCAGCACATAAAGTCTCAGACCATTTTGCCGACGCCGGGAAAATGGTCAATATTGGTACGGCGTTATATCAAATTGGCTTATAACCAAATATACCGTTCAATATTTTAATCTTATCGAATTCCATAATATTAAAAATGAAGTAGGAACAAAAGGCTTTATTGTTTCTTCGTGAATGTGGATTAAAAAAACAAATGCCATAGGTGCTGTATCTCCAAGTGTTGGATCTGTATGGAACTAACCGATTAATATCAACCATATTCCCCGTAATCATTTCACCACCTCCGCCGTCTCCACTTCCATCTACACATAACCCGTATATATATGAAAAAGCTTATTTGGCTGCTGGCCGGTGCGCTCTTAACGGTTAGTCTTACTGCGTTTGCGCAGGCGGATAACAGTTTTACCGATCAAAATACTTTTGACAGCTGGTTTAGGGCGTCGGCGAACAAGATGCATAATCATGAGATTATGAACGGCTTTCCGGATGGTTCGTTTGGGCCTGCTAAAAATGTGACGCGCGCGGAAATTGCGCTGATGTTCGATAAGTTCGCGAGCAATGTGGTGGAGAAGCCGCTCTTTGAAGAGCCGGTTTTTTGTACGCTGGAGGCGCGTCCGGGGCTGGTTGTAGTAGTACGAAATGTGCAAGGAGAGGCGATCACCGAGGCAACATTTACCATTGATGATGACGAGCCTTTTAAAGAATCGGATGCGGAAGGCCGCTACTCGCTGCTGCACGAGGGCGAGGGCTATTTTGATGTGACGATTTCGGCCGAAGGCCATCAGCCGCACTTCGAAACCGTGAAATTAGAGCAGGATGTGTGCCACGTGATCACGCAGAATCGGACGGTGTTATTGGTGCCGGAGGTTGGAGGGGAGTAGAAATATTGGTAGGGAGATGGGAAAAGATGTGAGATAATATCTGTATGAAGAAAAAGATTAGTAAGCAAATTCTCAAAAAGGCGGTGGCGCAATCCTCTAAAATCGAAGGTATGAGCTTTGCCCGGGCAAAGAAAAATTCAATGGCAATTAAACTTCTGAAAAAGCATGGCAGGGGCTTCTCGTTATAATGTTGGTGGCGATGAAGTCGATATTATTAAGAATAAACTCGGTATTGTCGATCTAAAAACGCTTGAGGATGCAGAAACGTTGTTGCTTTCGGATAGTTATGAGGAGATCTTTATAGTTGGGCGGGTAAAATTCGAACAGTAGAAATTTCTAAAGGTGGTATTCTCTTTGCGCCCTCTGTGCAAATCAAAAAAGCTCTGGAATCTTTCGAAAAGGTTTTATTGCAAAATTTACCTAATGTAAAGGAATCAAAAAGCGGTTTGGCGCGGAAGTTGGCTATTATTCATTGTGAATTTAATGCGATACATCCTTTCCGCGAAGGAAATGGACGTACCATTCGTCTCTTTTTAGATCTTATGGCTGTACGTTGTGGTTTTTCAGTAATTGATTATGGCAATAAAGATGTGTGGGATTTTGTGGAGTATTGGATATGAAATTGCCGATGTCGGTTTTCTTTACATATTCATTGACAAGAATTTTTACATTCCTTATAATGGTGACATGTTCGGCAAGTTCATTCAGCACCAGCGCACCAAGCACAATATGACGCAGGAGCATCTGGCTTCTGTGCTGGGTATTTCGCGCCCCACATATATGCAAATTGAGCGCGGGGAGCGGGAGCTCACAATTTCTGAAGCTAAGAAACTCGCAGCTCTTTTTGATATGCCTCTTCTTAATTTTCTTGGTGAGGAGGAAGTGAAGAATTTAGAAATTGAAATCGTCGCTACAAAAAAGAAAGCACAGAAAAAGGCAGTTACAGAAGTGCGCATCAGTGTGCCGCAAGAAAAAGCGGAAAAATTTGAACAAGTTCTCCTCTATATTCTTGCAAAGATTGGAGGAAAGCCAAACATCGGGCAGACGGTGCTTTATAAGCTGCTCTACTTTATCGATTTTGATTATTACGAGAAATTTGAGGAGCAGTTAATCGGTGCTCGGTACATTAGAAATCACTACGGCCCGACGCCGGTGATGTTTGCAAAATTGATGGAACAAATGGAGAAAGAGGGGAAAGTTGAGAAACTAAAAAGCAAATTTTATAAACATGAGCAGACGAAATACCTTGTTAATCCGAATAAGCCGGTCGAACTTTCGGCGCTTTCGGCACAAGAACTTGCACATATCGATTGGGAAATTGACCGGCTAGGGGATTTAACGGCAGCGCAAATTTCCGCACTCTCCCATGTAGATACACCATGGGTTGCGGCAAAAGAGAGAGAGGCGCTGGAATATGAGCACGTCTTTTATCGTCCGGCAGAAACTTCTGTAAGAGAATATGATGCACTTTAGAGAACTTCCGGAATTTCACAGAGAGCTCAAGCGCCTTTTTAAAAAATATAAAACTTTGGAGGATGATTTGAAGGCTTTCAAAGCAGTACTGCGTGCCGCACCAACAGGAATCGGTAAAAATTTTGTTGCGCTCCATTTTTCATCCAACATTAAAATCATAAAAGCGCGTATGGCCTGCCGTGCGCTGCGCGACCGTTCGTTGCGTATTGTCTATGCATATCGCGAGCAAGATGAGATAATCGATTTTATCGAGCTCTATTACAAAGGCGACAAAGCGAATGAGGATAGGGGAAGAATTGTGGAATATTTGGGGAAATTTTAAAATTAGGCACAATCGCACACCTCAACAAATGTCCAAAGCCACCACATTTACCATCCTTACGTTTGCCATCGGCTTTCTGATTCCGGCGCTGGGTTTTTTATTTCCGGAAACATTTTTTTCAAATCGAGAGGCGATTAGCGCATTTGTGAAAGGTTTTGGTTTGTGGGCACCATTAATCTTTATCGTTGTTTCCGTGATTCCCGTGGTATTTACTCCTCTAAATCACGGCATCTTTGGGATTGTAGGTGGTTTTGTATTTGGGCCGTGGCTGGGATTTATTTTGAATTGGATTTCAAAAAGTATCGGTACCCTATTAACATTTTCAATCGGCAGGTTGCTGGGCAAAAAGGCGATTCGGAAATTCACCAAGTCTGAAGATATGAGTCAGTATAATAAAATTTTCAATCAGCATACTTTTCTCATTTTCATAGGGTTTATGGTGAATGATACCCTCTCGTATTTGGCTGGTATCTCAACGATGAAATTTCGTAGATTTGCTGTGTTGGTGATATTGTCGCATATTGTGCCGACGCTGGCGCTTGCGTATATAGGCAGCGGAATTTCACTGCGTGATCCACTCTTTATGCTGCTGACTGGAGTGATTGTTTTATTGTGTGTTCTATATTTTCTTTTGAAGCGATTGCACCCGGCCAGCGGTGGGGCAGGGGCCGATCCACAAAATTAATCTAAAAAATAGATCATGCCCCAACTCCCCATACTCGGCTCCATCATCTTTTGCATCGGTACTGCTTTTTATGTGAAGCATACGGTTATCGATGCCCGGACAAAGCCGAATCGCGTAACATGGCTTATGTGGTCGGTGGCGCCGATGATTGCTGCTGCGGCTGCTTTTTCTGATGGTGTGCGCTGGGCGGCGTTGCCGGTTTTTATAGCGGGGTTTGCGCCGCTGCTCGTCTTTTTTGCTTCGTTTGTGAATCCTAAGTCGTACTGGAAGCTGGAGCGGTTCGATTATGTTTGCGGCGGGTTGTCTGTTTTGTCGCTTTTGTTGTGGGCGCTCACGCGCGAGCCGGTGGTGGCGGTATTTTTTGCGCTGCTCAGCGATGCGCTGGCTTCCGTTCCGACGATCGCAAAGTCGTGGAAGTATCCGGAAACAGAGACCGGGCTTATGTATATTGCCGGAGGAATCAATGCTGGCACCAGCTTCTTTGCTTTGCAGACTTTTACATTTACAGAGCTGGCCTTCCCGGCGTATTTGGTGGCGTTGAATGTTGTGTTGGTGGCCGGGATTTATGGGCGAGGCATTGTGCGGATTGTCCGAAATAACTCTCGAGAGTAACTTTTAACCTGAAATTTTCTGTAGGTTAAAAATTGCCTGATATACATTGAAAATAATAATGTGAAATCCTTCCGAAATATTCAAAAAGATCGCTTAGATTTTCAATATCTTTTTTTAAACTTTGTACGTCATCTTTTGTAATTTTACCCAACAATGAATGATAGGAGATATGAACTTGCAATTCATTTTCCGGATATTTAAAAGCTGTATTTTTATAATCGTCAATTCTTAAAATATCAGGTCCCAGCTTCATCCATATCAAATCACAATATTGTAACTTAAGCACGATTTCTTCTATTCTTTTCATTTTTTTCCACATAATCCTTGCTTGAAGCTAATTCATTAAAAGGTTTTCATAAAATATTTTTTCTTTCAGTTTTTTTAAAATTTTAATGGCATCGTGGTTATCTTTTTTAGGTTCAAAATCTAAATTCAAAGTTTTTTCGCAAGCTTTCAAGAAAATTTCAATACTGTGTTTTAGATTATAGATAGCAGGTATGAAAAATTTTTCTTTTTGGCTCAGATCATCAATCATCTGTTCACAGCACAGAAGTGCAGTTGCTAAATAGGACTTACTGAATAAAAGCCATTCTAATCTAGTTGTTAGGTGATCTTTCATTATAGTTATTATTGTTCACCACGTGAGTTTTGAAATTCTAATTTTGGCATAACAAAGAGTAATATCCCACAATATTCATTATTGTGAAATCACAAAAAATCTCCAAATAGGAGGGGGAGTCAAATTATAAGGTGCGCGAGTATTTTATCCGCTATTTGCGGACTAGTCCGCAAATTAATCTGAAATTTTCTTACTAGTAAGAAAAAAACGCTATACTGCTCTCAATGACCCAGGAGCAAGAGATCGAACTTGTGGAGCGCGCTAAAAGTGACGATGGCGCGTTTTCGGAGTTGTATGATTACTACATGCCGAAGATTTACGGCTACATTCATAAGCGGGTGGGCGATAAAGACGCGGCTGAAGATTTGACCTCGCAAACTTTTTTGAAAATGGTGCAGCACTTGCCGCGCTTTGATACTGAGGGCGCAGGCGGGCGCGGGGTCTATTTTAAATCCTGGCTGTACCGCATTGCGACCAACACCGTCATCGACTACTACCGCCGCAACCGCCCAACCGAGGAGATTAAAGAGGAGATGCCGCTGAAAGATGATGCTCCGAATCCCGGTGAGCAAGCCGCTTCAAATGAGCAGCGGGAACGCGTACTTGCAACACTCTCGCGCATGCCCGAAAAGTACAGCAAGATTTTGCATCTCAAGTTCTTTGGAGATCTGAGTAATGAAGAGATTGCCGCAGCGTTAGGGATAACTCCTAACAATGCCGGTGTTTTGATTTACCGCGCGTTAAAGAGTTTTGAAAAGTGCTTCGCGAAATTCTAAAATACTCTATTATTAATTCCCTATGTTCAACTGGTTTAAAAAATTGCGTAATACGGACAATGATCCATCGTTAAGGGAGGCCGAACAGCTGTTACGTTCGGCTCAATATCCTTCGGCGCAGCCAACTTCTGCCTTTAGCTCTAAACTTAAAGAGCAGTTGCTGGCCCACCGCCGAGCTAACCCCTCTCATATGGAAAAAGTTCGTTTGCTCTTCCGTTGGAAGACCTGGCTCCCCGTTACCGCGGGAGCGCTCGTGTTACTCTTACTTACTCCCTATTTGCTGCCCTTTGGTAGTAACGGCGAAATCCCGCTCATCCCGCAGGCAAATGCCTTTACGGTCGAGGCGCTCGATGCCGATCTGACCGGCGTTGAGGCAGATACACACTTTAAAGTGAGTGCTGAGCATCCTATTGAAAAGGGCGATTTGCAGCAGGCGCTCAAGTTGGAGCCGGCTCAAGGCCGCGCCACAGGTAATGCGGCCGCCGACGACGCTGATGACGCCGACGACACCGCCGTAGACGAAAATTCTCAACTCGACTTCTCCATCCGTAAAATCAGCGACACCGAATTTGAGGTGCGCCCGGACGAGCCGCTAAACAGCGGAACCGTTTACAATGTTGTTATCCAGACCGCGACCGATGAAAACGGCGTAACGGTTCCAAACGAGCAGCGCTTTGCATTCCAAGTTAAAGATACCTTCAAAGTTTTTAAGAGCACGCCCGGTGATAAGCGCGATCAAGTTCGGCTCAATACCGGCATAGAAGTTATATTCAGTCATCCAACCGTGACCGCTGAAGATTTTCAGTCGCACTTTTCGATCGCGCCCGCAGTAAAAGGCCGCTTCGACAAATTCGGCCGCACGCTTGCCTTTATTCCCGAGCAGCCGCTTTTGCCCGAAACTTTGTATAAAGTAAAGGTTGCCGCTGAGCTGCCGCTTGCAGAAAGTGAGCAGACACTGGGCCAGGCTTATACATTTGAATTTTTCACCGATACTGTTCGCGCACAGGAGCTGAGAGATTCCTCACTCTTTTTCCGCAATGGCGAAAACAGTTTTCCGGCGATCGCCCCGAATAAGCCGGTTGAATTACAAGTCTATACCCGCAATCCTCAAACTGATGCAGAACTCAAAGTCTTTAAATTCAGTTCGATTCAAGAGTTTGTTGACCACAATAGAAAAATTAAGGATTTGCCGGAGTGGATATGCTTCTCGTGCGTAGGTATGCCGTACAATACACAAGATAAAGAGCCGGTTTTGACTATGAAGCTGGGCGATGCGCTCATCGATGATCCGGCTGAGTCCTTCAAGGACAATCGTCTTTTGCGCATTCCTGCAATGGAGCAGAAGGGAATTTATGTGGTGGGAATTGATGCATATAAGCGCCAAATGCCGTTTCAAATTACGAACTTGCAAGGATATTCGCTGACATCTGCAAAGAAGTCGCTGCTGTGGGTGCATCACAGTGAAACGAAGGCGCCGGCTGCGAATGCATCGGTGCGGCTGTTGCATTCAGAAAAGAATTTGGGCGCAACGAGCAAAGACGGTCTGGCCGAGTACCAGCTTGCAGCATGTGAGAAAAACCAGATCAACCGGTCTGAGACTGTGCATGTATCGAGCGGCCAAGACGATTTGATCTTTTTGCTGAACAGCGCGTGTGCACCGGATGCCGTTGGCGGCTGGTGGTTTACCGGTTCGTCGAAGTACTGGTCTACGTTGAATTTTGACCGGACGATGTACCGGCCAACGGACACTGTGCAGTTCTGGGGCTTGGCGCGGGAACGCAGCGGCAATAGCGAGCAAGAGCTGACCGTGCGGCTGCTTTCCGGTAACTACTTTCCGGCATTTGATTTTCCTGGTGCCGCAATCGATGAAAAGATACATGTTACAAAAGTGCGTACCAACGACATTGGCACGTACCGCGGCGAATTGAAATTAGATAATGTTGCGCCTGGATCGTACTCCGTTGAAGTTACTGATAAAGACGGGCACACAATTTCTACAAAGTGGATTACGGTGGAGACTTACTTTAAGCCTGCGCTGAAAATTACTGCAAAGGCTGAGAAGGAGAAAATTTGGGCGGGAGAAGAAATTGTTATACATGTTGCGGTAAACTTTTTTGACGGCACGCCTGCAGGCAAGATGGAATTAAATTTGCACGACAACAAAGGATTGCGCACGCTTACAACCGATGAAAACGGCAAGCTGCGCTTTGTGCAGCCTACAAATTATCATGAATCGGAATATAATCCTCAGTACCGTTTCTTTGAATTTAGTATAAAGAATGCGGAGCTGGGGCAGTCGATTGCGCGTGTGAATGTGAACCAATTTTTCTCTGCGTACTCCATCGACATGCATTCGATTTTTACCGATGAAGAGAAGCGTGAAGCCGGCGGTATAGTGAAAAAGATCGATATGGAAAAGGAATCCGGATTTTTGGGCGAGCCAGTTGCAGGTGCAACAGTCACCAGCAAGATTACCGTTGAGCACGAGCGCAAAACGCAAATCGGAACGTATTATGATCCTATTTCAAAGACAACTACACCTCAGTACCATACGGAGTACGTGCCGGAATTTTTAACCAGCGTAACATCGACTACCGATGCCGAGGGCAAGTTTACTGTTAACTTTCCATTTGAAAATAAGCGCTATAAAGTGGAATCCCGCGTGACTGATCCAGAAGGTCGCGCAACTTTTGCAAACCGCACCTATTTTTTCCAGAATGAAAATCCCGGCAGTTCGTATCGATACTTCCATGTGCGCAATACAGATCCAAAAAAAGAGCGCTATGAAGAACAAGTAAAGATCGGCGATGAGCCCGTAATGGCAATTTATGTGGATGATGAGAAAGTTGCCGGGCAAGGGCAGGCACTTTTCTTTGAAGCGCAAGCGGGAATTACAAAGACGCAGATGATACCGGGCGCTGAATATACCACCAGCTTCCGCCCAGAAGATCTGCCAAATAAGCATGTCGGCGCAATTTGGTTTGACGGCAAGAGCTATAGCTTTGCACAGCCGGCGCAGCTGCGTTTGGATGTTGAAGAGCGCAAGCTCGACGTTGCGATTACGCTCGATAAAGAGGAGTACCGGCCGCGCGGCAAGGTGACGGCAACTATTGAGGTAAAAGATAAAGACGGCCGTCCGCGTGCTGCAGAGGTGCACGTGAAGGCAATCGATGAGGCGATCTATGCGCTGCAAGAAGAATTTACTTCTCCAGTTGGAGATATCTATGCGCCATTGAGTGACGGTATTTTGGAGCGGCAAGCCGCAGAGGCAAGAGCAACGCTGGATATCGGCGGTGAAGGTGGCGGCGGTGGCGGTGACGGCGGCGCGCGTTCGCTCTTCAAAGACACCGCACTGTTCGATGTTGTTCGCACCGGCAGTAATGGTAAGGGCACGGTGACATTTGAACTGCCCGACGATGTAACGACATTCCGCTTGACCGGCATAGCACTGACCAACGATTTGTTTGTTGGCGAGGGCAAGTCGCCGGTAGTGAGCACGCTGCCATTCTTTGTAGATGTTACGACGAACTCTATTTATACGGTTAGGGATAAGCCGGCGGTGCGCTTCCGCGTTGCGGGGCGTGAGCTTGATACCGAGAAGGAGGTAACCTATACGGTTTCTATTCCAACTTTGGGAGTGCAGAGTGAAAAAGTTACGCGCAAAGCAGGGGAGCGCTTCTGGTATACGCTGCCGGAGTTGAAAACCGGTACACATACGATGACCGTCCGTGCGCAGTATGGAAATTTGAGTGATGCGGTGCAGAAAAAGTTTGAGGTGAGTGAGGGATTGCTGACGGTTCCGGTGACTCGCGAGTACGAAGTGAAGGCAGGCAGCCCGCTTGTGAATCAGGGCACTTTGAGCGGAGCAGGCCGCAGTAAAATCGTCTTTTCTCTCGAGCCGTACGGTACGTACTACCGCGAGCTGCAAGAGCTGCGCGGCAGTTATACCAACCGTCTCGATGCCGAATTAGCGCGGCACGTTGCACAGCAGTTATTAATGAAACACTACAACGAGCCGCAGCCATTTGAGGCGCCGGATCTCGAGCAGCTGCTGAATTATCAAAGTAAGCAGGACGGCGGTTTGCAGCTCTTCCCGTATGACTCTTCTGATTTGGAGCTCAGCTTTAAGGCTGCGCGCTTTGCAAGTGATATTATGGATGTGAGCCGGCTGGATGCGTTCTTTATAAGTAAGTTGGATAAAGATCAGTACGAAAAAGTGGCACCGAATGTGACTGAGGTAATTTGGGCGCTGGCCGGACGTGCCAGCCTGGGCAGACCGGTGTTGAACGATTTGAACTTGTTCCGCAACTCGAATACCGAGCCGCTTACCCTTGAGCACAAGTTAACGCTGGCCTATGCCTATGCAGTATTGGGAGATTTTGGCAGCGCGAACGAACTGTTGGATGAGGTCCTGTCAGAAAAATCTCAGTTTGCACACGAGGGCGTTGCGCTTGTAGTCCGCGGTGACAAAGATGAAAATACGAATCGCGAGCTGACCGCGCTTGCTGCGAGTACTGCGGCTTTGGCCCGTCATAAAGATGCTGCGGTTTTGTGGGAGGGCGCGCGCTTGTACGAATCGACGCGTACGTTGAATGTGCTTGAGCACTTAGCGGTATTAGATGCACAGTTAAGTCGTCTGCCGCGGGGAGAGAAGGGCGCTGTTACATATATATATGACGGCCGCGAAGAGATAGTTGAATTAGAAAAAGCCGAGACGCATACTTTGACGGTGCCAAGTGGCGCCGAAGTTACGAATGTGCGAATTGTAAGTGTGAGCGGTCCGGTTGAGGCGCGAGTACATAATGAGGCGCCGTACAGTTCGCAGTCTATTACGCGTTCTGAGACATTGAAGATTGCGCGGCATTATGAGGTCAACGGCAAGCGCACGACAACATTTAAAGAGGGTGATTTAGTTACGGTTGTGCTGACGCCGACCATTACACGCCAGCCGTATCCGCTGCCGCCGGATGGGCCGATTCCGCTCGATTTGGTGCCGCTGTCACCGGATGCAGAAAAAGAGTTGGAGAAAGCATTATTAGATGCAGTAGAGGAGACTAAATTGATTAAAGAGGAAGCAGATATCGCGCGCGATGATGCCGCTACTAGCGATGCGCACCATGCAGAGGAAGTTGAGATCCTCTCTGAGGAGCCGGCAATTATTTCGGAACCGATCATCCTCCCATCCCCAACTATAATTCCGCCGCTTCCCGCACAAAATTATGAAGTTATCGACTTGTTGCCTGCCGGACTGTTGCCGCTGACTACGCGTTCTGAATATTACTACTATAGCCGAGATACCGTGTATCCAACCAGCGTCGAGGGTCAGCGCGTCTACTTTAATCTGTGGCAGAACCGTGATCATCCGCGCGAAATTCGTTACCTGGCCCGCGTAGTTGCAACCGGTGAGTTCGTTGCCGAGCCGGCAATTATCCAAGAGGTGCAGAATCCAGCGCGGTTGAATCTGAGTCAAGAAGTGAGTGTGATAATTGAATAGATAGTGACTTTCTGAAAATTCAAGCCCGGCATGGTCGCAAGAGTGACCAGCCGGGCTTTTCCGTACCAGTGCGGCAGACAGTAAAGTTACTCTCGAGAGTAACTTTTAACCTGGCCAAATATTTAATTTCAAGTACAATCACACCTGTGAAACTCACTGATGAAGAAATACGGAAAATCGCACTGCTGGCCCGGCTTGGTCTGAGCGATGAGGAGGTCAAAAAATTTGGTCCGCAGATGACTCATATTTTGGAGTATGTCGAAAAGCTGAGCGAGGTAAAGACCGACAATGTTGAGCCCACTGCCCAAGTAACCGGTCTGACCAATGTAAAGCGCCACGACAAAGTTGCAAAAAAGGGCGATCCCGAATATTTGTGCGATCCCAAAGAGTTGTTGGAGTGCACGACGATGCCGATTGAGCGGGATCAGATTAAAGTAAAGTCGGTTTTTTGATATGAACTTAACAGACCTCACCATTCACGAAGCCGCAGCCGGACTCCGCGAAAAAAAGTTCTCTTCTGTAGAACTTACGCGCGCCGCCCTCGACCGCATACAGGCAGTCGAGCCCAAGCTTAACGCTTATATTACGCAGACCGAAGAGCTGGCTTTGCAGCAAGCCAAGGAGGCCGATGCCCGCTTTGAAAAAAACGCGCCACTGAGCGTTATAGATGGTGTGCCCGGCTCGCTTAAAGATGTCTACTGTACCGCGGGGGTGCGCACTACCGCGGCTTCAAAAAATCTCGACAACTTCACGCCGCCCTACGACGCTACCACGGTAAAAAAATTAAAAGACGCGGGCATGGTTATGTTGGGTAAGACCAATACCGATGAATATACCTGCGGCGCCTCAACCGAATCATCTTTTTATGGCGTGACGCGTAACCCTTGGGATACCGAGCGCGTTGCCGGTGGCTCGTCCGG
>Ga0066640_10001614_pt1 | contig 13482 bp, 6 predicted proteins | sample CryGeyCG2114_020_2_FD_59505 | JGI IMG/M metagenome (GOLD analysis project Ga0066640, IMG submission 59505) | Groundwater microbial communities from aquifer - Crystal Geyser CG11_big_fil_rev_8/21/14_0.20 | ecosystem: Environmental > Aquatic > Deep subsurface > Groundwater | place: USA: Utah... | reverse complement strand
CGTTTTTGTACCTTATGCCGCAGAATAGGCAGAGTAGGCAGTAGGCTATGTATTTACAAAAAAACACCATAATAAGGTGCCTACTCTGCCTACTCTGCTTAATTTGCTGAAAAGGCTGTTACGGAATCAGCGTTTTCCAAAAACCTCGCAATTTTTCAATTGCTTTTCCTGTTGCTTGAAATCGTGAATGACCACGACGAACGTGTTGCTGAGTCATATCAGCGCCCCATACCACAAGCCCAATTGCAGGGCTAAACGCAAGACTGTTTATTTTGTCGCTCACACTGTCAACATTGATAGGATACCCAATTGACGCAGGGAGCCCAAGTTCCTCTTTTGCTACGTCTACCAAACCGGATATATTCGCCCCTCCCCCAGTAAAAACCGCCCCCGCAGGAAGGAGTTGACTTCGATTGATCACGCCAAGTTCTTCGTTTACTTTTTCAAAAATTTCACTCATACGTGCCTCGATGATCTCTGCGATATAGTGCATGTTTACAATTTCAGATTCCTTTTGCCCGAGTCCGGCTAAATCTAGAGTGTCCTTCTTTGACACATCTGACGGTCGACAGTGCCCGAATTCACGCTTCACTCGTTCTGCCACATCGATAGATGTCCTCAATCCTATTGCAACATCATTTGTTACATGATCCGACCCGATCGGGAGCGTCGCCGTATGAACGACTTCGCCACCTTCGTATACTGCAATACTTGTTGTTGGACCCCCGATATTTATCACTACCACGCCCAGTTCTTTTTGTCTTTCAGTCACCACGATCTGTGCACTTGCGAGGATAGATAACACAACATCATCAACGTCAATACCGGTACGATAGACCGCCTTTGTAATATGTTTCAAATGCGCGGCACTCGTATAAATGATTTGCGCGTCAACTTCAAGACGTATTCCTGTCATACCCACAGGATCCTTTATCCCTGTTTGTCCATCCACAGAAAATCCACTTGGCAACACATGAAGCATCTCGTAATTCAGTGGTGGTGCAATGGTTCGTGTGGCATCAACGACACGCTCCACATCTTCATCTGTTATGTCTCCATCCGGTTTTGCTACAGCAACCACACCTTTGTGTCGCTGAGATGTTGTTTCAGCGCTTGAGATACCTACCCATGCATGATCAACCGGTACGCCAGTCAGTCGCTCAATCTGCTCAAGCCCATGGGAAAGCGATGATACGGTTTCATCAATACTCACCACAGTTCCTTTTTTGATTCCTTCTGAAGGTACCTCCACCGCACCAATAATTTGCACTTTTCCCTTTGTTCCATGTTCCGCGTAGATTTGTCCCATGACAACACGAATACTCGTCGATCCGATATCGATACCTGTGATACTCTGTGATTGTACGGATGTTCTTCCCATAGTATGTTCTATTGTACCACTAAATAACCGAAGAGCTCAATCATATACGGGAAAAAAATATGAAGCCCAAGGATTGTTGCACCAATCGAGGAAAGGAGTACTGTTCCTGCCATAATGTCTTTCACAATCGCTACATGATCATGAAGACGCGGTTTTACAATATCTGTAAATTTTTCTATTGCGCTATTTACCAATTCAAGAACAATAATAAGTATCATGAGGAGCATAATAACAACACGCTCTGAATCTTTGAGAGAAAATACCCAAGTCAATGCATAGACAGCGAGGGAGACATATATTTGAATACGGAAATTTTGCTCATGCCGAAATACATACGTAATACCTCGTACCGCGTGCATAATACTCACATAAAATCTGTTGATATTCATAAGACCTAATGCAACATACACATATCACACGAAATTTTCAAATGAGATCTATACTACCTCTTCGTATGTGATCTATGGTGTACGATAGACTCTTGGAGTGTAAACATCTGTTGTGCCTGTTTTTTTGTTCTATGATCATAACCTCGTATGTGAAGCACGCCATGCACGAGCATACGATCAAATTCTTCTTCGAATGTCACACTAAAGCGCCTTGCTTGTCTTCGGATATATGGTGGACAAAGAAAAATATCACCAGCATCTTCTCCATCTTCGACAGGTGTATCCTCTTTGATTGGAAATGACAGTACATCTGTCGCCCTATCAATACCGCGAAACACTCTGTTCAACGTCCGCATTCGTGTTTCTCCGATACAATGTACACTCACATCGACACCTGCGTCATGAAAGCATGTAAGTACTCCTAACACAACAGTACTGATATGTTTTTTTGATACACCTGGGCGTTTGATTGTTGTGTATACATTGCACGCCATACCAAAAACTATATACTCTCTGTGCTGGTTGTTTCAAAGGTTGTTGACGTAGGCACTATCTCCTCCGACCCCACTTCAGATGTCGGAGGTATTGGGAGTGATATCTGATCCGGAATGGTTACAGTACTTTTTTCAGTACGAAAACTTTCTATCATCATTCTCATCAGATGTCGGTATGGCACAGCACCAGTCACCCCTGGATGATAGATCAATACTATCACATGCGTATCTGAAAGATAATACGCTACCAGCCCATCGTTGCGTCGCCATCCATCTTCTTTGAATCTATTCTCCACAAGACGAAGATCTTGAAATCTTTCTCCCTCTATATTCTGTGCAAACCATGTTTGAAATACAGACCCGGGCATACGGTCAAACACGCGCACTTCGACAAAATCCCCACTGAGTGTGCTAAATAGTACTTGCCTTTGTTCACGATCTACTTCTCCTATCTGCCAGCCTACAGGATAATACAGTCTATAGTTCCATACCGGATGTACATATTCTGACACAAGTCCAGAGTCAATTATTTTTACCGGCGCGATACCATTTGGATTGTACAAATTGGCGACTTCTTGTCCATCGTAATATCCGTCATTGTCCGTATCCCACACGTCAACATTGGTTAAGAAAATCGCCTCTTCTTCATCAGTTAAATCATCTGCATCACTATCCAGCGCATCAACAAGCAAAATACGTGGAAATGAAACTGGTTCAATGTCTTTCTCAGGATCAATATCAGGCGATTCTGCAGTCACCGTGTCCTCTATCACGGTTGTTGTTGTGGTCTTGGGCACTTCTATTGGAGGGATTTCTTCTGTTTCCTCTGGCACTCCTGCGACAATTTCAGATACAAAATTCTCCTGTATATCTGCCTGTTGGCTCCGTACCTGGTTGACATAGTACCACGATGCTCCACTGGTAATGCATAGAAGAATGATGCCGACACTCACAAGACTCATTTTTTTATGACGTACTATCCATGACTCACCTGTTTCTGACGGACGCACTTTTTTTTGCATTTCTTGTTTCTTGTGTGTATCCCCGGAAACACCCGTCTGTGATTCATGATAAATAATTGGATCATTGCCTCCATAAAAAATATCCGGAATCACATGCATACGCGCTTGGGATTCAATATGTTGTTTCTTTTTTTGTTTTTTTCTTCCAAACATAGATATTTTTTTCTTCGTCACAAAATATCCAAACGTATCCTTTCAATCTCGGTAACATCATTATATGGACACTGGCTCATGAACGAATGAAAATCAAAGATCAATAGGCACATCTTCCCTTATCATGGAAAGGGAGTGGGTGTATGGGCAATGCCTCATCACCTACTTCAAAGGACATGTACACGTACCTATTGTATATAGGATCTGTTTTGTAAGAGACTGTTTATATTGTGGTTGTCACCGTTGAAATCGGTGGCTCAAATATCTTTCCAGGTCCTGCAGGATTATAACCACTTTTTATCTCTGCGCCGTCAAGATAGCCATCTCCATCTGTATCCGGATTCAGTGGGTCTGTCTTCCAAATAATTACTTCGTCGCCATCACTCAACTCATCCCCATCACTATCCCAATGCGCAGGATCTGTGCCAAGGCCTGCCTCTCGTTCATCATCAAGTCCATCTGCATCGCTATCAACAAGTCCTCCAAACAACACGTCACTTGTCTCGGGCAATGATTCAGTGACCATTACGTCTTCCGCATTTTCATCGGCTGAGATAGTGTCTTCGTATGTTTCTTGAAAAAGATTGGTGTTCTCATTTGGTATATCAGCAGGCACAACGCCGATATTTCGTGGTGACGCGATAAATGCACTATAGATGAATGCACCTCCTCCTCCAAGAACAAACATAACAACCACGACAACAATGACAGTAATGATTCCTTTGCTCGCACGCGGTTCTTTTATTGCATACAGTTCTGGTGCATCGGTTGGAAGTGTATGTGAAGAATTTTGCTGAAGAGGAGATGGTGCTTGTGTTCGTGGGGATGAAGATGAAGGTTGTTCAAACATACGTGGCGCCAAAGGTTCCGGTGACACCCCTGGCAGTTTCTCTTCCGGCACATCTTCTTCTCCCCCTCTTGGTTTTAGGATACCTGCAGAGAGTGCTGTTTTTATTTCTACCGGTGGTATTGTTGGAGCAGAAACATTTGAGACCAAAATCGGATCTCCCTGCGCGTCTTCGGGAAGTGGTGTAACATCTGCAAAAATATCTTCCGGTTCTCCAAATGGAAGATTTGGCGGAACAGCACCTGCTCCTGATTGTGATTGGTCATCAAACATAGGTATAGCATTATTGTGTTAATAGCCCTTCGCCCGAAGGATTATAGCCATTCATAATTTCTATCAAATCCGCAAATCCATCACCATCTGTATCTTTTTTTGTCGGATCTGTATGCCATATATCTCTTTCATCTTTGTCTGATATGCCATCTCTGTCTGTGTCAGCATTTACCAGACTCGTACCGAGCACTCTTTCCTCATCGTCAAGAAGACCGTCAGCATCAATGTCCCCCGGTGGACTCGGTGGCGCTTCACGAGTAGTACTATACACTCTTTCGGTCGTTGTAGAAATAGTCTGTGTAGAAGATTCTTTTGTATCAGGAAGCATGTCTCCACTCCCTGTGTTTTGAAAGAATTTCCGTGCGCCAAATACCAGTAGTATGAGTATACACGTGATGAATAGAAGTATAATAATTCGTTTTGTTTTCATAGAATAAACGTACTGTCTATTAGGTACCGGGATTACAATAATCATGACCCGGATATATGTTATCTTTGAGGTCGCAGACATCTGTTTCCATTTTTTCCACAGGAACAAGCCAGAGATCATCAATACCAGGAACTGCTTCTTTTATTTCTTGCTCTCCCAAGAGCAATATTGCATCAGGAATAATGGAAAACACATGCCAAAATTCCGCATCTTTATTTGGGAACGCAATCCCATCCACAGCCGTTTTGATATTGAACGTATATGTCGGTTTAAAGAATGAATACTTTTCTTGTCCATCATGCGCAGTGTATACATCCACCCATACATCGGTGCTGATGGCAAACGCCCCTATTGCGTTTGTACCGAGAGACTGGACAAAGAATGCAAGCGGTTCATCTCCGGGTAACATATTGAGGTCGAGCGTAAAAGACTGGATGGTGTGTTCTTTTCCTTTCAGCGTGGGATGTGGCCAATAGAGGTCTATAATGCCACTGCATGGATGTTGTGCAGAAGCTATTGGCCAAAGATACTTATTTCCTTTCCCGTCTGCATACGGACTGCTATCGCCACTAAAGGCGTTACATGTAAACAAATTAAATACTAACGGCGTCCAAAGAGGAACACTATGACTCCCTTGATAAAATCCCCCAAACAGTTCGTCTTGTTCCGGGATCGCATCATGTTTCGTTCGGATAACAATACGAACAACACCGGAAGGCACTGCGGGAGAAGTGATAAATTCATGTGACACAGCACTCACTTCTCCGTTGACAGGATATTCAAACACATCGTGAGGAGGAGCATCGTCTATATTATTTCCACCAAAGGTGGATAGGTGGTTAACAAACAGCACTCCGTATCCGTCCCCACTGCAATTTGATCCACTACACGAATCAATGGAACATTCAAGATTTGTCTGTATGCGTACCGTTCCTATATTCGAATTAAAATCCTTGTCTGTTGTTCCTCCCACAAAACTAGTAAACCCTAGCTGTGATGCTATGCCATCATTCAGATGTACCATAACAGCAAATATACCAGTCTCGGGAGTGTCTGTTTCCTTCATCGGATTCAGCAATGACACGCGTGCTATCGGTCCATTTTCAAGCAGGCCACAGGAGAAGCACTGATTTTGAAATAGGGTACAGTCGGCATTACAATCCACAGTTCCTTTTTCAAATTGTGTCCCATTCGGCGCTGTAACATCCTGACATGAATTGATTGAAATGGTCTGTAGTACAATTTCAGGATCCATACCAACCACTGTCCCGTCAGCTTTTTTATCACAGGTCTCATAGATTGGTGTCACCCCATCACTCTTTGTTCCTATCTTGTCAATGATTCCATTCCCGCAATATGCCAGCGATTCAACGGTAATAACCGTACATTGTGGAGAACAGTAGGTACAAGATGGTGCGTTATATCCTAGCCCGGTGCATTGATCGTATGTCTTTGTTCCGGGTTCACTGATATCACATTCTTCTATGTAGGGCTCTGCGGGAATACTTACTTCTCCCGGATCTTTCTTTCCATTGCCATTTTTATCATCAAAACTTTCCGCATCCCGTTTCTTATTGCCGTTTTTATCATCAAAATCACGAATATCATTTCCACATTGCGCACCTTGTACAGGAGCAACACTCTGCTCCTGCGTTGGCGTCAGATCGTCTGGCACACAGGCAGTATTTTCAAATCCTTCGTATGTTGGAAGTAATTGCAATTCTTTACACGTAAATAGATTTTTATTTGCAGTTCGAAGTGCCTGTGAGACTTCTACAGGTGATGTATCCACGACGTCTTTTGTAAATATCTGTGTTTCATCCCCATACGCAAGCCCTGATTGACACTGTGTATCAGTAGCGCATGGAAACAGATGTATATAATCTGCTCTCTTGCTCACATCAGAAAATACAACATTATTATTATACGCGCACACACGATCTGCTGGATCAATTGACGCTGTTTTTGACAAGACTGTGGATACTGGACACATAACATCAGACTCGCACGCCACACTCTTATCAGGATAGGCACAATGTGCTTCTGTACGACATGTTTCGTTACAGCCATCGCCTTTTATAGCATTCCCATCGTCACACTGTTCACCGTATGCAACATCAGTGAATCCATCACCACAGTACGATCCAAATCCTTGGCAGTCCCATTTACAAGAAAAATCTTTTGCAGGACTATATGGGGTTCCCAGTCTTCCACCTACATTCACACATGGACCATAGTTTGTCACATCAGACGTGAGAAGTGTATCAATCACAAATGTAAGCGCACTATCTGTGCCAATATGGAATGTGTGTGTATCATCTGGGGCAAAACAATCGGCATCAACACTACAGAGCAATCGAGTATCGTTTTTACAGTATGTTTTAAACTGACTCGCACTTGTGATGGCATCCATCTGAGCATTAATATCTATTGAAAGCAAGCCAGCAAACAATTTGCACACCACATTATTTCCACATAACGCTTCAATAAAATTGTGTTCAGAAGAAAACAGCGACCGTGTTTGTGGCGATGCAACACGCATTTTCTTTCCTTCAAATTCATATACTGCCTGTAATTCGGGTACCTGCTCACAAGCCTCGAGAGCATTTTCTTTATTATCTTTGTCAACAACTCCATTGCCACAATATGCATCTACTAATGCACTGCATGTAGTATTACACTGACCATATTGTCCATTCAATCCCCCGTCATCACATTTTTCTCCAGGCTGTTCAACGATACCGTTGCCACATGTTCCTATATTTTGGCACAATCCATATTCTTTTTGACAGGTTGCTGTGCATGCCTGATTTGCTACTTGCTGATACGGACACTGGAGATCTTCCTGACCTGCCACATTTCCAATACAGCTATCCTGTGTAAATGAATCCGGGCTCAAAGCAAGGCATCGTGTTGTGCCTGCTGTGACCTGTGCTGAGAGTCTCTGTTCAAACTCAATTCGTGAATACACGACTGGATTTGTAATTCCCTCTTGCACCCCCCCACCACTGCCATAGAGTGATGCGTTAGCACAATCCACATCCTCTGAACATCCAAACGCTCGATAGTGTCCATTTGTTGCGTCTGATTCATACACATCAAATAAGCCGTGCGTCAATATATCGACACTGTTATCAAACGTACATATACCGGTTCCACTCACATATACCACATCACTCTCTTTTGTTGTAATGTATGATCCACAGTCTGCAACACTATCCGTACATTGCCTATCCGGCGATGCTTCGCAGTGTCCGATTTGTTTTGGAATATCTCCAACATTTCCCACACTCACCTTTCCCGGTGGATCACACTGCTCCCCGGGTCCAACAATACCATCTCCACAAAAAGACGCACTGAATGTATATACTTGTCCAGGGGTACATGAACGAACCGTTGTGAATGACGTTGGGTCAACAATAAATGGCGTATTGACGAGATCATCTATCCACGCTGAAGAGAAAAGGTTTTCTGCCTGTACCTCATCTGTAAAGAATTCCATTGGAACATGCAGAGTGTATGAACCAAGATCATCATACGCATACTCGTACACACTCGAGTGTTGCGGACAGATGAACGTGGACGCGTCAGCATTCCAACAGGTTTGTGGATCCGCAGGATCACAGCCTTCCCATGTGTTGAGTGGATCTTGTGGAAGGTTTTGCCCGACAGTCGTACCAAATGAACCCCACGATGGCCACACAGAAGCAACATAATTTTTTCGAAACGTTCCTTTGTCGAGTGGTGGGTATCCTTTTTCTAGCAGTGTTGATTGGAGTGTTGATTGGATGGTCCGAACATCTTGTAACCGTTCCCAGTCTCGCGCAAGTTTTGTTTTGTCAGCGTTACAACCGAGAGATGTGTAGGTTACCGTATCTTTCGCCACACCTCCAACACATGAACTTCCCTCTGCGCATTGGTCTGCGGTCACACAAGCATTATTCGTATTATTTATGTTTTGTAGAAGGACAGCACCTTTGTTGCCAAGCGCGAACAACATATTTCCTTCTGATGGAGAGGCGAGTTTCTGTATTATCTCGCTAGGGTCGCCTTGTGTGATGCCCTGCTCTGTCCATGTTACCCCTGCATCAGGAGAAGAAAATAATATATTTCCATTTCCCAAAACATGTACTATATTTGCATTCTCAAATACTACATCTGACAACGTAAGATCCTTATCGACTGTTGTCGCAAGGCTCCATGTCAATCCTGCATCTATACTTCTCATGACACGTCCTCCTACCCCTACAGCAATACCGGTATTCCCGTAAAAAGCAACGTTGTAAAAATGATCTGATACACCACTCGTTATGTTTTCATCAATTGACCATTCCCCCCTCGTTGTATCATAGACTACCTTTAGAATACGTCCATTGTATCCAACCGCAATAAATGATGAGTTGGACACTGTGCTCACATCTGTCATAACCTCAGGAGAAGCTGCCCCAACAAAGATATTCTGCCATGAAGCACCTGCGTCATCTGTCGCAAACAATACCGCATGTGTCAAATTATCCATTCCACCAAGTAATCCTATATTCCCATTAAACTCGATTGTTCTAAATCCATTTTTTCCGGGAATGAGATCTGATACTTGTACCCAGTCGCTATCTCCTGACTTTTTCCACAATTCTGAATCGGTGATAGCCCATACCGTGTTATCTCCAGCAATCGCAACATCTGTCAACATAGTCTTGTTCGTCCCGATTGTCTGTCCTGTACTTGTCCAATTTCGTCCTCCATTTGTTGTTTTTGCAAAAAAATCTACTGTCGCCAAGACTCCTTCATTGCTATTTTGTTTAAATGCTATAAATGGAAGAGATGTCGTATCAAGAGACATCTTTTGCCACGATACAACCGTACTACACTGCCCTACTACCTCTTCTCCAAGCACAGCAGTCTGCGGACCGAGAATACAATCAAAATCTGTGGTACATGAATTTTGAAAATCAGGGGATGTCCCATCATAGCCAATACAGTATCCGTGATCTGTAAGATTTGTGTTGAATTCGAGTGTATCAAGAATTTGCGTAAATACATTTCGACTCGACGCTTGCGACCCGATACTCAAACTAAAGAGATAGATGTTATTATACGTCGACACAACATTTCCGTCAGTATCTTTTGTCACATTAAGTGCGTTCACGTAATAATTATCCTGATTCGCAACAGCATCGTATCCTGCGACAGCTACCTGCTGTAATGGCTCGGCGCCTGGAAATCTGTCTGCAAACCATTCCGATGCGCTCAGTCTATTTGGATTTTCAAAAATCTGTACCCCAACAGCATCTTGGCTGATATCACTAAACAAGAGCGATTGACTCAGTGTATGCTCTGCAAGAATATTTTTCGCGCCAACACATTGTTGTGATGCTTTTGGCACGCTTTGGCATGTCGCTGTTTCGAGGAGTGCGCCCTTTTCGTCATTGTTCATTGCGGAAAATTCAGCTTTTTGTACGTTGTACGTATAGGCTCCTGTCTCATCTGAAAATGACTGTGGTGATGCGGCACATCCACTGTCAGTACTGCACGAATACACATCTGCGCGCCAAAGCGCATTTCCAAAGGCATCTTTTGATTTCGTATCAATACTTTTGAACAATACACTTCCATCAATATAACATATCTTATCAGGCACAGCAGTGCCGAGCGAATTGTCTGTAAATATAGTGTTATTAGTCTTTGATACCTGTGTACAATCCGCATTCGAAGTACAGCTCTGTCCATCGTATTGACATATCCCGACCGTGTCACTGACGCCAACGTCACCAAGGAATGGAAGGTCATCAGTCATCACACCGCTCTGTCCCGCATCAGCACAATAGTAAAATGAAAAATTGTATTGATCATTTGTGTATGGATTCCACGTTCCGTCAGCATTCAACGCAGGCCATGGGTGCTCACAAAAGAGCGATGTCAATTCACTCGATCCTGTGAATATATTATTTGTTTGATTATTTTCTTGACTCTTATCAGCTGTGATAATCGCACGCGCCAGTGCTGTCAATGACCCTTCGACATTTGTAGATCCAAGTTTTGTAATACGATTTGTTGCACTCGCGTTGTCAGCCGGAATGTTAAAAATAGCACTCAATTGTGGTTGCCATTCCCATACCCAGCTGTACGGAAGTGTTGGGACGATGAGTTGGCCTTTCTTTGTAACAGCATCCGTAATAAATTCTGTTGATGTATTTGCCACCGTAAAAAGATGGCTCACAGGATCGACATGTACAGAATCTATCTTACAAATTTCTCGTCCAACTTGAAATGTCCACGCATCATTAATACTTGGGTTGGTAGGATGTTTTATACCGACACCTTTTGTATCATGAATACCAATATTTCCACCGTCAAGAAGAACAGCATATATCGTATACGATGAATCGAGGCCGAGAAGATTTGAGATATACAATGGCATTACTGTGCGTGGTTCTGTGATATCCGTTGACAGGTACACATCTTCTGTACACCATGTTTTGATATTCTTCAGAGATACATCCTTTGCGAATACATAGTGTACCAATCCTCTGAAAAATCCTTTGACAGTATTCCATAGATTCGACCAAAAACCTCCTTCTAAATGTGCATCAGCAATACCATCTGCAAAACCAAGCGCGACAGACACTTCATCGGTCACATCAATGCCACCATGCGATGTACAATCTTCGTTTGGTGTCTCATATCCGCGCGCAATACGAGCATTTCCTTGGACAGTTGTCGGATCGACAGGTGAACTAAACGTCACTTCTATATACGTATTTCTACATACTGGCTCTTCATTTTCAAAGCCAGGATGATCTACTGGATACTCATCTGTTCGCACAGGACGAGGGTAACAACACGAATTCAATCCTACTCCAAGACCATTCGCACCAATACCAGAATCAAATGGGATCACACAGTCATTATAAAATCCATATAATGGTTCTTTGTATTCTTCAAATCCACACTGGAGCGTATAATCAGCATACCCAACAACCACCTTTCCGTTTTTACTTTCTTTTGGCATTTTTGCTTCTATTTTTGTTTCTTGTGTTTTTTTCTTTACATCTATAACTGCATTACCGATCGCGGTTGCCAGCTGTACAGATAATTGCGTCGTCACTGACGCAGTCTGCAACTCACACATTGGCGAGGCATCTACTGTCAATGCCTCGCCAATCCCTTGTACGCCATCGCCACAAAGTGATGGCGTACTATAGAGAAGAGAAGAACCTGCCAAGGTACACCATGCCGTGCATCCTTCTGTTCCTGCTTCGCATTGTTCATAGGCTGTACCACAGATACCAATCTGACCTCCTGTGTTCTTATTATCACTCAGATTTCCATCATAAAAAAGACAGATTGGCGAACAAAAGAGACTACTGACCGCACCTGACCCACTCCGTTCACACTGCTCTCCTGCTTCGAGGACGCCATTTCCACACGCACTATACGATCCGATACAGGCACTATCAATCTCAGATTGTGAAAGGAGCGGATTGCCTGCGGTTTTTCCTTTTTCCGCACACCATTGACGTGAGAGAGCAGTGCCTGTGTGAAGACACGCATTCGTACATCCGATTTGTGATGTGGAACTTGCTCCCTGACCCAGTGGAATAGCACTGTCACATGCTTCTTCGAGTCCCAGTTTTCCATCACCGCAATATCCACTGACTAGCGGATTGTACGCATCTGAAGAACCTTTCAATGTACAGCTCTCTGTACAGTACACACTCCATGATGCGCCACCCGGAGTCGTGGCTGTCGGATTACACATCTCACCTTGTTCAGGTTTTACCCCATTGACACCACAGTACGTTTGTGAAGAACCCGGTCTCAAACAATTCAATGTACAGCTCTGTCCAACAATTTCCCCCTTTACGCCAATATCACAATCTTCTCCCGCTTCAACAAGTCCATTTCCACACAAGGCCGTATCCTTCTTACCAAACGAGATATCACTTCCTGCAGGAAGACATGTGTTTGTACACGATGATACAGCACTAAGTGCACTATCAAATGTAGTAATGTCTGCAACATTTGGCGTACTATCAGAACGCCATTCGTATTCATACCCGCCTTGTTTCAGCTCTTGCCCGGTCGTACTACACACGTTTGGTCCTGTGTACGGTGTGGCAGTATATTTTGTTTTTTGTCCGATAAACGTAGCCACAAAAGGATCTGGTTTTACGCCAACATGATCGACAGAACAGATTGTCCCGTCTGCTTTTACCTTGAATGTCCAGTCAAAATCCTGAAGGGATTCGTGATCTTGACTTGTCAGGTCTATTTGATCAAGAGATTTTATATTTCCGTCAAGGATAACTTTATAGTATGTATCTGTTTTAAGATTATTTTTTGGTTTAATCTTTACCTGGAGTGTATCACTCGTATCTACATCATATCCAGCATCTAATGATTTTAATCCTATACAGTTTGGATCTGTACATTCTTTCACAGAAATTCCAGACATATACGTCCCTGTGTCCATATCTCGATTGAATCGAACAA
>Ga0066640_10001603_pt1 | contig 13516 bp, 14 predicted proteins | sample CryGeyCG2114_020_2_FD_59505 | JGI IMG/M metagenome (GOLD analysis project Ga0066640, IMG submission 59505) | Groundwater microbial communities from aquifer - Crystal Geyser CG11_big_fil_rev_8/21/14_0.20 | ecosystem: Environmental > Aquatic > Deep subsurface > Groundwater | place: USA: Utah... | reverse complement strand
TAGATTCATTTGTATCTATTTTTATAATTTCATATTTGTTATCTAATGCGGAATTAATAAATCCATTTAACTGATATATTTCAAAATTGAAACTAAATCTTGATATTGGATAGCTTTTTATGGTTAATTCGATTATGTCATCTTCGAATTTATGTCGGAATATGCCCCAACCTAATGCTGTGAGTGTGTTGAATAAAAATTTTAAGTTTTGTTTTTTGTCATTACTTTGTATTTTAATCTGGTTCCAGGTTTTTTCAGAAATTTCTTTCGTAACTGTACCAATAAATTTTGATAGCCCGAACTCATCATATTTTTGATTTATTATTCCAGAAATACCTATTTCATATGGGATAATGACTAATTTATCTAGATAAAACACTCCTTCTTTTTGGATTGCAATTTTATCAAAAGCAATTAATTTAGAAAATGCGGGGAAATCATAATTTTCATTAGTTGTCGGTGTATTTAATGATGCGTAGTTTTTTATTGGTTTCAATTTTTCAGCATCAACTATATATGTTATTGTGTGTGATGGATCAACAATAATCTTGCAATTGTTAGGGCATTTACAATAACATTTGGCTTCGACATTTTTACCCAATAAAAAAGAGATTATACCTGCTGCGAAGCCAGCAAAATTATCTCCCAATGATGATTGTCGACACACTAGATTATTATTTCCTTTGAATATAAAAACATCATTTTTTTCAAATATAATTTCTTTAGCAAAAGTCAAGCCAGCCCCATTCAAATTGGTGACAATGTATTGTAAAATCTGATCCAATAAAAAATAAGGGGGTTTTTTCCCACTTCCCATAAGGAGATATCGATAACCAACGTCTTTCCCGATGAGGTACCATAGCCGACTTGCCTCTTTCTGACCAATAATATTTATTGTTTCTATTTGCAATTTGGATACTATATCTTCGAAGTAGAATATCTGTCTCTTTATGCTTGCATGATGTCCGTATCTTCTGGAAGTCTTACTAAGGATGAACCCAGGTCTATTAATTATAGCTACTTGCGGATGAAATAGTTTTTCAAAGATATATCTCTTTATATTAATCATTTCGCATCAATCTGTCGTCACTGTTCCTTAAGAATCTTGATCCCTTTGCTGTCAATCTCGTAGTTTCTTCCGTCTTTGTCCTGGTCAGTCCATCTCATCTTCGGGATGAACACGCGTCGCTCAATTGTGCCAAATTCAAGAAAATCAAGCATAATATGTCCATCAGTTAGATATGATATGCTGAAATTCGATAGCCTGGTGTCAGCTTTATCTTTCTCTAATGTAAGGACTGTGGTAGCATTGATATTTCTGAATGTAGAAATAGATTTATGCAAAAGTCTTCTAAGCATGATCTCTGTCGGCTCAGTTGTGCCGATATAATAATTGAAAAAGCAATTGAAACTGTCTATGACAAGGCGTTTTATATCTTTATTTTGCCTAATCTTCCTCAATAATTCAGGGTAAGTCTTCTCAAATGCATCGAAGTCGATGCATCTGATTATAATCAGGCCTTCCTGAATGAATTTTTGGACTTCATCAAACATACCAAATCGATGAAGTAATTTATCTATGTTTGTCTGTGGTTCTTCAAGATTGATATAAACCGATTTCTGTCCTTGTCTTGCACCTTCGATTATATAATGGATGGAAAAAATTGATTTACCAACTCCCGGTGGTCCGCTGATGCCTACAATAGAATTTTTTGGTATTCCACCTTCTATCATGCTATCGAATTCTTTGATACCAAAACCTTCCCTCTCCATTTTAATCACAGATTTACTTTGTCTACAGCATATACAAATATTGTTTTTGTTGCTGTATCGATACGTTGGCATTTCACTGTGCTTTCAATATCCAGATTATCGCGAAGTGATCTTGGAATCAGGAAATATCTTGTGGCATCATTTGTTCCTCTTGTGGAAACTTGTGATGCAGTCTCGGCTAGATCTTCGGCGAACATGTAGATATCTTTCATGTGTCCTTTCAGCGCGACAGCTTCTTCATAATCCATCTGTACTTCAACTATCACTGAAGAATCATCAATTATCCGTGTTCCAATTATTTCGCCCATTATGATAGTCCCTTATTTGACTATTCTAATACAAATGATTCCGATATATAAATTTATCGGAAACCGGATAATTTCCGAATTGCATCAATAAGAAACCCTGATCTTGAAAAAACATATCACTGACAAATCTATCGATTATCTCAAACTTTATATAATCTTATGGCCTACTAAGTCATATGGCAGAAGTAATGGATTCTGAACGGCTTGGAGAAAATACAGTCAAAGTAAGATTCAAGCTCACACGCGATGAGTTATTGGCTTTAAAAGGAAATATGCGAAACGTCCATGCAGTCACTCCAAAGAATGGAGAGACTTCTGCAAAAGTCCTTACTAAAGGAGAGGGCGGAAAAAGTGTATATTTTGATATCCCCCGCCTCTTGAAACTCAATCCGGAGATTCCATGGGGCAACACTACAAAGTGCTACCGCTTTGATAAATCATCCAAACAGATATTCTGCTTCGTCATGGATAAATATGATATCTAGTGGGTGACATTCTTGCCTGCTGAATGATACGTGTGGTAAAAATCATCCATGAGCCTGCTGAACGAATCACTTTTTGAATGCACTCCGAGGTCTCTTCCAGAGATATAATTCTCATCATCAGGTATAGTATCGATGACCATACTCTCTTGATTATCGAATGTGTACATGGTGTTGTGCACATTATTTGAATCGCTTATCTTGCAGAACGATAGAAGCTTCGCATCATCAGAGTTCTCTTTTGTCACAGGAGCAGCGATCTTGATGTCAACTCCACGAGCATGTGCATCCTGCAGGATCTCTCTTTGCGCAACAAGACGTTTCAAGCCATTTTCTGTTGTCGCTATGTTCACAGTCTTTTTGCTTCCTTTCAGAAGGTCGGTGACTTTCTTATATATATTCGCACGGCCATTTATCAGGAGAAATACGCCTTTTGGATCAGCATAACGTTTATGCGATTCAAATTTGGGCTCAAGTTTGTCATTCATATAGCTTTCCAGTTCATCAAAACGTTTATTCAATTTTTCTTTTGCGTTTTCGACAGCGGTCTTTGGTGAGACTGCCTGGCATTTCATCGGTTTTGATGGGAGGATGTTCACAAATCCTTTTGTAGATAATGAATCGATTATCTCATAGATCTTACCATAGGGGATACCTGTGATATTGCTTATATCTTTGGCTGTCGATGTGCCATCGTTTATCAATGTAAGATATATGCTTGCTTCGTATTTATTAAGGCCAAGTTCCAGAAGTGGTTTAATCTCTTCATCACTTTGGTTATTGCTATTATTCTTCATTTTCATTTGAAACATATGTTATCACCCCAATGTAGAATAAGCATGTCGCTATCTTTTTGTACTTTTTTGAGACTCTTCTTTGGTGATACATTTGTTCTCTCTTGTCGGGGGGTGATCGTTATTTTTGGTATTTTTTGTGGGATCTGTTTCCTATATTCTATTATTTTTATGGGGATATACATCTTTTAGACCTCTTAACATTTTTTTATATCCCAAGAATTTCTCTTCACAAGCAACCAATCCCCTGGTAATCTATATTGGTTACCAATACAATATCCGTAATCTATTTAAATGTTTCTAATATCCCCTTTGGAAATCAATAATAAGAAGAACATTTATATACTGCCGATTGGCCAAAACTACTTAAAAAGAGATTCTGACATGGAAATCGATAGTAAAATCCAGGAATATCTCAAAAAACAGTCACAGGGAGCTTCGGTGAGTGAGATAGCGAGAGGGCTAGAAATCACACGTGCTACTGTATCAAAGTATCTTGAGGTCCTAAAGAGCAAGGGTCAGCTTAAACATCGTTTTGTCGGTAAGGCAAAGGTCTGGAGTTTTCTCAATACGACAAAATCTGTTGTTGTCGTCTCAAAAGAGGACAATTTTGTCAAGCTTATCAATTATCTGCTGATGCAGGATGGCTATCGGGTGAATGGGGTCTCGGATGTTGGGGGTTTGTTTCGTGAGCTTTCTGAGAATATACCTGAACTTGTCCTGGTGCGTGTAGAAAAAGAAGATAATTCATATATCGATATATGCAAATTGATAAAAAAAAATACTATGACTAGGGATACTAAAGTGCTTCTGATATTCAATAAGAAAACTCCGGAGGAATATGATTTTGCGATCAAGGCTGGCGCAGATGATATTATCTCGATGCCATTTGATATGACTGAACTAAGGGAGCATCTAAAGATGCTCGTTCTCCCAAATGAAGGTTGCCGAGATCCAATCACATTGCTTCCGACGATACATTCGGCACGTTCATTTTTCAATGAGAATCGTGATCAAGTATCGCGTGGTCTGCTTATTCGCCTGGAAGACGCAGAAAAATATAATCTGACTTTCGGTATGGCGAAGTTCAATGACTTATTAAGGCTTCTTGCACAGTTCATAAAAGGTCAAACGGTCGAATTTGATAAGAACTGTCATCTGAGCCAGATAGCGATGAATGCATTTCTTGTCCAATGTCATGAGCTCGCAGAAGATGAAGCAGTTAGATTATGTAATTATCTTGTCGACTCTTTCAATGATATGTTGACTTATCTATCTGCTTATCAATGTCCACCATTGAAGACTAGTCTTCTGGACATTGAGAAAATCAAAGAAGTTCTTGGTTAATCCATCTCTTTTGGGAGTGTGATCATGATGGATTGTGGGCAATTTATACTATTACAATTCACAGATAGATTGCCTCCATGCATTTCAATGATCTTCTGGCATATTGTCAGGCCGATATAATTCTGCATGAGTTTTGAATCTGTCTCAATCTTTCCTTTATATTTTGGGCATGGAAATATTGTATAGTGGGTCATACCTATTGTCAAAGAACTCTCAGTTGAGAAAAAGAGGACTATGTCTCTATGATTCTGTTCGATCCTGACAACTATCTGTTTCTTTGAAATCGATTCCAGTGTGTGGATCGCATAGTTGATTCCTTCAATTATACGTGGTTTATTTATAGCTACTTGTGATTGTTTGCATCTATTTGATACTAAAACACACAGTTTGGCCTTTGCAGTCTCATTATGGGCCATTGCGATAGATCTGATTATTGGTATGATATCTGTCTTCTCTTTCAAAAATGATATCTTTCCTAATTCGAATCTAGATAGTTCAAGTAAAGATCTTACTCTATTCGTAAGCTCTTTTGTATTTTCAATGCATATATCGAGATGTTCACGGACAATCTTATCTCGTACTTGGGTCTTTATGAGTGGAAGCAGATTCATCAACGGGAGTAAGTTTCTTCTGAATCCATAACTTAAATAGTTCTCAAACCAAGTCTTTGTCATCAAGAGTGAATCGGATCGTCTCTTTGCGTTCGTTAGCTCAAATGTCTTTTTGATTAGGTTCTGCCGAATATCGAGGTTTTTTTTGGTTTTTTCATTTTTTGTAATGTCTTCTACCAAAAGGATACTATGTTGCTTGTCATGTGATAAAGATGTATGTATCATGGCATCTTTGATAGAATCATCTTTATGTTTCAATCGGCATTCATATTTTTTATTGACAGATTTGCTATGATGTCTGTTTTGATGATGGGTCTTTATCTTCTGACCATCTCTAAATATGATTTTTGTCAAGTTTTCTCCAATAAGTTCTGTTCTTTTGTATCCATAAGTTATGACAAACTGTCTATTTACTTTGGTTATGACTATATCTAGGTTAATCAATAACATTGGTGCGGGAATTGTATCAAAAAAATCAATATTTTTGCATTCTTTTAAATGACTCATGGCCAATTCATCCTCTCCACCAAAATCTCATTTCAATAGTGTAATATATAAGCTTTGCTATTTCTATCGGATTATTTTATCCATTAGTCAATTTTTTTTACGAATTCTCTTTTATCTGGGGTAAGGGAAATATTATGTCAGTGTACGATCTAATGTCTGATTGGGTGGGTTATAATACTTAAGAGAATAAAGAGGAGTATAATGGTGGTGATCTTATCGATCATACTGCTTCGTTGGATATTGATCGAAAGATTGTTTCCTAGTATCGATGGAATGCTCATAATCTTGATGGGCATCATGCTTCTTGGGTATATTATCATCGTAAAGAGAAGGCTTAGACATAATGTTCTGAGAAATAGCATTGAGGAACCTAAAGAATGAAAAAGATCATATCTTGGTTGATTGGATTGATTGGGGTATATGTTTTTGTTTTTATGCTGCCGGATCACATTTCTCGTTTTGCTCTTATCTATGAAAAGGTTTTTGCAGGAGAATATGTCCGCTTTTTCACTTATCAATTCACACATTTGAATTTGCAACATCTTGTTGAAAATATATTTGGCATCTTAATAATTGGTTTGCTTACATTAGAACTTCGCTTTGAGCCAGATAACATGTTCATGGCATATCTCGTGACTGGTATCATCGCTGCGCTTCCACTTTGGTTTTTTCTGCATTCAACGATACTTGGTGCGTCTACAGCGATATATGGTGGATACGGGATAAGTTCAGCTGGATCCAATAAATTTGGGGTGAACAGGTTGGTTGTTGTATTGTTCATCTGTGGCATCATATTTTTGAAACCGATCTATTTGATCATCCAGGGATCAGATCTATTTATCAGTACTTTGCTACAGGCAAGTTATCATCTGTTGGGTCTTTTTGGGGGTCTGATAGTCTATCATATCTGGTCAAAGCTATCAGCGTTATTATCCCGGCGACAGTCAAAAGTCCTTGCGAGAGTATCATACGATTGTGAAAGGGTGGATGGATAAATATGGTTGATGTGCTTGATAATGAGAGCGGTGTGATCAATAGGGGTGTCAGGATGTCCTCAGGCATAACTGGTCTTGATAAGATGATCTCTGGGGGATTCATACCTGGGAGAAATATTCTGATAACTGGGCCAAGTGGATCAGGAAAGACTACAATTGCAGGTCATTTTCTGGTCGATGGTCCCAAAGGGACAGATGAATGTTCTTTATATGTTTCACTTGAAGAACAAAAAAATAAGATATTTTCTGATCTTGGGACGATAGGTATCGATCTTATTTCTGCTGAGAAAAGCGGAACGCTTCATTTTGTCGGTGGTCCGATCGCAAACATAACAAATTATATGCGAAAGCTTGATGCGAATGCAGAACATATTATCCTTGAAATAGAAGATATAATCCGAAAAAAAAAGATAAAACGAGTCGTCATAGATTCAATAAATCTTCTTACGATGATTCCAAAGATGCTTGAAGAAAAAAGAGAGATGCTTGCGAAGCTATGTAATATGCTTTCTTCACTTGGATGTACTTCATTGCTTCTTTCTGAGACTCGTGATGAAGACCGAAGGATATCAGAATTTGGGATTGAAGAATACATCGTAGATGGTGTGGTCGTACTGTACCATCTGAAGCAAGGCACCAGGTTTGTCCCTGGTATAGCTATCCGGAAACTAAGAGGATCATCACATGACCACGATATCCGTCCATATGATATAACTGCACATGGTTTGATTGTCTATCCAGAAGAAGTGATGTTTATGGGGGATGGTCGCTGATGAAGAAGCAGATTGATACAGGTTGGTCTTTTGTCTTGATCTATTTCTTTATTTTTATATTCATAATTCTCTCGCAGATAGTAAATGCAGTAGTCGACGGTGTGAATGAGAGCGAGATGATTTTTGGCTCTTCTGAGACACGATCTGTCGATGCTGCGGCAAGCATCGATGTCCAGGGGGGGAATATAACTGAATTCAATATCTCGAAGTATCAACAGACATCAGAGTGGCAGGGCTTATATGGGTCGCTTGAAGTACAGATGACACTTGAAGATGCATCTGGCAATGTGTTCTATAATTGGACATCATTCAATGTGAATAATGGAGAGGTATATTTCTCTAGATATGGTGATGTCGATTTCGCAAACATACTTGATCCATTGGCATCCTTTGTCCCTTATGTCCAGAATGTCTATGGTGTCGCGAACACTACTGGCGCAGATAATCTCACTTCTACTTTTGTAGATGGAGTACACACCAATTTTGAGATTAATGGCACAAGCATTACATCACCGACTCCAAGGGTCCTGACTTATAATTATACAAACAGCCCTATCTTTGAGACCGTTCTTCTTCGTGAAGGGGGGGTGAACAGAGATGTCTATGCTGCGATCATACATGAGAATACTGTTGGTTTTGATGGGACGACTGTGGATTATCAAGCTCTATTACCGATACAGACAAGCACTGGATTTGCACAATATTATGTGTATGCAGAACTTAGCTAATACCTAATTTTTAGATCCGATCTAATAAATCCTTGATCTCTTCTGTATTTTTCTTAGTCACGATATCTGGCAGCATCGAGAGATAATTCTCTTCTTTTTTTCTATGCGGCTTTACTGGTATAAGTATCCTTCCTGAACTGTATAATGCAAGGACCATCAGTGCCGTGATCGGGACAAGCAATCCTGTTGAAAGTGTGGTCTCTGTTTTTGCTACCTCTTCTATAGTTTTTTCATCTGTCTTATTGCTGATCGCCTTTGGTTCTTCAATTGCTGGTGTCGTGGCGGTTGGTTGGCTAGTTGTTGTCGTCACGGTTTTATCTTCTGGGATGTCATTTTTCTCTTGCGTTTTTTCTGCTTTTGGTTTTTCTGGAATGGTCTTCTTTGGTACCTCGCAGCTTTTTTCTTCGAGAATCTCGCATGAACCACTGCCGCAGCTGTATTTGCATGTCCTCTGCTGTTTTCCATCCGCTTGGCATTCATTCCATTCAGTGCATCCTAGTCGGTGGTATGTCCCAGAACTGCGAGATATCGATGTCACGCTATTGTCGTTGTCACCTTCGACAGTGGGCTCTATTATCTGATTCGCTTCGGTGGTGAAGTTGAATATCCCTGCTCCGTATTCTGTGCTTCCAGCAGTTGTGATATTTATTGTATAATAGTAGACTGTGTTATTCACAAGGCCTGTGATTGTGAGATTATGTGCTGTTCTGTATTCCCCGCTGCTTACATTGTTGGTTCGGTTTTCATTTGTTCCATACCAGATGATGACTATCGCGCTTTCGTTTGTATTGAATGTGATGTGACTGCTCATATTGGCTGGTGTGACACTTATATTAGTTATATTGTTTGTGGGTGGCGGTGTCATATCTGTGGTGAAATTGTATCTCATTGTCCAGTTTGTCATTCCTTGGCTTGTTGTGATGTTTATCTGATATAAATAGGTGGTCGAATCCGATAGATCTGATAATCTGATGCTGTGGTTCTTCCCTTGTGTTGAATTGATCGCTTTTTGATCTAGTGTTGATGTGCCGTAATGGACTGTGGCGTTTGCAGTCTCATTTGTTGAAAAAGTTATAATGCAGCTCTCATTTGTCGATACGATGGTGATGTTTGTGATGTAATATGTCGGAAGCGGTGTCGCGTTTGTTGTGAAATTCATGGTGCTCGTCCAATTGACTGCTCCTCCTAGTGTAGTCACATTTACCCTGTAGAAATATGTTGTGTTGCCATCAAGTCCTGTGATAGTTAGGTTATGGCTCTCTGCTCCTGTTGTGTTGGTCACTTCGCTGCTTAGATTCCCCAGCGATGTTCCATATTGTATGGTCACATTTGCGGATTCATTTGTCATGAACGATATGTTCGCGTGATTGTATGAATGTGCTTCAGATATATTCGTGATGTAATATGTCGGAAGCGGTGTCGCGTTTGTTGTAAGGTTTATGATTGTCGTGAGACGTGAATTATTGCTCCAGTCTGTCAGATTGAATCTGAAAAAATAGATTGTTGATGGTTGGAGGGCAGTCAGTATGACCGTGTGGTTGGATCTAAATGTATTGTTCACCAAAACATTGCTCATATTTGTGTCAGAAAGTCCATATTCAATTGTCGTTGTGCTGTTCTCATCTTTGCTTATTGTCAATGTCGCTGATTCATTTGTCGTCGTGATTGTCAAGTTTGCTATATCTGGTGCAATGGTATCTTCAGTCAGATAAGATGTCGCATTGCTGCTGACTGTCGAGAAATTAATATTTCCCTGATTGTCAACAGTACGTATCCCGATTGTATGTGTGGTATTTGGTTGGATTCCGCTCAGATTATAACTGTCTTCGGATGTATTTTCGACAAAAATAGAATCTATGTAGATCATTGTATGATTGAAATCAGCAGAATCTGGGTTTGTCCAATTCCATGTTATAGATACATTTGTCGCTGTGCTCTGATCTAATCCGACCACGCCATTTGGTGGTATCTCATCAACACCATCTGTCAAGTTCACGGTGAAGACAAATGTGTTCTGGGCGAATGCAGATGTTGAATCATTATCTGTCGCAAGGCAGTTCCAGCTATAAGTGCCATTTTGCAGGTTTTCCATCTGAAAAATAGTCTCACTTGAATTTGAATCGATATCAATTGTCTCTATCGCATGGAGTGTCCGCGCAGTCTGGATATTGAATGTTGTGTTCTCTGCAATAGTATAATTTCCATTCCAATCACCAAGGACAGTCAATGTGCCATATTCTCCTTCGGGACCAATGGTTTTTGAGATGTTGATGCTCACTGGCGCCGGTAGTGATAGGTCAGCTTCAAGCCAGACACTTTGGATTCCTGCTGTTGTCAGGTTGAAGATCGCATGTGTTTTGTTCAGTGTCACAAAATCATCTGATCCATCATCATCAAGGTCTGTACCTATATCAAGATAGCTGAATTGAATATGCAGCTGATTGATATTCGCTTGATATGGTATTGTTGTCGTACCATTTGTATTCAGATATGCTTCTTGTGTGACATGTGTATTTCTGTTTCCAAGAGTTGTGCCAGCAAAACCAATGTTTGCTGCACTCCCATCTGGTTTATACAAAGGCACATAAGTATAACCTGATCCACTCAAGTCGAATATTATGTATTTCCCATCCATACCTGCGCTGCATGCAGGGCTTCCGAACATATCACAGACCTCCGCCGTATCCACCTGGCCATCGCCGTCTATGTCTCCTGCATTTTTTGGTGGATTTGTATTCACCGTAGCTGTGATTGTATATGTGCCTGAACGTATCAGGCCAAGTTCATGTGATGTGCTTCTATTGCCAAAATAAAGCGTTATGTTCTTCACATTGTTGTCATCAGATGCAGAACAGACAAATGTGAGGTTGCTATCTCTGTCGATAGAATTATTCAATGGAAAGATCAGGCTTGTGGTCGGAGGATCTTGTGCATAGACATTGGTGGTTAGAAATAGACATGTCATTGACAATAGGACGAACACTAGTAAAATGGGTGGTTGATGATGCCTTTCTTTGGCTCTTCTCACTAAACACATATTATCACTTCACGTGATGCATAGCTTCCGCTAATCTGCCATCATCCGGTTTTTCTATCCACAAGCTTGTAAATCTGTAAAACTATATTCTAATATACAGATTAGTGTTTGCCATATTTTGGCGTTTTCTTTTATCTATGTGGGGTTTATATCAACCAATCAATGGTGGAACAATAGCGTTCTCACTCCACGGGGGGATGCTTATTGTTCGTAATCCTTTTAAACCCAAAGAGAATCATCAACAGTATAAAGGGGATTTATGTGGGTTTAACGGAAATAATCAAGAAATGCGCTATCGGGGTGGCGGTGATAACGGCAGCAGCGACAATGTCTTGTAATGATAGTATTGACCCAGATGTGCGTTCTCCTTATGGGCTTTCATTCTACACCAATGGTTTCAGCCCTGATCTTGGAAAAGCTGATAACAAATATCTTGACACGATCGACTGTCTTAATTCAAAGCTCGATGAGAAAGTCGATGCGAAGATTTCATGTGATGAGATCACAATAGAGATTATGAGCGATCTCCCATATTTCATGTGTCCTGGTTCAAGTCCGACAGATAAATGCGCGGGGTTATATTGGCCGTCAACAAGACACATCCAGGTGGTCGAGAGCCTGAGTGCATTGTCGCATGAATTTGTTGAGCATTTCACATTTGATGGTGAATACACTGGCCACAATATCCTGCATAAGGAGTGCGGCGACATGATCGATGAGAAGTACAACAAAACGTCTGGGCAGGCGCTCACGATAAGTGGGCCGACACAATATAAGACTGGGGTCTGTTATGTGACTGATAAAGGATCCAAATGCGAATATTTCTGATCTACTCTTCAAAAGGATTGTTCTCTTTGACCCAGATGTCATAATATGTGTCACGGAATATATAGATCATCTGATCATCATCCTTTTTGATCCAGACGGCATATCCTTTCACACTGTCATCTGTTGCATTATCTGCATTCTCTCCGGAGTATTCTAAGAATGTCTGTTCTTCTTGTATCTCACCAGTCGGCACATAACGGTTGCCTCTGAAAAAGACCTGTCGTGTCATATCGCCGGTATCTTTTTTCTTGACGACAAAACATTGGCCGCCAGAATACCTGCATCCTTCAATATTCTCCCATGCCCTGCAATCCTTTGTGCATACTTTGCTTAAGTTGATGTCTGGAGCGTTCGGTTTCAGGTAGCATTTGCAGTCGCAAGGGCTGAGTATGCACTTCTCTTTTGATTCCCGATCTATCGAACTGACCTTGTCGAAGCCAAGAGAACTTTTATGATAGAAAAGAAAACCTATGAACGCAAGTATTATGATAATGAATACAATTATCGCGCCGCCTTTCTTCCATAGATGCCTGATCATTATGACTTTAAGAAAGAAACAATTAATAAAACCTTTGTTCAATACCAGGTCTTTTTTCTTTGCTGGGGATCATCTTGTGATGCGATATGTTCTATATGGGCGAGACGTTGGTTGATCGATTCAAGAGCAGATTTCAGCGCGTCGAGTTTTGCGGATATTATCTCAAGATCTTTCTCCATGTTGCCGCCACCTGCGCCACCAGCAAAATTTGTGCTGCCTTGGACTGGATGGACATCGAAATTCTGTTGGTTGCTTCCAAATGGATCACTATGTGGTTGGCCGAATTGATTGCCTTGCTGTTGACTATAAGGATCATGTCGTGGCTGACCATATGGGTCGTGACCAAATGATTGTTGATGTCCGCCATATGGATCTGTCTGGCCCATGCCTGTGTTGATATTGATATCTGAAAGACCTGCAAAGTCATCCTTCTTCTTCCAGAATTTCAATTTGTCGAACATAAGGTGGATAATCTCTTGCGGCATATTTAAACCTTTCCTCGCCATAATTCGATTGCTGGTAAGATTGTAATGGGGCCAACAGATTAATCGTCGTAAGTATTATAAATCTGGTTCTTATCACACTTGTCGAGGGGAATCTGATATGGCTGAAAAAATATTTGATGATGTAGATGAAGTCAGGAGACTGTTCACAGAAGCGAATGATCTCGAGGCGAAAGGCGAGAATGTGATGGCTGCTGAGCGATGGGCTGAACTTGCGAGTGTTGTCGATTATATCCCTGACCAACAGATATTTTATTCAAGGGCGGCATGTCTTAGTTATATAGGAAAAGAT
>Ga0066640_10001602_pt1 | contig 13516 bp, 12 predicted proteins | sample CryGeyCG2114_020_2_FD_59505 | JGI IMG/M metagenome (GOLD analysis project Ga0066640, IMG submission 59505) | Groundwater microbial communities from aquifer - Crystal Geyser CG11_big_fil_rev_8/21/14_0.20 | ecosystem: Environmental > Aquatic > Deep subsurface > Groundwater | place: USA: Utah... | reverse complement strand
CCCGCCTCCCCTTTGGGTTTGGATTGCGGTTTTTCCAGAATTTCCACCACCACCCGGGAATCATCCACCCAGGTGACCACCTTGGACGCGGCATCGGGGTTTAAATCCAGGACCAGCCTCGCGGTGTCTTCCTCGAACTGGCTGACCCGGATGGCTTTGACGAACCGGTTTTGAAACTCGAGATCGTGGAGGGAAGGATCCACCCGCGAATTCAGAAAATTGATATAAATCCTTTCGGGTTGGCTGAGTCGGTTCTGCGAGAACTTGACCTCTCCGGAAAGGTGCGAAATGACTTGTACGGATTTCCCTTTGTCCACCCATTCCACTTTTTTAAGGAGGGTGGAGTGGGATTCCATTTTCTCATTGAGTTTCTCGGCCAGCACCTGCTTGACCCGAGGCCGGATTTCATCCAGGCGTTGTTGTGCGAGCGCCGCATGGTCCCCGGACGGATGGTCGCGGAGGATTTTTGCGAATGCCTCCGTTGCCGCCACATAATCTTTTTTCGCCGCCAGGATTTCACCGGCGCGGAACAGCGCATCGTCGCTCAACCGTTCGGGGGGGAAATCCACCACAGTTTTTTGATAATAACGAAGCGCCGCTTCCCGGTCGTCCGGTTTGCGGGATATGTCGTAGAGCTTTTCGTAAAGCGAACCGACCGTGAAAAGGGCCTTGTACGACTCCCCGCTTTGCGGATATTTCTCATAAACGTCCAGGAACCGTTTGATGCAGGCCATCCAGCGGTCGCGATAAGCCATCTGTGACTTGTCACCCATGAGGCGGTAATATTCTTTTTGGGACTTGGAATATAAATCCTGCGCGGAAGGTGAGGCGATGGCCGGGCCGGCGGGGAAAGCAAGGGCAAAGAAAACCCACGCCCCCAACAGGAGAATTAAAACTTTTCCTTTTATTCTTTTCGCCATGGCGGGTGAGATCACTTGATGCGAATATCTGAAGGGCCCATTGACTAATTCAACACATTTCATTTTCTCCATTTGCAGTCCCGTGAATCTAAAAGAACTGGAATGGCTCGACGGGTAATTTCCAGGTTCCAATGAATTTAATTCGGTAATTTCGCCCCGAAACTAAGGCATCCCCCAAGATATTTAGGCATAAGTTATTAATTTCATTATAGTTTTATTTATACCATTTTTTTAAACGGGGGTCAAGAACGGCAAAACGGACCTAAAGATTTACATTCCGTAGGCCAAACGTTCGGCGAAAAAGGGGGGAAGGGATTGGGTCAGAATTTTTTCCTGGGTTGGGGAATAATCGTAACCGAAACGGTAAAACTCGACCGTGCGGGCTCCCGAGTCATACACCACGAAGCTGGGCTGGGCCACTCCGTCCCGGGGTTGCCCCAGGCTTCCCACGTTGAAAATGTAACGGTGGTCCGGCTCCAATTGGACTTTCCGGGGAAAAACGTACCCATTGATCCGACTGTTCGAGTTTTGTTCTAAAACCAGGGGCCGGTGGGAGTGTCCCAGAAAGCATACGGATGCGTTAAATGCATCGAAATTCTGTTTGCCATCGTGTTTGGAGAGCACATAATGCCACTCTTTGGGTTCAAAGGGAGAAGCGTGAACCCAGCAGATGTCGTCTTCTTCCCGAATGAGGGGAAGGGAGTTCAAATACTCCTTATTTTCGGGGGACAGCACTTTACGAGTCCAGACGCAGGACTGAACCGCATAGGGATTGAAGTCATAGGTGGGGATGCTTCCCAAAACCGCAAGATCATGATTTCCTGCGATTCCGAGATCGACTTCTTTTCTCAGCCAATCGACGACGGGATTGGGATCGGCGCAATACCCCACCATGTCTCCCAGGCAGACCTTTTTGTCATGGTCGATGTTCCGGATAACCGCACAAAAAGCCTGCACCGCCTCCAGATTGGCGTGGACATCGGAAAAAACAAGATACTTCATGACTGAAGTTCATCGGCTTCAAACGGAGGGTTGGGCCTGTTTTTTGGGGGAGCTTTTGAATACCTGGTCCAGGACCCCATTAATGAAATCGGGGGAGTCGGCGCTCCCATATTTCTTGGCAATTTCCACCGCCTCGTTGATCGCCACCTTGGGGGGAATATTGGAGCAATACAGCAATTCCGACGTCCCCAGCCTTAAAATATTCCGGTCGATGACCGTCATTCGGTCGAGGCTCCAGTTGTCGCTGAACTTCTGGATCAGGGCATCGATTTCCGCCTTGCGTCGAACCACATTATACACGAGATCCCGGGTAAAGGTCTTGATCTCATCCATAGCCCCGGTTCGATCCAGAAATTCCTCCAGTTGCTCATCGAGGTCCTCCGGGTTGAACTCGGCCTGGTAAAGAAACCGCAGGGCCAATTCTCTGGATGATCGCCGTTTTCCCATTTTGATTTATCTTTGGATTAGATTTTTTTGAACAAATTGGCCATTTCGATGGCGGCCACGGCGGTTTCCCAACCTTTATTGCCCGATTTGCCTCCCGCCCGCTCGATGGCTTGCTCCAGGGAATCGGTGGTGAGGATCCCGAACAGAACGGGGATACCCGCTTCCCGGGCCAGCGCACCCACACCCCGGCTCGCTTCTCCCGCCACATATTCGAAATGAGGCGTGCCTCCCCGGATGACCGCCCCCAGGCAAATGACTGCGTCGAATTTTTGGGATGCGACCAGCCGCTTTGCGGCCATGGGAATTTCGAACGCGCCGGGGACTTTCACGATCGTGATGTTTTTCTCATCGGCTCCGTGACGTTTGAGGGCGTCCACGGCGCCGTTTTCCAGCGGGCGGGTGATAAAATCGTTGAACCGGCTTACCACAATGCCCACCTTCAGACCCTTCGCGTCGAGATGTCCTTCAATCGAGTTGACCATGTTGTCTTATTAAAAAATGTTTTTTAACGATGGCCCGGGCTTTGGTTCCGCCACGCCGAAAGCGTTTCCCCTGTTCCGCCCGGGTGGGATATCAGGAAATGTTTTTAAACAAGTGCCCGAGCTTTTGTTGCTTGGTTTTGAGGTACTTGATGTTGTCTTTCCGCGGACTGACCTCGATGGGAACGCGTTCGACCATCTGCAGGCCATAACCCTCAAGCCCCACGATCTTGCGGGGATTATTGGTGAGGAGCCGGATCTTTCCGAGGTTCAGTTTCCGCAAGATCTGCGCCCCGATGCCATATTCCCGCAGATCGGGTTTGAATCCCAGCGCCTCGTTCGCCTGGACGGTATCATGGCCTTCGTCCTGCAGGGCATAAGCCCGCAATTTGTTGATGATGCCGATTCCCCGGCCTTCCTGGAACAAATACAGCAGGACTCCATTTCCCTCAGCCTCGATCATCTCCAGGGATCTCTGCAGTTGTTCTCCGCAATCGCAACGAAACGAACCGAATACGTCGCCGGTCAGGCATTGCGAATGAACGCGCACCAGGGTCGGAACATCGGGGTGTATCTCCCCTTTCACCAGAGCCATGTGGATTTGATCCAGCAATATGTTTTTGAACACGACCGCGCGGAACTGTCCAAACTCGGTGGGAAGAAGGGTTGTCGCGGCTTCCTCGATCAGGGTTTCGCGCTGGAGCCGGTATTCGGCGAGGTCCTTGGTGGTGATCATTTTCAGTTGGTGCTTCTGGATGAACCGGCTCAACTGGGGAACCCGGGACATGGTGCCGTCGTCGTTCATGATCTCGCAGATCACGCCCGAGGGATCCAGACCGGCCAACCGGGCCATATCGACGGACGCCTCGGTCTGCCCCATGCGGACCAACACACCTCCATCGCGTGCGCGCAGGGGAAAGATATGCCCCGGTGACACCAGATCGTATTTGGAGGAAGCGGAATCTATCGCGACCTGGATGGTTTGCGCCCGGTCCGCGGCGGAGATTCCCGTCGTCACCCCCGAGCGTGCATCGACGGAAATGGTGAAGGGAGTGGCAAAGTGCGACTCGTTATCCTTCACCATCATGGCCAGGCCCAGTTCGTGGGTCCGCTTTTCGGTAAGAGCCAGACAAATGAGCCCCCGCCCGTGCATGGCCATGAAGTTCACGGCCTGCGGGGTCACCTTTTCCGCCGCGATCATGAGGTCTCCCTCGTTTTCGCGGTCCTCGTCATCCACAATGACGATCATGCGTCCCTGGCGAACTTCTTCAAGGGCCTCTTCTATACTGCTGAACAACTCCGGTTTTCGATTTCCCATGATTTCGTTTTAAATTGAGTTTGCGGAGCACCTTTAGAACGGGAAAGGGCTGGAGACCGATCCCTTGAGATCCAAGGCGGGCGGATGGCAGAAACACCCATCCCCCATTCAATGGGGCTCTCCCGACAGGCCGCGGTTTATTCGATGAATCCTTTTTGTCTCAAAAATTCCAGGGAGATGGGTCCTGAAGACTCTCTGGAACTCAATAGCGTCTCGCAGGCCTTGTAAACGTATTTCCCAATGATATCACATTCAAGGTTAACAGCATCACCGATTTTACGCGCATTGAGGTTCGTGTGGGAAAAGGTGAAGGGAATAACCGACACGGAAAACCGGTCGTCACGGCAGGAAAACACCGTAAGACTGATCCCGTCTACGGCGATGGAGCCTTTCTCGATAATATAGGGCCGCAGATCGGGGGGATGTTCGAAGCGGAACAAAATCTCTCCGCTCTTTTTCTGAATATCCCGGACGCGCCCGACCCGGTCCACATGACCGCTGACGAAATGGCCGCTGATTTTCTGTTGCGGGGTCAGCGAACGTTCCAGATTCACTTTCCCTCCCGCCGTCAATTCTCCCAGATTGGTGCGATTCAGGGTTTCGGTTCCAAGATCGGCGGTGAACGTATGGTCCCGGCTGTCCCGTACGGTGAGGCACACCCCATTGACGGCGATGCTTTCACCCAGTTCGAATCCGGAAAGCGAGTCCTCCACACCTACCACGAGCTCGGCCGCTTCGTTTTTCCGGGCGAACCGTTCCACCCGGCCCACGCATTGAATGATTCCGCTGAACATGATCCCCTCTTCTTCTTAAAAGACCGCTGAGGCTCGATCCCCTCCCGGAACCTCAAGGTACGGCAACGGAGACGGTTGTCCGGGAGATTCAAAATGACCGGTCCCTCCTACAACCCCCCTTCCACCATCCAGTCGCTTCCGATCGGAGTCCACTTGACGTTCTTCAGTTTCAAGGCCTGGCGAAGGCGGCGGACGCCCGCGCCCATCACGGGGCCGGGGGCCTCTTTGCCGCCAATGATGAGAGGGGCAAGGAAAAACACGACCTTGTCAACAAGCCCGGCTTCCAGCACGCTGGCATTTACCTGGCCGCCTCCCTCGATCAATATGGACGTCAATTCCATTCGGGCAAGCGTTCGGAACAATCGTCTGAGATCGATCCCGCCCCCCTTTTCCCTAATCCGTATAACCTCGACTCCCCGGGCGACCAGGACCTGTTCTTTCTCTTCGGGTCCTTCGGGCGACATGACGTAAATGACCCTCTGGGTTCGGCTGTTGTGAAACACCCGGGCACCCAGGGGAACCCGATTTTGATTGTCCAGAATAACACGCGCGGGATGGCCTCCGGTTTTTTTTTCCGGCCGGGCGGTCAATCGCGGGTTGTCCATGACTACGGTTCCCGCCCCCACCAGGATGGCCGAGCACGTGTGGCGCAGGTGATGGACGTACCGGCGCGCCGGAGCCGACGTGATCCAGCGCGATTCCCCGGCCGCGGTCGCTATTTTCCCGTCCAGGGAGAGAGCGGATTTCAAAGTGACGAACGGAAACCCGGTGGTGATGTACTTGACAAACACTTCGTTTAACCGCTCGCACTCGGGACGGAGAACATCGCGTGCGACCTTCACCCCGTTCCGTTGGAGAATCCGGATCCCCTTTCCCGCTACCCGCGGGTTGGGATCGCGCATACCGACGACGACTTCACGCACGCCGCTTTTCAATATCGCATCGGTGCAGGGCGAGGTGCGCCCCACGTGGCAACAGGGTTCCAGACTGACCACCAGCGTGGCTCCCCGCGCGCGCGATCCCGCCTTTTTCAGGGCCACAATTTCAGCGTGGGGAAGTCCCGCCCGTCGATGGTACCCTTCGGCGATGACCTTCCCGCCTTGGATCACCAAGGCTCCCACCATGGGATTGGGGTACGTCTGGCCTTCGGCTTTTGCCGCCAGTTCCAGCGCCCGCCGCATGTGGTTTTCCATAAGGAAGCGGTTCAAAATTTGCCTCGTGGGTCAAAGAGATACACGGATTTCACGGAGGTTCCGGGAACCATCGCCGGAATCCATCTCGTGGCGATCCCGTTCGGGCAGGGAGATTTACCGGCGAAGAATATCCACCATTTTCTTGCGGATACTGCCGCGCTGATAAACGATTTCGATTCTTCGATTGATGGCCCGGTTCTGGGGGCTGTCATTGGGAACCTTGGGCCGGAACTCGGCAAATCCTTCGATGGAGAGCTTGTTGGGCGGGAACCCCGACTCCACCAGCATGCGGGCCACATCGGCCGCCCGGCCCGCCGACAATTCCCAGTTCGAGGGAAACCGTTCGGAGCGCATGGGGAGGTTGTCGGTATGCCCCTCGATTTTTACCTCATAATCGAACTGCTTGAGAAGCTCGAAAACCTCCTTGATGACCTTGACCCCGGTATAGGTCATGCGGGCCTGGCCGGCGGGAAACAGAACAGTGTCGGCAATGGTGATCACCGCTCCCCGTTCGTCGGCGGAAACTTCCACCTGCCCCGACAATTTGTTTTTATAAACAAATTCCTCGACCTCGGAAGCAATCTCCTCCACCTCCTTCGCCACCATCGCCCCGACCTCGTCCACAGCATGGACGGTTTTCTCTTCCAGAATCTTTTCCTTAATGACGTCCAGTCCTTCCCGCGTACCCACCTCAGGTATCTCTTCCTGTCCCAGCGCGTCCCGCAACGAGGCCTTGATCAGTTTCCATTTGTCCTCCTCGATCGTACCCATGGCGAAAAGGAGAACGAAAAATACCATGAGCAGGGTAACGAGATCGGCGAACGTGACAACCCACGCCGGAACTCCCGGTTCCCCTTCCTCTCCTACGCCATCGTCGCCTTCATCGTCTTCCGCTTCGGCGGGTTCGGGGGCGGCCTTCTTTTCCTTTTTCTCTTTGTCGGCAGTGGTGGCCATGTTTTATGTCTTACTCAGCTTTTTTCTTTTTCGCGGGCTTCTTTCCGCCACCTCCTCCACCTTTATCGTCTTTCTTTTCCTTTTTGCCGATGGCAGAGTCAATGTAGTTTTCCAGGACCTCCTGCATGAACCGGGGATTCACCCCTTTGCGGATATACTGGATTCCTTCCAGAACCAGGTTCATTTCCAGAGTGTCCGACGCGCTCTTGCGCTTGAGCTTGACCGTCATCGGAATAAAAATAAGGTTGGCGAGAACGGCTCCGTAGAAGGTTGTGATCAGGGCCACAGCCATTTTAGGGCCGACGGATTTCACGTCCGACAAGTCGGCCAACATCTGGATCAGACCGATCAGGGTCCCGATCATACCGAACGCGGGAGCGAAGGTGCCCATCTGGCTGAACATGTCCCACCCATCCCGGTGCGATTTCAGCACCTGCTTGATCTCGCGCTTGAGAAGGTTGCTGACGGTCGTTTCATCCTTGCCGTCAACGGTCAGCTCCAGCCCTTTTTTCAGGAATTCGTTATCGACATCCTTCAATTTTGATTCGATGGCCAAAACACCGCCTTTTCGGGCTACGTTGCAAATGCCGACCATCGTCTCGATCAACTGATACTGATCGCCTTTTTGCTGAAGGAACACCTTGAGGAACAAACCGATCACGCGCATGAGCTCGTTGATGGGAAAGGCGATCAGCGTCGCCGCAAGGGTTCCCCCGATAACGATCATGGCGGACGGGGCATCGACAAAAAGATCGAGACCACTATTCATCAGGATCGAGCTTAATACCAGGCCGATCCCGGCAAATACTCCTGCAAATGTTGCTAAATCCATAGGTTACGACGGTTGCTTGACTTTGATTGAACCCGCAATCGGGTCCACATTATGAAATTTTAAAATTTGATTGAGAATTTCCTGATTGATAACCGTGCCCTTGCGCAACAGATTGATGCCCGATTCGGAATAAATGTCGGATGCCAGTTCCATCCCCTCCGACAGGGCAAATACGGAGCATTCCATGGACTTCTCTTCCTTGGAACTCCCCGAGGCCCGGATATATTCGACCAGGAAAGCCATGACCTGTTCGTCAAAAGCAAGCCCGGTCTTTTCATCCATTTTTTCGAGAATTTCTGCGGAGGTGAGGTCCTTGTTGGCGATGCGGGCATGGTCGAAAAAGCTGGCCGCGGAAATAATCCGGGCGCCCACCGGAATCCGGTCTCCATACAATCCGTCGGGGGTGCCGCTTCCGTCCACGTTTTCATGCAAATGGCGGATGATGTCGGCCACCATTTCAAATCCGGGAAATCCCTTAAGCAACATTTCCCCGACCAGGGGATGATTGGATAATTTCCGGCCCTTGATCTCGTCCATCGCCTCGTCGCGTTTCTCCTGCGTCGGGAGCGCAACGATTCCCAGTTCGTGGAGCCGGGCGGCGGTTTTCACGTTGCGAATCTGGTAATCGGTCAAATCCAGTTTTTCCGCGATGTAAACGGCGATCTCCGCCACCCGTTCGGAATGGCCGCGGTGCTCCGCCTGGTGAAGCTCGATGATATTGGCCAAAAGCCCCACCGTTGAATCGAACCGGTTCGCCAGTTCATCCACCATCGAGGAAATCTGCGTATTTTTTTCCTCGAGTTGTTTATTCAACTCGGTCATGTCTTTCAGGCTGGCTCCCAGCCGGCGCTTGTCCGCGATCAGTTCCTGGTTCAGAGCGGCCAGTTTTTGATGAAACTGTTTCAATTGAGTGAGCGACGCTTCCAGTTGCTTGTTCTTGTCATAGATGGCGTCGTTGAGGTGGGCGACACGAAGAACGAAATTGACGACGAAGATCAGTTCCCCTTTTTTGAGGGGCTTGGAGAGATAGGCATCGGCTCCGGCTTCGCTCGCCTTGATGGCATTGTCGCTCTCGGCATCGTAAGCCGACATGAGGATCACCGCGGCATGGCGGTGGATTTCGCGGATCTGTTTACAGACTTCAAACCCGTTCATTCCCGGCATCTGGATATCGCACAAGATGATGTCAGGTTTGGCGGTTCCAATGACGCGCAGACCTTCTTCGCCCGTGACTGCCTGAAAGAGTTCAAGGGTTTGCGGGCCAAAAGATTTGGCCAGGATCTGCTTGACGATCAACTGGAGCGTGCGGTCGTCGTCGATGCAGAGAAATTTCTTGGCGGTTTGAGTGAGTTCCAAATCAAAAATCTCCGATTCCCGGCCGTAACGCCCGGAAGGAACAAATTTGCCCTAACACGGGAGCCCACCCCCGTGAAAATTTAAAACCAACGGGAATTGAATCAGTTGGCTTGCAGAATACAAAATTTAATCGACTTCCCGGTTTAAATCAACCCTCGCTTTTAACCATTTGTTTTTACGGTAAAAATCTGATTTTCTTAAGCCCTTGCAAAATAAAGGGGTTAATCATGTCTTTTTTAATCAAATTTCCGGGTAACTTTCAAAAATCCTCTTCTTCATAAGGTTCCGTCACCACCGGGAGTGGCCGGGAAACGCACCGCAATCCGACCGCCATATGCCGTTCTCCGGGGTCGAAGGTATTGCGGAACGCGCATTTGGAGTGCACGAGGTAATTGAGCCATGAACCGCCCCGCACCGCCCGTTGCGTCATATGCCGGGACGCCTGGATCTGGGCGCACCATTCCCAAACGTTGCCCGCCATATCGAAACACCCGTAGGGGGACATCCCCAATTCGAACTGTTCCACGGGAGTGGTTCGGCATACCATGAAATCGCAGGTATTGGCGAATCCCTCCTGGTAGCCCTGCGCCTCCCCCCAGGGGTAATCGCGCCCGTCCACACCGCGAGCCGCCTTTTCCCATTCCCGCTCGGTGGGAAGACGCATACCCAACCAGAGGGAAAATACCGTTGCCTCGTAAAAATTGATCCCGACCGCGGGTTGATCATCGTCCTGAGAATACCGGGGAAACCGGCAGAGGTGATGAGGATCGAACTGCCGGAAAAGTGCATTGGTCACAGGGTATTTCATGATGGCATAGTCACCCATATGGACCCGATCCTCCTCGTCCCGTTCATCCTGGTAAATAAATTTTCCGGCGGGGATGGTCACCTGCTCGGCCCATTTGCCGATCACCTTGGGGTTCACCTGGCGCGGATCATTTCGCTCCACCCAAAATTCCTGCAATACCGGGAGCCCATCAATCGCTGAAAAATCAAGACGATCCATACAATCGTTGAAATCCACCCCATGGAGAGCCGCCGCCAGTTCGATCACCGAATACAAGATCCGGGCATCGCGGTTTTCCCGTTTCAACAATCGAACCACCAGGTTCTGCAAGGCGTTACGGTCCCAGGTTTCCAGCACATCTTCCAGCCGCACCAACCGGCAACGCGAAAACTGGGGCAGTTCCATGGGACATTGGTACTTCAACAATTGCCCGACCAGAAGGATCCGATCCTCGGACAGGCCCACCGTTTCACGGACACAGTTTCCCGCGAGGAAAATCGCCCCCGAATCCATGAGAATATCGAACAGTTCGTTCGCATCCACCTCCCCCGCCAGGAACTTGATCACTTCCTCCCACCTGGGATCCCGGCACCGGTCTTTCACAATATCCCGCCAGTCCTGCCTTCCCGCCAGATGCCGGGCGGTGAAGAACTCCTGAAACGAGGGATGCCGGTATTCCCATCGGCTGGGCACGGCATTAATGAATCGATTAAGAGACGGGTTTGCTTCTCCCTTTGCGGGATCCATCAGTCCCCCGCCTTCCAGGAGCGCCTGCGGGAATCCCATCTCCGTTTCCTCGTGACGTTGCAGACGACCTTCCAGCGCAAGGTTAAAAGACACCTCCATCAACCGCTCCACGTGAGGGACGGGGTCCACCTCCTTGTCGCACCCGATCGTCCATTCCAGCCAGACGGAATAAATTTCTCTCCGGGTCTTCACGTCCGCGAACCGGTCCGCCTCGGCCAGGTCGCGGATCATTCTGAGAATCAGCGGGGTTTGCAGAACCTCGGGAGAACAGACGGTCATGCGCTCCAGATCCGGGTGCCGATAGGCCTCTTCGCCCAAAAAGGATTTCAGGCACTTCGAATCGATGGGTTCGAAACCGGCCTGGAAACCGCCGTCCCGGCCCTGTTGCACGATCGAGTCCGTGGCCAGGGCGCCGAAATGCAGATTACGGCTTGCCATCAACACAAAATTACTGCGGAAGGTCTTGTCCTGAATAAAGGTTTCTACATAGACCTGAAACCGGTCCTCGGGGTTCAAAAGGTCCAGACCATCCAGGGCGAAAAACACCTTGCTCTCCCTCACGAGGGAGCGTATGGTCCGCAAAAGAAGATCTTCCCTGATTTCAAGACCCGGATCCTCCACCCGCTCCAAAAGAACGACGTGCATCACCTCCTGGCAGAACGTTTCCAGGAAGTGGGCCATCCCCGTTCCCTTCGGTAAAGCCCCGAGATGAAAATAAACCGGCAAGGGATAGAGCGGGTGCGGTTCTTCCCGGAGAAGGGCTTCGAGGAAGACCCTCATGAACGTGGTTTTCCCCATTCCGGAACCCGCTTCCAGCAGAACTTTTCCGTTACCCAGATCCAGCAGAGGCTCGTTGATCGCGCGCGGTGAGGGAAACACCTGGTCCTGAAGACTCTGCCGGAACCGGACCGGGTTTTGATCCAGAAGGACGGGGGGAATATAATGGCTTTTGCCGCGCCCTTCTCCCAGATCGCGGTTCAGCGCCTGGGTGATTTGACTCGCGTGATGTTTGCGAAAGGTCGCGATGACCCAATCCTGGGACTCTTCCGGGCGGGGCAGAACGGTGGGAGATTCATCCCGCAATCCTGGAATCAAACCTTCTGTATCACTCATAATCGGGTTCCCAGCAGGAAGATAGAGGGGAAGACATGATAAATTCTACCACACAGCAGGGCAGATTTAACGCCGTGTCCAGGCAAACGATTGCATGATTCCTCTCAGCGACGATAATCCCACCCGAACGTTTCCCGTGTTAACCCTCACCCTGATCGGGGCCAACGTCTTGATCTTTTTTTATGGCTTCAGCCTCCCGATCTCCCCCCCGGAATTGTTCGCCGAATACGGTCTGGTTCCCAGCCTCCTGGTGCATTCTCCCGTGACGGCCTATTCCACCCTGTTCTCGTCGATGTTTCTCCATTCCGGCCTGGCCCATCTGGGAGGAAACATGCTCTACCTGTGGATATTCGGAAACAATATCGAAGACGTGCTGGGAAAATTCCGTTTCATCCTGTTCTATTTCACTTGCGGGGCGCTGGCGGCGCTGAGCCATATTGCCACCGACTACAATTCGCAGATCCCCATGGTGGGGGCGAGCGGGGCCATCTCCGGGATCCTCGGAGCGTACATGATCCTGTTCCCCCACGCGAAGGTGAAGACCTTGGTCTTCCTGGGATTTTTCATCACCATCATACGGATCCCGGCGCTGATCCTCCTCGCCATCTGGATGTTGCTCCAGGTGGGGAGTGGTCTCATGGCGGGTGGAGCGGGCAGTTCCGTGGCTATTTTTGCACATATCGGCGGGTTTCTCGCGGGGATGATTCTCATCACCCCATTTCGGCGAATGGGCTGAGGGCACTTCGAATCCTTCCCCCTGCCAGGAGCCTCACCCCTCAATTGGAGAACATGGTCACGAACATGCCGATCATGAGCAGGATGAACAGCACCCAGATGGCCATGAACCATCCCTTCCCCAGGGTGGGGTAGCGGCCGATCTCCGTACTGTTGGGAGCGTCGCAATAGGGACACCGCGCCCGTTCGGCATCGAATTCCTTTTCACAATTGAAGCAGACGATGGAGTTCATCATGCCCCTCCTTTGGGGTGCAGGGACCCGCTCATTCACTTCCGAAAAGTCTCATCCGCAATAAATTGAGCGCCGCCTGCGCGGCGCGTTCTTTATTAAAAATCCGGTCATGGTAAAAAACATGCCTGGCGCATTCGGTCCCGTTTGCATCGGCCACGGCGATGAAGGTCAGGCCCACGGGTTTCTCCGGGGATCCTCCGGTGGGTCCGGCGATGCCCGTGGTCGAAACCCCATAATCGGCGCCCGCCGCCTTTCGTATCCCTTCCGCCATGGCCATCGCTACTTCCCGGCTGACGGCTCCATGTTGCATCAACAGGTCCCGGGGCACCCCGAGACGCTCTTCTTTGGCCTGGTTGCTGTATGTGATCATCCCTTCGTCAAAATACTCCGAGCTTCCCGAAACCTGGGTCAGACGGTGGGCGACCAACCCGCCGGTGCAGGATTCCGCCACCGCTACCTTCCGCCGTTTTTTCCTGAGCATTCCGCCCACCACCTCTTCCAGGGTTTCCTGGTCATATCCATAAACCCAGGTCCCGATAACCGCTTCAAGCATCTCCCTCGCGCGGTTCAATTTTCCGCGGGCATCGGATTCGGTCGAGCCCACCG
>Ga0066640_10001601_pt1 | contig 13519 bp, 12 predicted proteins | sample CryGeyCG2114_020_2_FD_59505 | JGI IMG/M metagenome (GOLD analysis project Ga0066640, IMG submission 59505) | Groundwater microbial communities from aquifer - Crystal Geyser CG11_big_fil_rev_8/21/14_0.20 | ecosystem: Environmental > Aquatic > Deep subsurface > Groundwater | place: USA: Utah... | reverse complement strand
GATAATGCCCCAGACTATAGAAGCGATCAACCATGCCAAGGCGGCCGGTGTGACAATAGTTGTAGCGGTGAATAAGTGCGATTTACCCGCAGCAAACGTTGAAAAGGTGAAGAGACAGCTTACGCACCATGAACTAATCGCTGAAGAGTTGGGAGGTAAAACCATCATCATCCCCGTTTCAGCTAAGACCGGGCAGGGCGTTAATGAACTGCTGGAGATGCTTTTACTGGAAGCCGAACTTCTTGAGCTTAAGGCAAACCCTCATTTAAAAGCCAGGGGTGTAGTGATAGAAGGCCATTTATCCAAAGGAAAAGGACCCGTCGCAAGCGTCTTGGTTAAAAACGGTACGTTGAGAACCGGCGACGTAGTTTTGTCGGGGCTCTATTATGGCAGGATAAAGGCCATGTTGGATGATAAAGGCAAACGTGTGAATGAAGCCCCGCCTTCAAAGCCGGTTGAGATTATGGGTCTTTCGGGCGTTCCTCATGCCGGGGATGAGTTTTTTGTAGTCAAGGATGAAAGAAAAGCAAAGACGCTTTCCCTTTTGAAACAGGACCAGAAGAGGACTTTAAGATTATCGAGCCATAAAAGGGTTACCCTGGAAGATATCTACACCCAGGCCAAGGAAGGGAAGATAAAGGAATTAAAAATTATCTTAAAGGCAGATGTACAGGGCGGCATAGAAGCGCTGGGCAAATCGCTGGAAGGCTTAAGCACTGACCAGATAAAATTAAACATCATACACGGCGCGGTAGGGAACGTAAACGACTCAGATGTTATATTGGCCGCGGCCTCAAATGCGGTCATAATAGGGTTTAACGTAAAGGCCGAAGATAAGGCCCAGACAATCGCTCAAAAAGAAGGCGTGGAGATTAAAATTTATCATATTATCTATGAGGCTATCGCGGATGTCCGCGCGGCTATGGAAGGCATGCTTGAGCCGATTTCAAAAGAGATTTTTGCGGGCAGGGCCGTCGTAAAGCAGGTATTCAGGGTCTCAAAAGCGGGCGTTATCGCGGGGTGTTATATACAGAAAGGCGCTATAGCGAGGCAGGCGAAGATAAAGCTTATAAGGGATAAACAGGTTGTTTATGAAGGAAAGATAGGTTCCCTCAAAAGGTTTAAGGATGATGCAAAAGAAGTTGCCGAAGGTTTTGAGTGCGGCATAGGCCTGGCGGGGCATGACGATATTAAAGAAGGCGACATCATCGAGGCGCATACTATAGAGATGGTGGCGAGGAGATTGTAGAAAAGATAAATGACAAATGACAAATACCAAATGACAAATGAATTAACCTATGCCGTCTTAGGCGTTAATGACAAATATCAAATCAACTTATTTATTTGTCATTAAATGATTCATTTGGATTTTGTCATTTGATATTTGAGTTTACAATGATAAAAAAACGGTTACTGAGCGGAATGAGGCCTACAGGGCCCCTGCATTTGGGGCACTTATTCGGGGCGTTGAAAAACTGGGTAAAGCTGCAGGAGGAGTACAGCTGTTTTTATATGGTCGCGGACTGGCACGCGCTTATGAGCGAATACGAAAACCCCGCGGGCATGAAGAAAAATAGCTATGAGATGGTAAAGGACTGGGTTGCCTGCGGGATAGATCCCGCCAGAAGTGTTTTGTTTTTGCAGTCGGCTGTGCCCGAACACCTTGAGTTAGCGATGATTTTTTCCATAATCACGCCGCTTGCATGGCTTGAGCGTTGCCCGACATATAAGGAGCAGCTTCGGGAATTAAAAGGCAGGGATATCACAACCTATGGTTTTCTGGGATATCCCGTATTGCAGGCCGCGGATATAGCTATATATAGGGCCAATAGCGTCCCCGTGGGCGTAGATCAGCTTCCGCACCTGGAGCTGGCAAGGGAGATTATCAGGAAGCTGCACCATTTGTACAAAAAAGAGATATTCCCGGAGCCGGAGCCGCTGCTTACGAAGGTTCCCAGGCTTTTGGGATTTGATAATAGAAAGATGTCAAAAAGCTTCGGCAATTATATAGCTCTTTCTGACACGGAGGAAGATGTAAAAAAGAAGGTCAGCCAGATGATTACCGATCCTAAGCGCATAAAACTGGAGGACAAAGGCCATCCGGATATCTGCAATGTATTTTCTTATTACGGGGTGTTTTCCGAAAAGAATAAGGTTGATGAGGTAAGGGATTACTGCGAAGGGGCGAAAAGAGGATGCACACAGTGTAAAAAAGATTTGGCGGAGATTATAGCAGAATATTTAAAGCCCATACAGGAAAAAAGAAATAAATTAAAAGATTCAGATGTATATAAGATATTGGAAGAGGGAAACAAAAAAGCGAAAGAGGTTGCTGGAGCAACTCTGAGAGAAGTGAAGCAAACAATAGGGATTAGTAATTAGTAAATGGTAAATAGTAAGTGGAATTTTCGAATTACCAATTACCGGTTACTGATTGCCAATTACGGAAAATAGTGAAAATCAAATTAGAAGTTTTCGAAGGCCCCCTGGACCTGTTGCTGTATCTGATAAAAAAAGAAGAAATAGATTTATACAATATACCTATCGCCAAGATAACAGAACAGTATTTAGAGTACCTTGAGTTCATGAAGCTTCTGGATCTGAACATCGCGGGCGAATTTATATTAATGGCTGCTACCCTGATGCATATAAAGTCAAAGATGCTGCTCCCGCCGGATCCAAACGAGATAAAAGAGGACGAGGAACTGGACCCGCGGCTCGAACTGGTGCAAAAACTCCTGGAATACAAAAAGTTCAAAGAGGCGGCGGGCCAGCTGCTGGAACTTGAGGTAAAACAGAAAGATATTTTCAAAAGAGGAGCAAGTACCATCGACCTGCCTGCGGATGATTCAAAGTCCTGCTTTGAGTCGAGTCTTTTTGATCTGATCACCGCCTTCAACAAGATCCTCAAGGACATACCAAAGGATGTCTTTTATGAGGTGATAAAGGATGAGTTTACCGTAGAAGGAAAAATGCATGATATATTCCATCTCTTAGTCGAAAAATCGGTAGTATTTTTCAGTGACCTTTTTAAAAACGCCAAGAACAAATTTGAGGTAGTTACCATATTTCTGGCTATTCTGGAGCTTATACGCTTAAAAGAGATTGTCGCGGTTCAGGGCGAACCATTTACCGAAATAAAGATTGAAAGAAACCCGGAAAATATAAAACCAATTATGCATAAGGTGACGCCATGACAAATGAAGAAGCAAAAAGGATCATAGAGGCCCTCTTGTTTGCCACAAACAAGACTGTTCCTGTCAACGATATAAGTAACGTGCTTGAGGATGTGGAGCCCGCCGTTATAAGGGACCTGTTAAACGAGTTGGACAAGGAGTATGAGGGCCAGGGCAGAAGTTTTGGCATTGCCGAGATAGCAGGAGGATTTCAGCTTGTAGCGGATGCCTATTATGCCCCATGGATTAAAAAACTGCTTAATAAGGAAAGGACACAGCGGCTTTCTATGCCTGCCCTTGAGACGCTGGCAATTATAGCTTATAAACAGCCCATCACAAGAAGCGAAATAGAAACCATCAGAGGCGTTAATGTTGACGGGATTATAGACAGTCTTGCTGAGAAAAACCTTATAAAGACTAGTGGCCGGAAGGAGGCCCCCGGCAGGCCGTTTTTTTATGCTATTACGGATGAGTTCCTGACGCATTTCGGGTTAAGGGCCCTTGAGGACCTGCCTAAATTAAGGGAATTTACCGAGAAGGATATAGAGGCAGGGCAAAAGGATATCATAATTGAAAAACTTAGCGGAGAAAACAATAACGTGTCATCGCGAGCGAGCGATAGCGAGCGGAGCGATCCCAAAGAGGGGGTTACCCCGGCCTAAAGCCTTTGCAATGGCTATGTTTTAGGGAGGAAGAAATGGAACTGGCGAGACTGCGAAAACGGATTGATGACATAGATAAAAAGCTTGTTGAGATTTTAAATAGGCGTGCAGAGCTATCTTTAGAAATAGGCAAGATTAAGAAAAAAAACAAGCTGAGCGTATATTCGCCGGATAGAGAGAGCGAGGTATATAGAAGAGCGGTTGCTAAAAATGAAGGCCCTATGCACGATGAATCTATCCAGGCTATTTACAGGGAAATTATGTCGGCGACACTTAGCCTCGAAGGCCCGATGCGGATTGCGTATTTAGGCCCTGTCGCGACATTCACGCATCTGGCAAGTATAAAGAAGTTTGGCTCTTCGGTCGAGTACATACCGGTAAATTCCATTACCGAGGTTTTCACGGAGGTCGAAAAGGGCCGCGCGGAATATGGTGTAGTCCCTATAGAAAACTCTATAGAAGGGGCCATAAACCATACACTGGACATGTTTATCGAATCAGACCTGAAGATTTGCTCGGAGATAAGCCTTGAAGTTTCCCATAATCTAATGGGAAACGGCAAAGGCAAAATAAGGAAGGTTTATTCGAAACCGGAGGTCTTCGGGCAGTGCAGGCTCTGGCTTGAAGCCAATTTGCCGAATGTGGAACTTATAGATGTCTCTTCTACGGCAAAGGCGGCGGATATTGTAAGGCTCCAGAAGAATTCCGCTTGTATCGCCTCAATTCTGGCGGCGAAGTGCTATGGCCTCAAGATTTTGGCAAAATCAATTGAGGATTATAGTCATAATGTAACGCGGTTTTTGGTGATAGGAAAGACCGAACCAAACCCTACAAGCAATGACAAGACCTCTATCATGGTTTCTGTAAAAGATAAGGTCGGCGCGCTTCATGCCATGCTGGTTCCGTTTAAAAAGAACAGGATAACTCTCACTAAGATTGAGTCACGCCCGTCAAAAAAAAGGGCATGGGACTACTATTTTTATGTGGATTTAAAAGGGCATTACAAAGATTCAATGGTAAAAAAGGCATTAAGCGAGCTGGAGCGAGAAGCTAAGTTTATTAAGGTATTAGGGTCATACCCGCTGGGAGATGGGGCGTAAAAGACGTAATCGGTAATCAGCAATCGGTAATTTGTAATTTATAAGAAAAACGCATATGTTAGCAAGAAGAAATATCGCCAATATAAAGAATTATGAACCGGGCAAGCCCATAGAAGAGGTTCAGCGGGAAATGGGGCTAAAAGAGGTAATTAAGCTGGCCTCTAATGAGAATTCGTTGGGACCTTCACCTAAGGCACTGGCGGCGATAAAGAAAAATCTGAAAAACATAAACAGATATCCTGACGCCACCTCTTTTTATCTGAAGGCAGGGCTCTCTAAAAAGTTAGCGGTTGAGCCTTCCAACCTGGTAATAGGAAACGGTTCGGATGAGCTGATAACCCTTGCCCTTAGGGCATTCGTGAATGAAGGCGAAGAGGTTATTATATCCGATACCACGTTTCTTATTTATGAAATCGCATCCCAAGTTGCGAATGCCAAGACCACCATTGTCCCGATGAAAGGTTTGAGGTATGACCTGGAGGCGATCAGGGAAAAGATAACGGATAATACCAAAATGGTTTTTATAGCGAACCCCGATAATCCTACCGGTACTTATGTTACCGATAAGGAGGTTGAGGTGTTTATGAAGGATATGCCGGAGAGCGTGGTAATATTTTTTGATGAGGCATACTATGAGTTTGGCAGGCTTCAAAAGGATTTTCCTGACACGATGCAGTATTTAAACAGGGGAAATGTGATAATCAGCAGGACATTTTCTAAGGCGTACGGGCTTAGCGGCCTAAGAATAGGGTATGCCGCAGCAGATGCCGAATTAATTAATTGCATGAATAAAGTCAGGGAGCCTTTTAACGTGAACTTACTGGCGCAGGCGGCTGCATCGGCCGCCCTGGGCGATAAGGCATTTTTGAACAAAACAATTTCTAATACAAAAACGGGCAAGGTTTTTCTGTATAAGGAGTTAAAAAAAATGGGGTTAGAATGCGTTCCCAGCGCGACAAATTTCATAATAGTAAACGTGAAAAAAAATTCCAGGGATGTATTTAAAAAACTCCTTTCCTTGGGTATTATTGTCAGGGACATGAAGGTGTGGGGGCTTGATACGTATATACGCGTTACGATTGGGACACCACAGGAAAATAGAAAATTTATTGATGCATTAGCAAAAGTTTTAGCTCATAGCTGATAGGTCATAGGAAAAAATTCCTATGAGCTAAGACCTACGACCTATGAGCTAATACACGGAGGGTCCTATGATCATCGTTCTTCGTCCTGATGCGACACAACAGCAGATAGATCACGTTATAGAGAAGGTCAAGCAGCTTGGGCTTAAGCCTATGGTCTCTAAAGGGGCCGTGCGCACCATTATAGGAGTCATAGGCCCGGAAGATATTATTCAAAGCAAGCCGCTTGAGGTATACGCGGGTGTCGAAAAAGTTATACCTATCTTAAAGCCGTATAAGCTTGTCTCGAGGGATTTTAAGAAGGAGGACAGCGTTATAGATTTGGGAGGCGGCGTTAAGATAGGCGGTGAGAAGATAGTTGTTATGGCGGGACCGTGTTCTGTTGAAAACAGGGACCTTTTGCTTTCGATCGCAAAGAGCGTGAAATCTTCAGGGGCTCTCGTTTTAAGAGGAGGCGCATTCAAGCCCAGAACTTCTCCATACTCATTCCAGGGATTGGGGGAAGAGGGTTTAAAATATCTGGCTGACGCTAAAAAGGAGACTGGCCTTCGTATAGTTACGGAACTTATGGATATCAGGGATGTAGAACTGGTCGCGAAATATGCCGACATCATTCAAATAGGCGCGCGGAACATGCAGAATTTTAATCTTCTAAAAGAAGTGGGACGCGTAAAGAAACCGGTACTGCTGAAGCGCGGGATGTCTTCTACAATAAAAGAGCTTTTAATGTCTGCCGAATATGTTTTATCCGAGGGAAATTTTAACGTCATATTATGTGAACGCGGGATAAGGACCTTTGAAGATTTTACCCGTTTTACTCTTGATATAAGCGCTGTACCAGCGATAAAGAGACAGAGCCATCTTCCGGTCATTGTTGACCCGTCTCACAGCACCGGGAAATGGGGACTTGTGTCCTCCGCTTCTAAGGCAGCGATCGCCGCCGGGGCCGATGGCTTGATTATAGAGGTTCACCCTAATCCGGAAGAGGCGCTTTCTGACGGAGCGCAATCTTTGTATCCGGAGAAGTTTGATGGGTTAATGCAGGAATTGCGCAAAGTCTCCGAGGCGGTGGGTAGACGTTTATAAAAGTTTTTAAAATTGAGTTTTTAGAACTTAAACGATATGAGATACAAACAAATTAGTATAATAGGTGTCGGGCTGCTGGGCGCGTCTATAGGGCTTGCCTTGAAGAAGAAGAGGCTTGCTGCTAGGGTAGTAGGCATAGGCAGGCGTAAAAGCTCTCTCAAAGAGGCAAAGCGTATCGGCGCGATCGACCGGTGGACTCTTGATATAGATGACGGAGTACGTGATGCCGATATTGTTATTATCGCGACGCCGGTAAATATTATCGTAGAGAAGGCAAGGCAGGTGTTCAAGTTTGCGCCATCCGGTGTACTGGTTTTTGATATCGGAAGCGTTAAGGAGGAGATTGTTGCGGCCGTTGAGAAAATTGTACCGCGGGATAAATACTTTATAGGTACTCACCCTATGGCGGGATCTGAAAAAAGAGGTGCGGCATTCGCAGATGACGGCCTGTTCAAAGGATGTACAGTCATACTTACGCGAACCCGCAAAACGAAAAAAAGAACCCTTGAAGAAATTAAAAGGTTCTGGAAAATGCTTGGGGTGGGGAATGTAGAGATAATAAGTCCCCAACAGCATGATAAGATAGTCGCGCGTGTTAGTCATCTTCCGCACAGCGTAGCTTCTACAACCTGTTTAAGTATTGTTCCGGTAAGCGTGCCGTTTACCGCGACCGGCTTTAAGGACACGACGCGTGTTGCCTCATCTGTGCCGGAGCTATGGGCCGATATTTTTTTAATGAATGAGAAAAACATGTGCGAGGTCCTTGATGAGCAGATGCACAATACGGCCCTGTTAAAAGGATTGATAAAGAAAAAAGACAGGCGTGGGCTGGTCAGATTACTCGCAAAGGCAAAAAAGATAAGAGACAGTGTTACATAAAGTCATAATCGCCATAGATGGCCCTGCCGGCAGCGGCAAGAGCACGGTAAGTAAAGAGGTCGCCAGGAAACTCGGACTTTTATATTTGGATACGGGGGCTATGTATAGGGCTCTTACCTTAAAGGCGATGAGAAACAACCTGGATCTTGAGGAAGAGAAGGCGCTTGTTAAAATGGCAAAGGCCACAGATATAAAATTGAAAAATACCTCGGGGCGCGGCAGGACGCAGGTTTTACTGGACGGGGAGGACGTCACCTTGCAGATAAGGACGCCTGAGCTTACCGATAACATCAAATATATAGCCAGGGTGCCGGGGGTTAGAAAATGCATGGTAGAGGCACAGCGCTCAATAGCCAGGAAGAAAGGCGCTGTCCTGGAAGGAAGGGACACCACCACCGTGGTTTTTCCCGACGCGCCTTATAAATTCTATCTTGACGCGGATCTGAAGGCGCGCGCAAAAAGGCGTTTTAAGGAATTATGTTCTTTCGGCATGAAGGCCTCTTTCGCGAGCGTGGAAAAGGACGCTAAGGCGCGGGATATGAGCGACAAGACCAGAAAGGTCGGGGCGCTCAAGAGGGCAAAGGATGCTATTTACATTGATACGACAAAAATGACGGTTAAGGAAGTGGTTGAAAAAATTTTGGATGAAGTCGAAGATTAATGATTTATTATATTTCCAGATATATACTGTGGGTGTTCTTTAAAATATTTTTCAGGTATAAGGCTGTGTACACAAAGCGGATCCCAAAAAAGGGGTCTTTCATAATAGCGAGCAACCATTTAAGTTTTCTGGATCCCGCAGCCGTGGGGTTGATCACGAAAAGAGGCGTGTCTTTTCTTGCCCGCGCCAGCCTTTTTAACAACGGGCTATTTGCATGGTGGGCAAAAAGGGTAGGGGTCATACCTATAAGCAGGGGGAGGCTTGACTTGGGCGCCATAAGAGGTTCTTTGAAAAGCCTAGGGAAGGGCCGCATCGTAGCCCTTTTTCCTGAAGGGACGCGTTCAAAAGACGGCTCTATTCAGGATCCCAAGAGCGGCGTGGGTTTTTTAGCGGTTAAGGCCGGTGTGCCTGTTGTGCCGATACTGATTACAGGTTCCGATAAAGCGCTTCCAATGTATGGTATGTTTATAAGATTAAAGCCTATTGAAGTCAGGGTAGCTGAGCCTGTTTTACCGGAAGGGTTTTTGCAAAAGAATGGCGAGTACAACTATCAGGCGCTGAGCAAAGAGGTAATGAAGAGAATAAGAGGGCTGCATATAGGTGAAGATTGAAATAGCGGAGTGTTCAGGTTTTTGTTTTGGTGTGAAACGGGCCATAGGGATAGCGAAACAGGCCCTTGGTAAAAACAGGGGCAAGCCGGTCTATTCACTGGGGCATATTATTCACAACAGCCAGGTCGTTGAGGAACTTTCAAAAGAAGGGTTAAAGTCTATAGACAGCCTGGACGGCATAAAGGAAGGGGTTGTTGTGATTACGTCTCACGGTGCAAGCCCTGAAATTTTTAGCGAGATCAAGGCCAGGGGGTTTGAGGTAGTGGATGCGACGTGCCCTTACGTTATGTCTGCGCAGAAGATATGCGCATCTTTAAGCGGGGAAGGATATACCGTTGTTATACTCGGGGACAGCCAGCATCCCGAGGTTAAGTCGTTGTTCGGGTTTGCCGAAAATAAAGCGGTTGTGGTAAAAGACACAGAAGGGGTAAAAAAAGAAAATATACCTTCTAAAATCATAGGGCTTATAAGCCAGACTACGCAGTCTACGGAAAATTATTCTAAGGTTATCCGGGAGGTATTAAAAAGGGACTTCTCGGAAGTAAGGATTTTTAATACGATTTGTAATGACACCAAAAAGAGGCAGGGCAGCGCGGCTAAATTGGCCAGGGAGTCCGATGTAATGATAATAGCCGGCGGGCGTATGTCCGCTAACACCAAACGATTGTTTGAGATTTGTTCCGGTATATGTAAGGATACGTATCACATTGAAACGGCACGGGAATTAAAACCCGGATGGTTCGAAGGGAAAGGACAAGTGGGTATCGCCAGCGGGGCTTCTACGCCTGACTGGATTATTGAGGATGTCAAATCAGTGATTTTGAGTATGGTGGAAACAAACACAACGGTTTCATGAGTAAAATCTATATATAAGGGGGATTTAAGGACGATGATTGAGGAAAAAGAAAATGAAATCAGTGATTTTAGCAAGTTTTACGAAAGCACATTACGGCCGTTTAGAGAGGGGGATATCCTCAAGGGGTGTATCGTTGAAATAAGAAGCAAAGAGATCCTTGTGGATATAGGTTACAAGTCCGAAGGCATCATACCGGCGTATGAATTCGAGGACCCGTCTGTGCTTAAGATAGGCGACGAGATAGAAGTGTATCTGGAATCAAAGGAAAATGAACATGGTATGCTGGTTCTTTCAAGAGAGAAGGCGCAGAAGACGTCAGGATGGGAGTCTATAGCCTTTAATTTTAAAGAAGGGGACCTTATACAGGGCAAGGTGGCCCGCAAGGTCAAAGGCGGTTACCTTGTTGATATAGGTATAGAGGCATTTTTACCCACCTCTTTAGCGACCCTGAAAGGGCATGGCCATATAGAGCAGCAGTTTGGTCAGATGCTGGATTTCAAGATAGTTAAAATTAACAAGCCCAGGAAAAACGTGGTTTTATCCAGAAAAGACGCTTTACAGGAACAGCTTTATAAAGAACGTTCGAAAATTCTGGGTGATCTGATGAAAGGCCAGGTGATTTCGGGCACCGTAAAGAATATTACGGATTTCGGGGCTTTTATCGACCTGGGCGGAGTGGACGGCCTGCTTCATATTACCGATATGAGCTGGGGAAGGATCAGCCATCCGAGTGATGTAGTAAAGGTGGGTGATAAGATAGAGGTGATGATACTTGATATAGACAAGGCGGGAGGCAGGGTGTCTCTGGGGTTGAAACAGAAGAGCCCGAACCCCTGGCTTGATGTGGACGCGAAGTTTCCTGTGGGTACGAAGTTAAAGGGAAGGGTTACAAACCTTTTACCCTATGGGGCGTTTGTTGAACTGGAAAAGGGTGTTGAAGGCCTGGTCCATGTTTCGGAGATGTCATGGAAAAAGAAGATTAGCCATCCGAGTGAATTGCTGAAACTGGAGGATGAGATAGAGGTGGTGGTTCTGGACATAGACCGTCAAAACCAGAGGATTTCACTTGGGATAAAGCAGCTTGAGCAGGATCCGTGGGGTGATATTGAGGCGAAATACGTTGTCGGTTCAAAAGTCAAAGGAAGCGTCAGGAATATTGTTGACTACGGTGTTTTTGTTGAGCTTGAAGAAGGGCTTGACGGCCTCGTACATGTTTCTGATATGTCCTGGACGAAGAAGATAGTGCATCCGAAAGAGGTGCTTAAGAAGGGTGACGAGGTGGAGGCGGTTGTCCTGTCAGTTGACAAGACCAATAGAAAAATCGCCCTGGGTATAAAACAGTTAACAGATGATCCATGGCCCGAGATTGCCAATGAGTTTCCAAACGGCATAGACGTCGAGGGGGCGATCACAAAGATTGTGAATTTTGGCGTATTTGTTGAGCTTAAGCCGGACCTGGAGGGACTTATTCATATAAGCGAGCTTCGCCAGGACTCCGCGGCGAAACTGGATGCCCTTTATCAGGTAGGACAAAAGATAAAGGTCAAGGTCTTAAAGGTTGACGTAGAGCAGAAGAAGATCGCGCTGAGCAATAGGGATGCTTGAAGGCTGGCTCGCGCTGAATTTGTAATCTATAATCGGTAATCAGTAAATGGTAAATAGTAATTGGTAATTTTGAAAAAAATTATAAGTTATTAGTTGCTATTTACTGATTGCTGATGAACACTTACGCCCTGTCAAAAAAGATATTTTTTCCAGCCGCACTGAGTGGAATTCCTATAGCCTGACTGACTTCTTTATCAAGCAATCCAAGCTCAAGCGTTGCCTTCCCGATAGAAAACATTAAGCGGTTATCAATGTGGGATTGACCGGCTATATTTGCTGCGGAAGAAAGGGCAATGCCAAGATCCATAGAGTTATAAGCGCATATCGCGCCTTTTGATTTTAACTTCTCGCACGTCTTGAATCCGCAAAATCCGCAGTTTAAGCCGGCGGGGTTTGATCTAGCGCCTATTATTACGCAGGTCTTAACGGTTTCCAGAGATTTTGCGTCCCGCTCAAAGCTGGGGCGGTTATCTCGCTTGGCGATCTCGAGCATCTTTGAAGTTAATTTTTGAACGTCCTTCTCGGTTGCTATTAGTGTTTGGATGTTATCTATGCCTCTTGTCTTGGGTGCGGTCCTTGCAGCAGCGGCCATAAGATTTGCAACCTGTTCTGTCGCAAGATTTTCCGCTTCGTTTGATTTTCGTATCATAGCTAATTCCTCCCGACCTCAATATAGCACTTGTGAAGTTATCTGTCAATCGATACTCAAATACGGGATGGGTTTATTTGTGTTAAGCCTTTGCAGGGGTGTAGCGAAATTTTATGAAGCCTGATGCTCTGCGCGCTAGCACAAAGGGGTGATGATTTACCTCCTTAAATCCAGGATTTCAATTGACCTATTTTAGGATGAATGTTACAATGTTTTCCAGTAAAGGAACATCATGATTTCTATAGACAAACAGATAGAGCGGATCAAACGCGGGACAATTGAGATCTTGCCGTCCCTTGAAAGCTTGGGCGATAGGATAAAAACTGCCATAGATAAGAGGAAACCCTTGGTTATAAAGGCCGGGTTTGACCCTACCGCTCCCGATATACACCTTGGCCATACTGTGCTTTTGCGAAAACTGCGGCATTTTCAGGAGCTGGGGCACAAGGTCATGTTCCTGATAGGGGATTATACGGCCATGATAGGGGACCCCTCAGGGGTGTCGAAGACAAGGAAGATGCTTACAAAAGAGGACATATTGCAAAATGGGAAGACCTACGAAAAACAGGTGTCTAAAATACTGAATATTACCATGGATAGGCTCGTTGAGAGAGCAGAATTCGGGAAGCCCCAGAAGGCCCAGATTAAATTTAACAGCGAATGGTTCAGCAGGATGACGATCGAGCAAATGATAGAGCTTGCCTCAAAACAGACCGTTGCGCGTATTTTGGAGAGGGATGATTTTTCGAATAGGTATAAGAGGGGGGACAATATTTCATTTTCGGAGTTTCTTTACCCGCTATTCCAAGGGTATGATTCCGTTGCCCTGGAGGCTGATATTGAGATAGGTGGGACCGACCAGAAGTTTAACATGCTGATGGGCAGGGACATACAGGAAAGGTACGGCCATAAACCTCAGATTGTTATTACCATGCCCATACTTGTAGGGCTGGATGGTACGCAGAAGATGAGCAAGAGCCTGGACAATTATATAGGTATCAGTGAACCGCCAAATGATATATATGGAAAGGTGATGTCTATTTCGGATGAAATGATGTTTAAATATTATGAATTGCTGACTGACATGGAGTT
>Ga0066640_10001600_pt1 | contig 13520 bp, 6 predicted proteins | sample CryGeyCG2114_020_2_FD_59505 | JGI IMG/M metagenome (GOLD analysis project Ga0066640, IMG submission 59505) | Groundwater microbial communities from aquifer - Crystal Geyser CG11_big_fil_rev_8/21/14_0.20 | ecosystem: Environmental > Aquatic > Deep subsurface > Groundwater | place: USA: Utah... | reverse complement strand
GGCATTATCTGTTGGAGCTTTTGGGGAATTCCCGCGGAGTTCCCACCAAGGTCGCCCAGTTCATGACGATGGGAAGCGGGGATGCGGCCGATCGGGAAATCCTCAACAACTCGATCCCCGTCATGCCTCTGGAGGAGGTTCGGGAAATTCTGGAGGCGGAGTACGCGGTTTCCCTCGATTCCATCTTCAGTCATCTGGAGGAAAAAGGGCAGGCCGCCTCCCTCGGACAGGTCCACTTCGGAAAGTTACGGGAGGGCCATGAGGTGGCGGTGAAGGTCCAGTTCCCCGCAATCGCAGACGCCGTGGAAGCGGAAATGAACCTTCTGGGTTGGATGCCCCGGGTGGGCCCGGTGGCGAAGTGGGGCTTCAGTCTGGACGGCTACCGGGACGCTTTTTGGGAAAACCTGTCCGAAGAATTAAATTATACCCGGGAAAAAGAACATCAAATTGAATATCGCAAGCGGGTCGCTCCCATTTGGGAAGTCGTGGTCCCCGAGGTTTATGAAAAATGGTGCCGTCCCCGTGTTCTGGTTCAGGAGAAGGAGACCGGGTTCGATCTCGACAAAGCGGAAACGATGGTGCAGACCCAGAGGCAGACCCTGGGTAGGGTCCTGCTACGACATTATTTCCATATGCTGTTTTGTCACGGGTTTGTTCATGCCGATCCACACCCGGGAAATTTTGCTTTCCGTAAGCTGGGAGGAGAGGACTTCGCGCTGATCGTTTACGATTACGGCTCCATCCTGCGTGTTCCCGATTCGATGCGGCTGACCCTGTTGCGGATCATCCTTGCGCTTCAGACGCACGAACGGCTGGACCCGGTTGCCTGCCTGTCGGCGATCGGATTCGATCCGCAAAAATTGCAGGACCTGAAACAGACCCTTCCCGCCCTCCTGAACGTATTGTTCGAACCGTTCCTTTGCGAGGCGCCTTATGCCATCAAAGATTGGCGCCTCAGTGAACGGTTCGAGCAGATTGTGGGAGAGATGAAGTGGTGGTTTCGATCCGCCGCACCACCCAGGTTGATTTACCTGATGCGCACGATTCACGGTCTGGCGGCCATGCTGGAACGACTGGATGCGCGTCTCTCGTGGAAGTTCATCCTGGACCAGGTGTGTTCGGAAATTTATGAGGACGCGCGCCGGATCGAGATTCCCAGCCCGGCGGAAGATGGGTTGGGATTTGATGGCTTGGCGCGGTACCTGAAAATTTATGTGGTCAAGGCCAATGGAAACAAGATTCAATTGACCATGCCTGGACGGGTCGCCGACGATCTGGAAAGCGTCATTGACCCGCCGGTGATGGAATCCATCCGCCGTCAGAAGGTCGATCTGAAGACGATCCAGGACCGGGTTCGAAAGAGCGGCTTCGTCCCCCAGGAAATGTTTACTCTGAAAGACGAGGAGCGGGACGTCCGCGTCTGGCTGGAGTGAGCCGGGCTTGTCCTCCCCCTTGGGGGAGGAAACCCTTGCGGCTCAGGAAAGTGCTTCAAGCGTTCAGGCGAAAGCCATTTCTTTTTCCAGGTCGGGCCGGACCAGCATCGTTTCCGCGTAGCGTTTGACATAATCGCTGGTGTTGTTGGCCGCTAACTGCTCGAAAAGGAAATCGATCTTCGTTTCCAGTTCCTGTCCGATCGCGGCTTTCACGCTTTCGGGCAGGTTCCAGAACTGTTCCTTGAATTCTCCGAATCCTTTTTTGCGGGTTTTGTAAATGAACTGCTCGTCGGTCCAGCCGGCTTTTTTTTCGTCGGCGAATTTTTTGCGCAGGTGGTCGTAGATTTCCGTGCGGAATTTCCCGGGGAAATTCTTGCTGTCATACATCATGTTCTGGAAATCGGTGGCGAGATGGATCTCCGCCGTCTCCAACTCGGGAAACTTGTGAAACATGTCGGCGGGCAGGGTGGACGCGCCGTGCTGGACGGCCCCCGCCAGACCATAAACCTCGCGTGATATGCGGGAAAGTTTTGCGAGCGTGTCGAAATCGAGGTTCACATCGGCCACTTTGCCGTCGGGGGTGGGAACGCCGCCGTGCTCGGTGCCGGTTTGGACCGAGATCTTGCTGATTCCCTTGGCGCCCTTTTCGGTCTTGTCGAGTAGCGCGTTGAAGTTGTCCAGGTAGGCCCGCAACTCTTCCTCGGTGCTGTTTTCCTTCCCGACCTCCCCGATTTCCCCGCCCACGGATATGGTGAGCCCCTCGGGCTCGTTTTCCCGGATGTAGTGGGTGAGAGCCACGCCGACCTCGAAATTGGCCCGCTGTTGTTCCACCACATTGGGTTTGCCGAGGTCCACCAGGGTGGAGGTGTCGATATCGATATTGTAGAAGCCCCCGGCAATGGCCTGGTCGATCAGTTTCTTGAGCCCGGCGATTTCCTTTTCCGGATCTTCGGCATACTTCTTGGCGTTGACCTGGAAATGGTCTCCCTGGATGAATACCGGCCCCATGTGGCGCTCCCGGATGGCGGCCGCCAGAATCACCGACGTCAATTCCGGTGGCGGCTGAAAGGTATAGGACATCTCGGACTTTGCAATCTCAAAAATGAACGCTCCCGCGTTTTTTTTGCGGGCGGTCCGGAAAATGGCCCGGGACAGGTCGTAAGACATGCCGCGGATATTCAGGGCCGGGACGGTGAATCCGTGGCATTCTCCCTGTCCCCGGGCCTCATACAGTCCCTGAATGGAAGACGGGAAAATCCCCATTTGTAGTGCGGCGGATTTGATGGCAAATCTCGATAGGGCCCTGATCTCCTTGCACGGATTGAGCACGGCGTTGCGGACCAGGTCATCGACGGTTTTTTCACGAAATTTGTCAGCGTTTTCAAGTCTCAGGCCGCCGTTGGCCAGGGGCGCTGACCCCTTCAAGTGGTTCAGCAAATCGTCTTTGCTGGCAAAAATCATGATATTCTCCTTCGTAATGGCCTAATATTATTTGAATTCGGGCGACCGTTATAAATGGGATGTCGCGGGGGACGGACCCGCACCCGGCTCCGGTGTCGTCTGATTTACGGATTGTGTGCCAATAGTTTGAAAACGAAACGTTTTCTTTTGTTGTTTGAGTTTATTTTATCTAAAAATTTCTCCCCGAGCAAAACAACTTTGCGCGATAGGGTGTATATTTTATAACTTATTGAATATTATTAGGTTATAGTCATTCCGGTAAATGGGTTTCCGGTTGGAAAAAAAGGAGATTGGGAAATTCCTGTCACCGGGGAAGGGGGAATCCAGGAGCGGAACGAATCCTGAGACTTCATTTAATTAGTTGATTAGTGGATTTTACCGTCTAACTCTTGGAATTTGCGCTATTATCCTAATCTGATTTAGTGTTGACAGGGGGCGATAATTTGTTAGAATTTTTGCTGGATGTAAACTGTGGTATAGGCCTTTCCCGGCCTGCACATATAGATATTACTTTGTTTCGAACCCACTCAAATTTCGGATTCTGATCCCCGCATGCTGGATTGCGATTGCGGTCGTTCAGGAAGGGAGAGTTAAACCCGATGTTCAAAAATATTTATTTGCCGATCGACAATTCCGATTTTTCCAATGCCTGTATCGATCTGGGGCTGGAGTTGGCCAAGGACAGCGGAGCAAAGATCACGGCCAGTCACGTCTATGCCGCCAAGATGCACGATGTCCGGTTCCGCCAGATGGAGAGCGGTTTGCCGGAGGAATATCAGGACGAACAAGAACTGGAAAAACAGCGCAACATTCACGACCAGCTGATTACGAAGGGGATGGAAGTCATTACCGATTCCTATCTCGATGTCCCCCGGGCCCGGTGCAAGGAAGCGGGAGTCCCGTTTGAGGGGAAATCGCTCGAAGGGCGCAACTGGATCGAACTCGTCCGGGATATCAAGGAATCTGAATACGATTTGGTGATCATGGGCGCGCTCGGGTTGGGCGCCATCCGCGACAGTCAGATGGGAACCGTGGCCGAGCGGGTGGTCCGCCGGATCCAGACGGACACCATCCTCATCAAGCATGTACCCAACCTGCATGGTGAAAAGACCCACAGTAGCGGAAAGATCGTGGTTGCGGTGGATGGTAGCGGGCATGCCTTCGGTGGATTGAAAACCGCGATTGATATGGCCAAACAGTTGAACCGGCCGCTGGAGGTCATCTCCACCTTCGACCCCTATTTCCACTATGCCATGTTCAACAGCCTCACCGGCGTTCTCTCCCGCGAAGCCTCCAAGGTGTTCAAGTTCGAGCAACAGGAAAAACTCCACGAGGACATTATCGATAAGGGGTTGGCCAAGATTTACCAGGCCCACCTGGAGATTTCCCGCAAGATTGTAGAGGAAGAGGGATTGGATTGTACGATCCGCCTGCTCGACGGGAAGGTGTTCGAAAAGGTGCTCCAATATGCGAGAGAGGAAAATCCGTTCCTCCTGGTTCTGGGACGGATCGGCGTGCACAGCGCGGCCGACATGGATATTGGCGGCAATACGGAAAACCTCCTTCGCCTCGTGCCCTGCAATGTTTATCTTTCGAGTCGTGTTTATAAGCCCCCGATCGACATGCAGGCGGAGGAAACGGTGGAATGGACGGCCGAGGCCCGCCAGCGGCTTCAGAAGATTCCCGGCTTCGTCCGGCCCATGGCCACCTCGGCGATCCTGCGATACGCTTTGGAACGCGGCCACAGCATGATCACCTCCAGCGTGATCACCGAGGCCGTTCAGAATATCCTTCCCGCCGGCGCCATGCAGGCGATGGGCATGATCGGGCAGAAGATGCGGGAAGAGGGGATGGATCCCAGCAGTCCCGCCACGCTCGGCAAACTGAAAGACGAGATGATGGCGGCCCATTCCGGAAAGGCTCCCGAAGACGTCACCCTCAAGTGTACGTCGTGTGGCGCCATCATGAAGGGCGACGCGGTCAAGTGCGGCGTGTGCAACGCGGGTGCGGAAAGACTGCTCCCCGTCGATAAGTCCGAGTTCACCCCCGATTCGCGGGAGGAAAAAGAAGTGCAGACCATCACCACCTTCGACTCGGTCGAAGTTCAATGGACCCAGGATGCGATGGCCCGGCTCGACGAGGTTCCCGAGGGACATGTTCGCCGCCGCGCCCGCGCACGGATCGAAAAGACCGCCCGCGTTCAGAAGATCGCCACCATTTCCCTGGCTTTCGTCAACAAGATTCTCAACGAGAAGGCGGTTAAGGAAAACGACAACGGATCTTCCAAAGTGGAACCGGCCAAACCCGCTTCCCAACTCGGCGAGGTCGATGAGAATCAATTCACCTGGACGGAGGATGCTCTGCAACGGCTGGAGCGGGTTCCCGCTGGTTTCATGCGGGACAGCACGAAGAAACGGGTTCACATGTGGGCTCACGAAAAAGGCATCACCTACATCGACCTGGCCACTTGCGAACTGGGCATTGAGGAATCCAAAAAAATGATGGAACAGGCGCTTGCCAACGGCATGACCCTGGAAGATTTTTTGCCCAAGAAAGTCGGGGCGTAAGCCCCGTCCCCCTCGGGGGAAGCCAAAATCCTTGATGGATCGATTTGACCATCCTCAGACAGTTCCTGAATTGTCAATGAAGCCCCTGCGGCCTCGATTCAGAGGTCCAAACCGCAGGGGCTTTCTTGTGCGGGAGCCTTCATCCTGATGTTTTCTCTGGATCTCTACAAGCGCGTTTTCTCCTTTGTCATCCCGTACTGGCCCAAGTTGATCAAGGCCATTATTTATTCGGTGATCGTCGGGGCGATTGCCACCTCTCCCGTTCCCCTCATCCAGAAAGTCTTCGATAACATATTCGTGCAGAAAGACTACCTGATGCTGAGGCTCGTGCCCCTGGTGTTGATCCTGCTTTACCTGCTCAAGGCGGTTTTATCCTATCTGCAAAACCTGATCGTTTTCGGCATATCCTGGGAGCTCGTGGTCGGCGTCCGCGAAAAACTCTTCAATCATATGCACCGCCTCCCGTTCGGATTTTTTGAAAAAAACCAGACCGGCGAGTTAATGTCCCGGATCATGAACGATGTCTCCATCATGCAATCGACCGTTACCCGCCTGCTCAAGGAGTTCATGCAGAACAGCATCATGCTGATCGGGCTTTTGGGATGGCTGTTTTATCTGAAATGGGACTGGGCGCTGATGGCGATGGTGATCTTTCCCCTGACGATCGCTCCCGTGTCGAGGATTGCCAGCAAGCTCCGGCGGCTCAGTCACAGGGGACAGGAAATTCTGGGAGACATCAACTCCACCATTCTGGAATCCTTTTCCGGGATTAAGGTGGTGCGGGCCTTCGGGCTGGAGCCCAAGGAGATGGAAAAGTTCGCCCGGTTCAACAGGGACTACCTGGGGGTGATGCTGAAGAACGTCAAGTATGTGGAAATCACTTCCCCCATGCTGGAATTTCTGGGGGTGCTCAGCGCCGCCGTCATCCTCTGGTTCGGAGGGAACCAGGTCTTGAACGGAACTGTGAGCCAGGGGACCTTCATCGCCTTCCTGGTGGCGTTGTTCATGATGTACGGTCCGCTCCGCCTCCTGTTCAAGATCTTTGCGAATTTCCAGATCTCCCTTGCCGGGGCCGAGCGCGTCTTCGAGATCCTCGACCAGATGGAAGAAAAGGTACAGGAGGGGATGCTTGAATTGACGGGATTCAAGGACACGATCGAGTTTCGGAACGTATTTTTCAAGTACCCTTCGAGAAGCGCCGTGGTATTGAAGAATATCAATCTATCCGTGAAGAAGTCCGAAGTGCTCGCCATCGTGGGAATGAGCGGGGCCGGAAAAACCACTCTGGTGGACATGCTGTTCCGGTTTTTCGACGTGAGGGATGGGCAGATCCTGCTCGATGGAGTGGACCTCCGGGAGTTCAAGGTGGCCTCCCTGCGCAAGCAGTTGGCGCTGGTGACACAGGAAACCTTTCTCTTCAACGATACGATCTGGAACAACATTGCCTTCGGCAAACCCGAAGCATCGCGGGACGAAATCATGCATGCGGCGCAGGCCGCCCATGTGGACTATTTTGTAAACCGCCTCGACGACGGATACGAAACCTATATTGGCGAGCGCGGGCTCCGGCTTTCCGGCGGCCAGCGTCAGCGAATCGCCATCGCCCGGGCCATATTGCGGAATGCCCCCATCCTGGTGCTCGATGAAGCGACCTCCGCCCTCGATTCGGAATCGGAAAAACTGGTTCAGAACGCGCTTCATAACCTCATGGAACACCGGACCACTTTCGTGATCGCGCATCGCCTGTCCACCATCAAACATGCGGACCGTATTATCGTGCTTGACCACGGTGAAATGGTGGAGGCGGGAACGCACGAGGAGCTTCTGGCCCATTGCGGGCTTTATCAAAAATATTACGATATGCAGTTCATGGATCTGGGACAGGAGAAAAACAAGTCCGTCGAAGGGGCCGGGCCCGATGTTGTATAAGAACGTTTGCATCGATGCGCTGGGATACCATTTGCCGGAGAATGTGGTGACTTCCGACGATCTCGAGCGGCGGTTGGCCCCCGTCTACGAAAAACTGAAACTCCCTTTTGGCCGTCTGGAATTGATGAGCGGGATCCGCGAGCGCCGGTTTTTCGAGAAGGGGGTGTTTCCCAGCGCGGTGGCCTCCATCGCGGGTCGGCGCGCTCTGGAGCGGGGGAGCATCGATCGCGGCCGGATCGGGTGCCTGATCTGCGCGTCCGTCTGCCGGGATTTTCTGGAACCCGCCACCGCTTCCATTGTTCACCATAACCTGAACCTTCCCAACCGCTCCCATGTGTTCGACATCTCCAACGCCTGCCTGGGGGTACTCAACGGCATGGTCCACGTGGCCAACATGATCGAGTTGGGGCAGATCGAGGCGGGACTGATCGTCTCGGGAGAAAATGGCGGACCCCTGGTGGATTCCACGATCGAATCCCTGTTGTCCCGATCCGACCTCACCCGGTCCGATGTAAAAAGAGCCTTTGCTTCGCTGACCATCGCTTCGGCGGCGGTGGCGGTGCTTCTGGTGCGTCGGGACCTTTCGCGGTCCGGGCACCGCCTTCTGGGCGGCGTGTCCTATGCCGAGACTCAATTCAACGACCTGTGCCGGGGCAACCAGGACAGCGGGGTGAATGCCGAGTGGTCGCCGCTCATGAGCACCGACTCTGAAACCATGCTGGTGGAAGGTTGTAAGCTGGCCCGAAAAACCTGGAACGTCACCCGTGAAGAACTGGGCTGGTCCAACGAGACAGTGGACCGCGTGTTCTGCCATCAGGTTGGGCAAGTGCATCGGAAAGCCCTTTACGAGGCATTGGGGCTCGATTTGCAGAAGGATTTTTCCACTTTGGAATTTCTGGGCAACACCGGTTCCGCCAGTCTGCCCGTGACCCTGGCCATTGGAGAAGGACAAGGCGTCCTGAAACCGGAAGACAAGGTCGCCCTGCTGGGAATCGGGAGCGGACTCAATTGTCTCATGCTGGGTTTAGAGTGGTGATCGACCGAACTCCATTCCAGCCGCTGTATCCCTTTTCCCCTCACTTCCTTAAACTCGATTCCCGGAATTACCACTACCTCGACGAGGGAGCCGGAGAGCCTTTGCTGATGCTTCACGGGAATCCCACCTGGTCGTTTTATTACCGCGACCTGGTATTGGGGCTGAGGGGCCGCTACCGTTGCGTGGTGCCCGACCACATCGGATGCGGGCTGTCGGACAAACCCGAAGACTACCCCTATACCCTGTCCCGGCATATCGATAACGTCGAGACCCTCGCCAACTCGCTCAACCTGGATCGGATCACCCTGGTGATGCACGACTGGGGCGGGGCGATCGGGATGGGATTCGCGGTGCGGAATCCGGACCGGGTGAAACGGTTCGTCGTGTTCAATACCGCGGCCTTTCTTTCCCCGCGAATCCCCCTGAGCATCAACCTTTGCCGGATCCCGCTATTCGGCACCATCGCCATCCGCGTGCTTAATGCTTTTGCCGGTCTGGCGGTGTACCGCGCCTGCAAACATCGGGAGCGCATGACGCCGGCCGTCAGCGCCGGGTATCTCGCCCCCTACGATTCATTTTCCAATCGAATCGCCAATCTGCGCTTTGTTCAGGACATCCCCATGAATCGCGACGTGCCCAGCTACCCGGTGGTGGAAGCCATCGAGAGGGGGTTGCCCCGCTTCCGGGATCGGCCCATGCAGATCATCTGGGGAATGCAGGATTTCTGCTTCAACGTGCATTTCCTGAAACGGTGGAAGGAATTGTTCCCCGAAGCCGAGGTCCATGAAGTCCCGGATGCGGGGCACTACGTTGTGGAAGACGCGCACGAAAGGATCGTCCCCTGGATACAGGAATTTCTGTCCCGCAACCCGGTTAACTGAACAAACCCCCGCGAGATTACGGGGAAGCAGGATGTTCGGAAGGCAGTTGGCATCGGGGATGGCCTGCAACTGCGGGAGAGGACGCGGGGAGAAGAAATAAAAAAAGGCGCCTCGCAAGAGGCGCCTTTATTATGTGCCGATAACGATCAATACCGGTAATGGTCCGGTTTGTACGGTCCCTCGATCGGAATGTTGAGATAGTCCGCCTGGCCGGGGGTGAGTTTCGTCAGTTTGACACCCAGTTTTTTCAGATGCAGTCGGGCCACTTCCTCATCGAGCTGTTTGGGAAGGGTGTAAACCCCAACCTCATACTTCTTGCTGAACAACTCGATCTGCGCCAGCACCTGGTTGGTGAACGAGTTGGACATGACGAACGAGGGGTGCCCCGTGGCGCATCCCAGATTGACCAGCCTGCCCTCGGCCAGCAGGATAATGCTCCGTCCGCTGGGGAAAGTGAACTTGTCGACCTGCGGTTTGATCTTGGTCTTTTTGACTCCCTTGTACTTGCTCAGGGTTTCGACCTGGATCTCGACGTCGAAGTGGCCGATGTTGCACACAATGGCGTCGTCCTTCATTTTTTCCATGTGCTCGATGCGGATCACGTCCTTGCACCCGGTGGTGGTCACGAAAATATCCCCTTCCCCCACGGCATCTTCCATGGTGGTCACCTCATAACCCTCCATGGCCGCTTGCAGGGCGCAGATGGGGTCGATTTCGGTGACGAGGACGCGGGCGCCCAGGCCGCGCATCGAGTCCGCACAGCCCTTGCCCACATCGCCAAAACCCGCCACCACGACCACTTTCCCCGCGATCATGATATCCGTCGCCCGCTTGATTCCGTCCGCCAGCGATTCCCGGCAACCGTACAGGTTGTCGAATTTGGATTTGGTGACCGAGTCGTTGACGTTCATGGCGGGAACTTTGAGGGTTCCCTCCTGCACCATTTTGTAGAGCTTGTGAACCCCTGTGGTGGTTTCCTCGGTAATGCCCTGGATCCGGTCCAGCAGTTCGGGGTGATTTTGATGCACGTAATAAGTCAGGTCGCCGCCGTCGTCGAGAATCATGTTGGGACTTTCATCGAACAGCAGGGTTTGCGCAGTGCACCACCAGTATTCCTCTTCCGTTTCTTCTTTCCAGGCGAACACGGGAATGCCTTTGGCCGCGATGGCCGCGGCGGCATGGTCCTGGGTGGAGAAAATATTGCAGGACGCCCAGCGGATCTCGGCCCCAAGCTCGATCAGGGTCTCGATCAACACGGCCGTCTGGATGGTCATATGCAGGGAACCAGCAATGCGCGCGCCTTTGAGCGGTTTGGTCTTCCCATATTTTTCCCGCAGGGCCATGAGCCCGGGCATCTCTTTTTCGGCCAGGATGATTTCCTGCCGTCCCCACTCGGCGAGGGAGAGATCTTTGACTTTGAATTTTTCAGCGACGAGGGTTGAACTCATGTTTGCTCCTTATGGATTATGCGGGATGACATTGCCGTGGTTTGATATGAATTGAAGCCAGTACTTCCGGAAAGAAGCGGGGATCCTCCCGGTCCGCATCGACAGGACGGCGGGTTCCGGTTCCCCCTTGCAGAAAGGCAGTCTAGCAGATTTTCCCTTGAGTCGTCCACTCCAATTCCTCTCACTATTTTGACCCGGCATTTCTAATGAATTGCGGTGATCTTTACGGTTTTGTAAAGGAAATTTTTGAAGCTGATGAATTTCCGCCGTTCTTCGGGCCGCTCCGGATACTCCCCGCTGACGGCGCGGAGTTTGATGGCGAGCCCGGGTAGATTGGCCTGGTACCGGAACCGGGCGGCATCGATCAGGTTGCGCACGGTATCCCGGGTCATGCGTTTCTGTTTGAAGGGCAGGTGGATCTCGCTCCAGAAATCGCCGCTTCCCGATTCCAACCGGTCAAGGATTGCGTCGCGTCCGATACCGGCGTCCAGCGGGGAATGAATCTCGCGCTCATGGGAATCGGTTTGGCTGGAAGCGGCCACGTCCTCCAGCCGGATGATGTGGTCTTTGCGAAACATCACCGCGCGGAGAAGGATATTTTTCAGTTCGCGCACGTTGCCCCGGTAATGATAATTTTTTAAATACTCGATGGCTTCCTTCTCCATTTGCAGGGGAGCGGAATCCTTGAAATCCCGCTTGTATGCCTGTTCAAGGATGCCAAGGAAATGGATCGCCAGGTCCTCGATGTCCTCGCGGCGTTCGTTTAAACTGGGGATGTTGAAACTGAGCGCGTTGAGCCGGTGGAACAGATCTTCCCGGAATTTCCCTTTTTCGATCTCCTCGCGCAGGTTTTTGTTCGTGGCGGCGATGAGGAAGATCCGCGAGTACCGGGGCCGGTTTTCCCCCAGGCGCAGAAACACCCCCGTATCGAGGAACCGCAACAGTTGGACCTGGGTCTTGGGATCGGCGTCGCCGATCTCGTCGAGGAACACCACGCCGCCGTTGGCTTCCTCAAGGATTCCCTCGCGGTGAAACTCGGCTCCCGTAAATGCGCCTTTGGCGTGGCCGAACAATTCGGAGTAGGTGAGGTCTCCGCTGTAAGCCGCGATATTGGTTTTGCGCAGGGGGGCTTTGAAATGCGCGCCTTTGGCTTTCTGAAATACTTCGGTGATGCGGGAATAAATGTTGTTGAAGAAAAATTCCTTGCCGGTTCCCGTCTGTCCATACAGAAGCAGGCAGGGGAGCCCCATGGTGTTTTCGTCCTGTTTCCCCCGCTCCCATTCGAGCATGCGGTTGCAGATCGACTCGACCACCGTATCGACGCGGCGCACCAGGGAGTGGATACGCTGGCTTTTGCCGATCACGTTGCCCAGATGGTAGGAGGAAACCTTGGGATCGCGGTATTCGATGTCCCGGCGGATGTGGCTGACCTGGTGCTTGAGGTCGTCGAGTTGGATCAGATTGTGGACTTTGGAGGCGATCAGGGTGGAAATGATCTGTAAAATTTTTTTATGTTCATCGGTGAAGTAATTTTTTCGGAAGCTGTCCTGGGTGATCACGCCGAGAACGCTATGGCCATAAATCAACGGAACGGCCATCTCGGCTTGCACCGAGGGGAGAAGATTCTTGTAGAAGCCCTGGGTCAGTTCCGGGTCGTACACATCGTTGACCAGGATCGGTCGGGCGGTGTGGGCGCAGTACCCGTTCAGGGATTTTGAGTGCACGGGCATATCGTCCCCGCCGATGGGGAGGGGTGGGATGGTGCTTTTCATCCAGCCTCTCGATTTGGCGCCCACCAGCTTGCCTTCAGGAGTTTCCACCACCAGCCAGGGCTTGCCGTCGATCGTCTGAGTCAGGGAGATCGTGCCGCAAGCCGCGCCGATCAGTTCCGATACCTTGTCGAGGATCCGGTGCAGAAAATCCTGGAGCGAATCGTCTTTCTCGGAAAGGAGACCTTCGATTTCGGACAAGACCTGAATCTCGATGTGTTCCGGGCTTTCCTCCAGGATGAGTTTTTCGATCATGGCGGCATGGTCTTCCAGAAGGTGCTTTTCGAACTTGGAAAACCGGTAAGGCTGATTGGTGTAGTAATTCACGGCGCAGATGAAATGTCCCGTCTGCCGGTTGAATTTCGGGATCTGGTAAAAGGAAACCAGATTGATCTGGCTGACGACGTCCTTCCGGGTGAATTCCTCTTCCCCGATATCTTCAATGTATACGGAACCGATATCGGGATCCTTGGCGACGAGACCGATGTGTTCGTCGTATCGCACGATGCGGTTGATCAGGTTTTCGTTGTGAAGGATGCTGATGCGGTCCTTGTTGCTGTAGATGAGCGCGTCTTCCTTGTTTTTGGAGAACACCGCCATCACTTCCGCCAGGTCGGAGGGTTTCTGCGATTTGGTGATGAGATTTTGCGTGGACAGGGGAACCAGCACCGACGCCAAGGTGAGGCGGTCGATCAATTTCACGGCGGAACGTACGAGACGGAATGCCGCTTCCTTCTTGCGCGCCAGGTCCAGGTGACGCGAGAAAGAGATCTTCTGATGAAATTTCTTCGCCCGGTCGATGACGGCGGCATTGGCCAGAAGAAAGCCGGTGATGAGGTGCATTTTCTCCTCGGACAGGCATTCCCCGTCCCGATCCCAATCGAGGCTCAGCGCGCCGATGGGGCGCAACTGGTGGGTGATGGGGAAAATCGCCGAAGACCGGATCCCCGTCATCTCGGCGAAGGGATCTCCCTTGGGGCGGCTTTTCTCCCCCAG
>Ga0066640_10001597_pt1 | contig 13527 bp, 14 predicted proteins | sample CryGeyCG2114_020_2_FD_59505 | JGI IMG/M metagenome (GOLD analysis project Ga0066640, IMG submission 59505) | Groundwater microbial communities from aquifer - Crystal Geyser CG11_big_fil_rev_8/21/14_0.20 | ecosystem: Environmental > Aquatic > Deep subsurface > Groundwater | place: USA: Utah... | reverse complement strand
ATCTACTCTACCCCACAACGATATCCTGTAGGGACAGGACAATGTCCTGTCCCTACCTTGATATTTCTAGTATCTTATATTTCAATACACCCGCAGGAACCCTGATATTGGCTATATCCCCAATTTTACAGCCTAAAAGGGCTTTTCCTACAGGAGAAGAAATAGAAATCTTGCCCTTTTCGTAATCAGCCTCATCTTCGGTTACCAGCATATAAACTACCTCTTCTTTTGAATCTATATCCACTAATTTTAATTTAGCTCCGATGTACGCCTTATCCGAAGATATATTTTCATTATCCAGGATCCTGGCTGTCAGGATCTTCTCCTCAAGTTCCCTTATCCTTTTTTCATTTATTGCCTGCGACTGCTTCGCAGAATCATATTCTGCGTTTTCGCTTAGATCGCCCATTTGCCTTGCCTTTTCAAGGGCATTTGCTATTTCCTTGCGTTTTACGGTTTTCAGTATTTTTAATTCCTCTTTAAGTTTGTTACAGCCATCTTTTGTCAAAAAAGTGCCTTCAGACATATTCCCTCCCAAATTTTGCGAAGCAAAATTTGATCCCGAGCCGCCTTAGTTTTTACTATCGAGCGGCGAGGGACCTTTTATAAATCCTTGGAACGCGGTGGCCTATATTGCATAACACCTCGTAAGGTATCGTATTTATAAGCCTGGCCAGTTCTTCCGCTCTTATGATCTCATCACCCTGGCTGCCTATGAGAACCACCTCATCGCCTACTCTTACATTTTCTAAATGCCCCACATCTACCATGCACATATCCATACAGACCCTGCCCACTATTGGACAACGACTTCCACGTATTAAAACTTGAGCTTTATTTGAAAAATGCCTTGAATACCCATCGCCATAACCAACAGGTATTGTAGCTATCTTTGTAAGCTTAGAGGTCATATAAGTCATGCCATAACTTATACTGCGGCCCTTTGGCATTGATTTCAGATAAGTGATCTTTGTTTTTAAAGCGAGGGCCGGCTTTAAAAGTATATTTTTCATGAGGCTTTCTTTAGGGTATATGCCGTACATCATAAGGCCTGGCCTGACCATATTCATATGGCTATCTTTAAAATTTATAAGGGCAATGCTATTTGCAGTATGTTTTATAGGTATATATATGTTATTATCCCATAGCTTTTCTATAAGCCGCTTAAAATTCCCTATCTGGTTATAGGTGAAAACCTTGTCAGCCTCCGCATTTGGAAAATGCGTAAAAATCCCATCTATAATAATATTTTTTAACCCGGCTATTTTTTTTATAAATCCTATTGCCTCCTCGTGCCAGAATCCAAGACGGCCCATGCCCGTATCTATCTTCACGTGCACCTTTACTTTTTTATTCCTGGACTGGGCAAGCTTGGAAAGCCTCCTAGGGATATCCATGTCAGAAACTGTCTGGATTACGTTGAACCTAAGAACGCCTTCTATTTCTTCGGGCAAAATAGCGCCTATGACAAGTATCGGTTTTTGTATCCCTATCCTGCGCAATATAGCTGCTTCATCAAGAGATGCAACGCCAAAATAATCAATATAATCCTCAATTGTCTTTGAGACTTCCTTTATCCCATGGCCGTAAGCATCTGCTTTTACGACCCCGAGTATCTGGGTATCGCTCTTAACAATATGTCCGACTATCTCCAGATTATGGCGGATGGCATCGAGATCTATTTCTGCAAATGTAGGCCTGTAGTATTTCATGTTTATAGCATTGTTTTAGCATATAGCGTTTAGCGTATAGAGAAACTAAACGCTATACGCTATCCGCTATATTTTACTTGACAATCTTCTGGATACAGATATAAAGGACTGAGTTTATCCAGATTTGTTTTTTTAGCTTTTTTGATACTTCGACGGCGCCAAACCGCAGTCTTTAGGCCGCGAACAGAAGCGCCGCTCAGTATCAACCCTGAGCCTGTCGAAAGGTTGATTTTCGAGAAACCAAGCTTTATAAGATTCCCAGCTCCTGGATACCAGTATTCTTCAAGCAAAAATGCCGACTGGCGTTTATTTTTTGCCTGCCTGCCGGCAGGCAGGCTTAATTCCGCAAAGGCTTTTACGGAATCTTGATTAATATAATTTGCTATTTTGTCTCCATAAAGACTTAGCCCATCCCCTAGAAAAACAGAATCTCTTTTTACTTTCTTCAAAAACTTTTCTATGGGCAATAGCAAATAATCTGATAACCTCGCTACCTTGCTGCCTTTTCTCCTGTAAATAGCAGCATAAACCTGGCCCCTTTTTGCATCTATTATAGGAATAATATATCTGTCTTTTCCCTGGGCATTACAAGCAATGGAATCCATGCTAGCCACGCCGATGCATGGCTTCCCTGAGGCTATGCCAAAACCTTTTATCGTGCTGACACCTATCCTTAGCCCGGTAAATGAGCCTGGGCCAAGGCCTATTATAAAAGCGCCTATCTTATTTATAGGCGTTCTGGATTTTTTTAGGAGCTCTTTTACCTTTGGCACCAGCTGGCTGGCTTGCCTTCTATCAAGTAAATGAGATTCTTCTCTTATTATATCTTCATCTTCGCTCAATGCAATGCTCAGAAATTTTGAACTTGTATCAATGCCTAAGATCTTCAATGATTACCTTTCTCTTGTTATCGCCTTTTATCTTTAATCTCACAGATATATGCTTTTCTGGCAAAATGGATTTTATCTTTTCCGCCCATTCTATTACAGTAACGCCGTTTCCATAAATATATTCTTCTATGGCCAGATTTTCTATTTCCTTTAAATCATCCAGCCTGTATAAATCAAGATGGTATAGCGGAATTCTTCCATTGTATTCCTTTATCAAAACAAATGTTGGGCTATTTATGCGCTTAGGATCTTTCACGCCAAGGCCTTTTCCAATGCCTTTTGTAAAAGTAGTCTTGCCGCTTCCCAGATCGCCTGAAAGCGCAATTATATCCCCTGGTCTCAGTTTCCTTGCCAGCTTCTCGCCAATTAACATTGTTTCCTTAGCGCTATTCGTTATCATGCTTCAATATCATTCTTCTCGAATTCGCTCGAAGAATAATATTGTTCGAGCGAATATCCTGACTATACATGTAAGCCCAGTCGAGAACTATTAGAAATGAGTAAACCCACTAGGTTTAATTTTCTCTAATTTCCCATTCTTTCTTGCAAGAAAAAACCCTTTATGTATATCGCGTATTTGACCAATTCTAGAAAGCCTTGTTTCAAACGGCCATATATCCTCCAACCTATCTGCATGCTTCTCAGGTAATGTGAAAATTAATTCGAAGTCTTCGCCATCCCTCATAGCTGAATTAAAATCTATGGCATCCTTAGAAACAGGCATTGTTTTTTCATAGATCACTGCGCCTTTATCGCTTTCTTCTAATATATGCCCCAGGTCAGCTAAAAGGCCGTCGGATATATCTATCATTGAATTAATCTTAAAATTTTTTACTAAAAACCTCGCTTCTTCAAGCCTAGGAGTAAAATTAAGGTGCTTAAGCTTTATTGAACCGCCTATATTTCCGGTAACAAATATAGCGTCTTTTTCCTTAGCCTTGCTTCTTAACGTTAAATTTTTTATTTCTACTTCTCCGATAAGCGCAATATTAATAATTATCTTGTTAGAACCAACTGTATCCCCGCCTACTAAATCAACGCTAAACCTGTCTGCAACTTTTCTTATACCCCTATATATCTCATCAGCGTATTTTAAATCCAGAGACCCTGGAAAACCTATTGAAATAACTGCAAATTTAGGTATGCCTCCCATTGCTGCAATGTCGCTTATATTTGAAGAAAGGGCTTTTTTCCCCACCAATCTAGCCGAAGAACCTTTATAAAAATGTTTCCCCTCTAAGAGCATATCTGTTGTAAAAAGCAGGTATTTATCTTTTGTATATTTTAAAACAGCTGCATCATCGCCTATGCCTTTTACAACCCGGTTGGACAATCTTATTGCCTTGCTTATCCTGTTTATAAAATTAAATTCTCCTAAATCTTTTAATCTCATAAATGCCTTTTTCAGTTATTATGCCGGAGATCAAGCTGTGAGGAGTAACATCAAACGCGGGATTATAAACCTTTGAATCGATCGGCGCAGTCTGTTTTGAACCTGTATAAATAATCTCATCTCTATTCCTTTCTTCAATCGGAATATCCTTTCCTGATTTTATATCCTTATCTATAGTAGAGCTCGGGGCTGCTACATAAAAAGGGATGCCGTGGTACTTTGCAAGAACTGCAAGGCCATATGTGCCTATTTTATTAGCAGCGTCTCCGTTCCTGGCAATCCTGTCTGCGCCCACTATAATTTTTGTAACGCCTTTATTTTTTATGGCGCTGGCTGCCATATCATCGCATATGAGAGTAGCGTCTATGCGCTTCTGGATTAATTCCCACATGGTAAGGCGCGAACCCTGCATGAGAGGCCTTGTCTCATCAGCGTAAACCTTGAATCTTTTACCCTGTTTCTTAGCTTCATAGATTATTGAAAGAGCTGTGCCCTGTCCAGCTGTAGCCAGTATCCCGGCATTACAATGTGTTAATATTACATCTCCGTTTTTTATTAATTTGGCGCCGTTTTTTCCTATGGCAACGCACATCAATTTATCTTCTTTTAAAATATCCAATGCCTCTTTTAAAATAGCTTTCTTGATTTGCGCTATTGCGTTCCTATATTCTCGACTAGCTTCGTTCACTCGAACAACATGTCCCGAGTGAAGTCGAGGGATATTCTTCGAGCGAGGCCAAAGGCCAAGTCGAGAAGTATCAAACCTTTTCTCCATCCTATCCAGAGCCCAGAATAGATTTACTGCCGTAGGCCTTGTAGCTCTTAATTTCAAAGAAGCCCTGGCTAAATCTTTTTTAAAACCTCTGAATGTTTTTTCTTTTGAATTAATACCAGCTAATGCATATCCCAGGCCAACTGCCACTCCTATTAGAGGAGCGCCTCTTATCTTGAGTTTTTTTATTGCCCCGCATAATGTGTCAATATCCCTGCATTTCACATACTTAAGTTTTACAGGAAGCTGTGTCTGGTCTATAAAAACTATATTATTATCTTTCCATTTAATGGGTTCTATCATAATCCAAAAACCTTTGCTAAAAAATTACGCTTCAATTCTATTGCCTTATGCGGACAAACCTCATGACAGCACATGCACTTGATGCATTTTTTCAAATCTATGCTTGAGTTTTTAGGCTCTATAGTTATAGCTAGAACTGGACAGCTGTCTTGGCATATCATGCATTTTTTGCAGAGTCCTTTATCTATATGCGGCCCAAATTTTATAAATCTTGCTGCAAATTTAGCGCAAGGCCCAAGAATGGTTATTAATCCATTCTTTCCTGGAATCTCAAAATCTTTTATTAAATTCTCTTTTACGCTTTCTCCTAATATCTCAATATTTTTTAAATCAGCTTCTCCAAGTTTTTTTGCATAAGCTTCTCTTGTTGTAATGATACTAAGAGGTTCTATGCCTGCGAGTCTCGCAAAAACAGCATCAATGGTTACGCTGTCTTCTCCTGCTATTAAAAGTCCTGGATTCCTCAATCTCCCTGAAGAAGGGCCATCCTGATCCATGGCAACTATACCATCCATTAAAACAAGGTTAGGTTTTACTATCTTAAAAGTATCTATTAAAACCTTTACAAACTCTTCCGGGCTGGGAAATTTTTTATGAAGTTCGCTTTTATGAAGCCCTGCCACTGCGCCATACATATTCTTAATAGCTCCTGTGAGCCCCATCAGGATGTGGGTTTTCATCTTGGGTAAACTTATAATCTTATCGCATTCAAAAAAATAGTTTGCTATTGGGATACCATTAACTACTTTTATACCCTTTACATCTTTCAGCTCTACCCCAATTTCCTTTGCAAGAGACAAAATGCCGGAACCTTCATATGCTTTGGCAGGGCTAAGCGAACCGCCTGGATTATCGCCTATACAAGGCACAGCCCCGCAATCCCTGACTGATTTAACAACAGCTCTTATCACTTCGAGATGCGTGCATATCCCATCTTCAGGCAAGCGGGCTGAAAGCATATTAGGCTTAATGAGCACTTTTTCGCTTCTTTTTATAAAAGCATCCATCCCTCCTAAAAGATCGAAAGCTTTTTTTACAGCCTGCTCAACTTTAACTCTTTCATAATCCTTGCATTTTACAATCGCGATTTTTGTCTTCATCTCTTTGCCAAGTTCAAACAACTTTACAAACCAACAATGTCAAAATGTAAAGTTGTTAGCGGAGTAACTCCTTTATAAAGAATACAAAACCTACGATAATTGAATTATGCAATATATGAATAGATATAGATGCGATAAGCGAGCCTGTTATTTCGTACAAAAATGCCATTAAAACGCCCAGTATCATTATCGGGAGAAAACCTACGATATTAGTATGCAGCACGCTGAATAAAGCGCCGCTCAATAACATTCCAAGAAGCGCTCCAAAGCGCTTTTTTACAGCGTTATATAAAAATCCTCTGAAAAATATCTCCTCTATTATAGGCCCAAATATAGAAACAAATATTGTCAAAAATAAAATTACACTGCTTCTCTTTTCTTCAAAAAACATATCAAATACAGGTTGCGTTGGAGGTTTATAGCCTATTGCATCCAGAAACAGCATAGATACTATAAGAACCAAGATTAAAATAGGCATTATGAAGATATACGCGGCAATCCCGGATAAAACATTTTTATAAAAACTCTCGAACGCAATCCCAAGACTGGATAGCTTTTCTCTGTATTTTACTAAGACAAAATACAATATCACAGCCCCTGCAATTATATCTATAAAAAATGTGCCAAACATCATACGCAGGTTAACATCCATATTAAAATGAGGCGGTTTCAAAATAAAAGAGCCTACTGTGCCAAATATATATCCTGAAAATATCACTATAATAGCAACCCTGGCTATATCCATGATACCCCATGATACTGATTTTTTTTCTGGAATTTTATTAGGCAGTATTTTCCCCCTGCCAAAAAGGAAAAGAATATTCATCGCAATGCCCGCCATAAGCATAAGAAATCCCGCAAAAAGGCTATATCTGAAAAATATTGCGCTTGGTTTTTTTGATTCAAAAAATAATCTTATTTTTCCCTCTGTAACTCCCATATCCTTAAAGGTCATTAACGAAATGGTTTTTTTATCCGGGAGGTCTTTTTTGCGCATATGCCCTATGCTAAGCAAATTGATCCCAAATATAAAAATAACCATCCAGATATATATTCGTTCGCGTCTAATAAAATCGAGCATAATAATATAGCGTATAGCGGATAGCGTTTAGCGTATAGAAATTAAAATTTAAATAGCTTAATTGCATTTTCTGTAGTTATTTTTGCCACTTTTTCAAAGCTAATCCCTTTTATCCTTGCAACTTCTTCTGCAGCATATTTAACATACATAGGTTCATTACGTTTCCCCCTGAAATCCTGGGGGGCCAGAAACGGCGCATCTGTCTCAATAAGAAGCCTGCCCATAGGGACCAGTTTTACAATTTCCCTGAGCTTATCAGAATTTTTATAAGTGATATTACAGGTAAAAGATATAAAAAATCCCATATCCAAACATGTTTTTAGAAATTTTTCATCTCCTGAAAAACAGTGCATTACTCCGCTGACTGAACTGCCTATGACATCTTTTAAGATATCAATAATATCCATATGAGCATCGCGATTATGTATTATCAAGGGGAGATTTGCGGGTTTTGCAGTTTCAAGAAGCCTGATAAATAGTTTCTTCTGATTTTCGCGAGATGAAATATTTTTATAATAATCAAGCCCGATTTCACCTATTGCCACAACTTTCGGCTTATTAAGAAACTTCGCGAAAAGTTTAATATCATTTTCGGTTACGCTATCAGCTTCATGGGGATGAATGCCTATAGCCGCATAAATAAAATCATTCTCCCCAGCAATCCTTATAGACCTAACTGTCCCTTCCATGCTGGAACCAACATTTATGATAAACCTTATGCCGCTGTCTATGGAACGCTTTAAAACAGTGCCCATATCATCTTTAAAATCCTTAAAGTCCAGATGGCAATGCGTATCTATCAGCATAGAGGGGACATTTTCCTGAGTTTTTCTACTATAGGCGGGATTTCAACCAGGCAATAATCTACATCCTCTTCTTGGTTCTCGTAGCCAAAAGAAAATCTCACAGATGCCTGGGCCATATCAGGAGGAACGCCCATTGCTTGTAACACATGCGATGGTTCAAGGGACCCCGAAGTGCAGGCAGAGCCTGTTGAAGCACATATTCCTTTCATATCAAAATTCAACACCATTGATTCGCCTTCTACATACCTGAAACTAATATTCAATGTGTTTGAAAGCCGATTCTCAGGGTGTCCGTTAAGATATATCTCTTTTAAACTTTTATTTAGCCCTTCCCACATTTTTTTTGTAAGCTTTTTTAAATGAGAGTCATTCTTTTTCATATCCCTATGAGCTATCTCAACAGCTTTTGCAAAACCAACAATGCCAGGGACATTCTCTGTGCCTGCCCTTTTATTTCTTTCGTGATGGCCGCCATGTTGAAAAGGAGTTATCTTCACGCCTTTTCTAAGATACAGGGCGCCTATGCCTTTTGGCCCATAAACCTTATGGCCTGAAAAAGAACAAAGGTCAATCCCAAGCTCTTCCACATCTATCGGCAGTTTACCCAGGACCTGAACGCTATCTGTATGAAAATATATTTTATTTTCGGCCGCTATTTTAGCAATCTCTTTTATAGGCTGTATAGCGCCAGTCTCATTATTTGCAAACATAATAGATATAAGAACCGTATCCTTTCTTATGGCATCTTTTAATTTATTAAGGTCTACTATGCCCTGCTTATCTACAGGGAGATATGTGACATCAAAGCCTAATTCTTTTTCTATAAATCTGCATGGCTCTAAAATTGCCAGATGTTCTATGCTGGATGTTATTACATGCCTTCCTTTATTTAGATTCGCCATTGCAATGCCTTTTATGGCAAAATTATTTGCTTCTGTGCCGCCCGAAGTAAATATAATATCAGTGGCCTCTGTGCCTAGCGCATCCCCTATCACTTCTCTTGCCTCATCTATTGCATGCCTCGCTTTCTGGCCCATGGAATACACGCTTGAGGCATTTCCATAATCTTGTGTAAAATACGGCATCATTGCTTCTAATACTTCTTTGCGAACAGGTGTCGTGGCATTATGGTCAAGATATATTTGTTTCATATTTTGCTCCTCCTTCTATCCGATTCGAGGGAACAACGGCGTTCCCTTGTTAATCTTCGTGCCTGGTTTCAATAAACCCCATTTTAAATCGCTGAAATTCCTCTTTTCTGTATTCTCAAGGCCAAGCTGCCCTGCTATCTTAACGGATGTATCCGGCATGAACGGCATCAATGCTACTGACACCATCCTCAAGATTTCGCAAAGGTCGTACATCATATCTTTTAAATCATCCTGCTTATCTTCCTTTGATAGTTTCCACGGCGCTTTCTGCTCTATGAATTTATTTGCCATATTTATTAGGTCCCATATGCTGTTTAGGCCATAGCTGAAATCTATGCTATCCATGCCTTTTTTGATTTCAGAATCAAGGCCGCAAGCTTTATCAATAAGCGCCTTAGTAATTTCGCCGGAATACTTTAAATCCCTTCTTTTAGGCACAAACCCAGCGAAATATTTTTCTACCATTGTCAAAGTCCTGTGCAAAAGATTGCCCAGGTCATTTGCGAGATCGCTATTAATCCTAGCGATCAGCGCTTCTTCTGAAAACGACCCATCTACGCCAAACTGCGCCTCTTTTAGAAGGAAGAATCTATAAGCATCCACGCCGAACATGGAAACCATATCTCTAGGGTCTACAACATTGCCTTTTGACTTGGACATCTTGTCTCCACCCACCTTCCACCATCCATGGGCAAACACTGTCATGGGCGGCTCCAGGCCTATTGCATGAAGCATTATGGGCCAGTAAACAGTATGCGGCCTAAGAATATCTTTACCTATCATATGCATATCAGCTGGCCAGAATTTTTTAAATTTTCCAGGATTATCTTTATAACCGCAAACGCTTATATAATTTATCAGGGCGTCAAACCATACATATGTAACATGATCTTTGCTGAACGGGATATCAATGCCCCATGAAAGCCTTGAGGCCGGCCTGGATATGCACAGATCGTTCAAAGGATTTTTAAGAAAACTCAGCATCTCGTTTTTCCTTATAGCAGGTTTTATAAAATCCTCATGCGAATTTATATAATCTATAAGCCAGTTCTGGTACTTGGAAAGCCTGAAAAAGAAATTCTTTTCTTTTATCTCTTCTACCTTGCGCTTGCAATCAGGGCATAGATCATCTGCTAACTGGGCCTTTGTCCAGAAACTTTCGCATGGCGTGCAATACCAGCCGCTGTATTCGCCTCCATAAAGATCCCCCTTTTTGTAAAGTATATTAAGGATATCCTTTACTACATCTTCGTGCCTTTTTTCCGTAGTGCGGATAAAATCATCATAGGATATATCCAATCTTTTCCAGAGGTCTTTAAATATAGGCACAACGCTGTCCACAAATGCCTTGGGCTCCATGGCTTTTGATTCAGCTACATCTTTTATCTTCTGGCCATGCTCATCAGTGCCTGTAGTAAATAAAACTTCATAGCCCATAAGCCGTTTATATCTTGCAAGGGTATCGCAGGCTATGTTTGTATAAGAATGCCCTATGTGAGGCGTGCTATTTACATAATATAATGGCGTAGTAATGTAAAATTTATCCATTTCTTTGGCAAGACCAGGTCTTGGTCACAGTTTACTGTGCTCAAGACCTGGTCTTGATCTCACTTGTTGTAATCTAGTTCTATATGTTTTCCTTCTTCTAATTCAATGGTAACCTTTCGCTTCAATGCATTTACGCTTATGACCTTGCCTTTGCCTTCAGGTAAAGTTATTTTTTCGCCTTCTCTCGGCAGGCCTTTCAAATATTTCTTATAATTTTCATATTCGTAAGAGAGGCAGCACATGAGCCTGCCGCATACGCCAGAAATCTTAGTGGGGTTCAGAGACAGATTCTGTTCCTTTGCCATTCTGATGGTCACTGCGTCAAAACCTTTCAAAAAACTGGCGCAGCAGAGAGGCCTTCCGCAATGCCCGAATCCCCCAAGCATCCTTGCCTCGTCTCTCACGCCTATTTGTTTCAGCTCTATCCTGACTTTGAAGATATGCGCAAGGTCTTTTACCAGCTCCCTGAAATCAACCCTGTCCTCAGAAATGAAATAAAAAATAAGCTTTGTTCCATCAAATGAATACTCGGCGTCGATAAGTTTCATATCCAGCTTCCGTTCCTGTATTTTTTTAACGCATATCTGGAACGCGTCTTTAGTGCGCTTTTTATTTCCCATTATCTGATTTATATCTTCCTGAGTAGCGACGCGTATAATCTTTTTTAAAGGCTTCTTAAGCTCTTCATCGGGAACCTTTTCAGGCATACTTATAACCTGCGCATAGTCCTGGCCTCTTTCAGCGTCTATTATCACATAATCGCCTACCTTGGCTTCCAGGCCATTCGCATCATACAAGGCTATATTGCCTGATTCCCTTATCCTCAATTCTATAATTCCATGCATATCTATTGCCTTTCTAACTGAAACCACCAATGCATTTTAACATATCGAGAGTGGTTTCAGTTACCCCGAGCAAGCGAAGCGCGTCGAGGGGTTACCCTTCGACTACGCTCAGGGTAAATGCGCCATATGTTAAAGTGCAATTGTGGGCGCATTTAACTCAAGCGCCATATTGAAAAGCGCCATCTTTGGGTTTATATTTCTCCTTACATAATTTATAGTATTCATGACACTGGAGATATCCCTCCCTAGCTTATCTGCGGAAAACCTGGCAGAATAAGAAAATATCTCCTCCATCCTGTCCACATTCAGAAAAAGGGCTTCCTCTTCTGTAAATTTTGCCACAAGTAAATCCCTGTACCAGAATAAAAGCATCTGGAGAGATTCTTCCATGTCAGAGTATTTTTTATCATCGCAAACTTCTTCCCTAAAGATGGCCCTCTTTCTGAAGAAAAAATCATTCAACATTCTGTCCCTTTCTCTGATCCTATCCTTATCTTTAAAGGCTATGGCCCTGCCATGGCTTCCAAGCGCCATATGCGAAAATAAGACAGCTTCACTTTCATTAAAACCATGCCTTTTAATGAGAAGCTCCTGAATCTGAGCCTGCCCTAAAAGATTGAATTTCACTGCCTTACACCTGGAAATAACAGTCGGCAAAATTCCGGAAACGGCCGAAGTAGTCAATATAAATACCTGGTTTTCGCGAGGCTCTTCCAGAATCTTTAAAAGGGCATTCTGGGATTCTTCATTCATGTCCTCTGCTTCAGTTATTATAAAAATCTTTTTCCTGGCTTCATACGGTTTCAGGCTCGCCTGATAAATTATATCCCTTATTCTATCTATCTTAATGAAACTGGATTCTTTTTCTTTCTGGATAACAAAGAGATCCGGATGGTTCAAAGATTTTATTTTTCTGCACGAAATACATTCTTCGCACGCATCCAACCCTTTCTTTTCGCAATTAATAGCCTTGGCAAATTCTATGCTTACAGCCTGTTTTCCAACGCCCATGGGGCCGACAAAAAGATATGAACCATTAACCTCATCTTTTCTTATCATGCCCTGCAATAATCTTATTGCCCTGTCTTGGCCTACAATATTTTTTAATGACATATTTTTAAAGCAGCTTTTCTTATTTCTTTTTGTACCTGTCCTATTTCGCCGGTTGAAGACAAAACTTTTACTCTTTTGGGCTCTTTTTTTGCAATAGAAAGATAACCGTTTCTTACCTTATTGTGATAGAGAATTGATTTGCGCTCCATCCTGTCTTTGGACCTGCCAGCCCTTAAAAGCCCTTGCTTGGCGTCTATATCAAGTAAAAAGGTTATGTCAGGCTTCAAGCCTTTTGTAACAATGCTTGTTATGTTATCTATAACCTTCAGATCCATACCTCCGGCATATCCCTGGTAAGCAAGAGTGGCGTCGGTAAATCTATCGCATATGACAATCTTCTTTTGTCCAAGGCTAGGCAAAATCTTTTGTTTTACTATCTGCGCTCTGGCTGCCATATATAAGAGCATCTCACAGCCTACATCCATGCCTTTATTCTTTGGGTCCAATAGGATATTGCGTATCTTTTCGTTGATCAGAGTGCCGCCTGGTTCGCGCGTATGTAAAACTTTAAAGCCCTTTTTACGCAAAAACCCGCACAACAGTTTAGAATGCGTTGTCTTTCCGCTTCCTTCCGGGCCTTCGAATGTTATGAATAATCCGCGTTTTAGCATAATATCTGATTTTGTGCTGGGGCCATTCGGCACAGAGATGGTTTCGCCGTGCGCTACGGTTTACGGTTCGTTTTTTATACTGTAGGTAGCCTTGACAGTATAAAAAACTTCGCCGTAACCCCTTGCGCACCTATATTTAAAGAATCCATTATGCCGAAACCTCTCAAATGTGCCTCAGGCCCCAGCGCAAAGCCTATCTCCT
>Ga0066640_10001591_pt1 | contig 13563 bp, 11 predicted proteins | sample CryGeyCG2114_020_2_FD_59505 | JGI IMG/M metagenome (GOLD analysis project Ga0066640, IMG submission 59505) | Groundwater microbial communities from aquifer - Crystal Geyser CG11_big_fil_rev_8/21/14_0.20 | ecosystem: Environmental > Aquatic > Deep subsurface > Groundwater | place: USA: Utah... | reverse complement strand
GAACACGACAGAGCGCTTCTGGCATCGCAGCCGGTCGAACCACTGCTGGGCCATCTCCACCGAGACGACATGGTCGGCACTGCCCAGCAACAGCAGCACCGGGACCGTGAATTCGCCGGCGCGCGCCATCACCTCGTCGCGGGTACTGAGAATAGAGCGGTACGCGCCGGCTGTCATCGTATTGTGTACCAGCGGGTCGGCGCGATACGCGGCGGCGACTGACGGGTCGTGGCTGAGCGCGCTCACGTCAAGGTCCATCGAAAGGCTGAAGGACGGCCACACCACGCCGAAGGCGCGGCCGAGGGCGGTTTTCCACGGGGGGATCGGAAATCCCACTTCAAGCAGCGGTGATTGCGCCACGAGGTGCTGCAACCGGTCCGGATGGTGCAATGCCCACCAGATCGCCACCAGCCCGCCGAAGCTGTGGCCGAAGATGGTGAACCGCTGGTGTCCGGTCAGGGGCAGGATCGCTTCGGCGGTTAGCTCGGAAAGATCTGCGACGCACCCCGCCACCTCCAGCGCGCCGCGGGAGCCGCTTGAGCGGCCATGGCCCCAGAGGTCGATGGTGGCGACGCACAATCCGGCTTGGGCGAGCTCAGCGGCAAGCGATGCGTACCGTCCGCCATGCTCCCCGAACCCGTGCACGATCACCAGGGTGTGCCGGGCCGGGTTCGGTTGCCAGCATCGATACCATAACTCGTGGCCGGAGCGGGCTGAGCGCCAGGTGCCTTCTTTGACTGGGATGGCGTTCATCCCCCGTTCTCATACAAACCGCGCAACAGCGCGTCGTATCGAGCGGCGATGATGCTCCGTTTCGCTTTCAGCGTCGGCGTGAGCTCTCCGGAGGCTTGGGAGAACTCCTGATCGAGCAGCGCGATCTTTTTGATCTGCTCAAAGGTCGGCAAGTGCGCTTGTTTGAGCTGCACGCGCTGGAAATACCACTCGATGACCCGCGGATGGCGCACGAGCTCCTGGACCGAGGCGGCGCCGACCTCTTGCTCCTGCGCGATGCGGCGCAGCTGCTCGAAATTCGGCACGATCAGCGCCACGCAGTACGGTTTCCGGTCTCCAAACACGAAAGCCTGGCTGATGGACGGATCGGTGACGAAGAGGTTCTCCAGCTTCTGCGGCGCGATGAACTTCCCTCCCGCGGTCTTAATGAGGTCTTTCTTCCGGTCCGTGACGTGCAAGCAGCCTTCAGGATCGAGATGCCCGATATCGCCCGTATGAAACCACCCGCCGGCAAGCACCACGGAGGTGGCGTCCGGCTTGTTGTAATAGCCCTGCATGATGTGGGGGCCGCGCGTCACAATCTCGCCGTCTTCCGCAATGCGGACCTCCACGCCGGGCACCATCGGGCCGACGCTGCCGAACCGAGGCGCTGCGACGCGGTTGACCGCGATCACCGGCGACGTTTCGGTCAGGCCGTACCCTTCGATGATCGTCACACCCATGCCGTAAAAGAACTCGCCGATTTCTTTGGAAAGCGGGGCTCCGCCTGAGACGAAAAACCGCAGCCGGCCTCCCAGGCGCGCCTTGAGTTTCTTGAACACAAGGGATTCTGCCAGGGTGCGCTGGAAGGCGAGTCCCAGCGGAAGGCGCTGCCTGGCGGCTTGCGCCGCCGCCACGCGCCGGCCCACACCCATGGCCCAGAGCGCCAAACGGCGCTTCAGCGGCGGAGCCTGGCGCACCCCTTCCTGGATACGGCCGTAGAGCTTTTCGAAGAACCGAGGCACGCCCAGCATGACCGTCGGATGGATTTCCGCCATGTTCTCGGGAATCGTGTCCATGTTTTCGGCATAGGCCACAGCAGCGCCCGCCGTCAGCATCAAGTACCAGCCCGCCATGCGCTCAAAGACGTGGCACAGCGGAAGAAACGAAAGATGCAGGTCGCGGCCGGTGATGGGAATGACCTGAAGGCACGCATCGACGTTGGAGAGGAAATTCCGGTGGCTGAGCATGACGCCCTTAGGTTCGCCGGTCGTGCCTGACGTATAGATCAGGGTCGCGGTGTCTTCGGGCCGCACCGCCGCAAGGCGCTTGGCCGCGAGCGCTTGCACAACGCCATCGGCCTCCCTGCCCTGCGCCAGCGCGCGGCTCCAAGCCAGGCAGCCTGGAGGCGCGTCCGGAAAACTGTCCAACACCACCAGCCCGCGCGGCGAAGGAAGCTTTTGGAAGACCTCGAGGAGCTTGCGGGCTTGGTCAACGGTCGAGGCGATGGCGAGCATCGGATGGCAATCCCGGCAGATGACTTCGATGTCCGACGGGGTCAGGCTTGGATAGATCGGCACTGTCCAAGCGCCGACCGATTGGATCGCCACATCGGCGATGCCCCATTCGGGGCGGCTCTCGGACAGCAACAGCACGCGGTCGCCTGGATTGATCTGTTGGACGAGGAGGAATCGGGCGAAGGCGTGGACGTCAGCCGCGGCTTGCTGCCAGGTGATGGGGCGGTAGGCGCCGTCTCGCTTGCTCCAAAAGAGCGGCTGACGGCTTAAGGCGTCAGCCTGGCGCTCGAAACGCGCAGGGATCGTCTGATCCATGGGAGGGTGCCGGGTTAGAGGATGCCCTCTTCGAGCCACTCCAAGCGTCCTGCCATGGCGTCTTGCGCCATCCGATACGTCTTGCGGTCTTCGTTGCTGGAGACGCTCTTCATCAGCATGGTCACGCGGCGGCGGGCAAGACGGCAGAACAAATCGGCCAGCTCCACCGGGCTTTGCTCGGAGGGCTGGAGGCGGATCATCGCATGCGCTTTGGCGCACGCGGCCACCATCGCGAAGAGCTCTGCGCCCACATCAACCAGTCGGCCGAGCAATTGCTGGCGGTACGCGAGCTTGGTTTGGTAGCGCGCGGCGCTGTGAAACAGCGTGCGCGCCAACCGGTGGCTGGTCCGCTCGACGAATCGCAAGTGACTGCCGAGCTTCGGGCCCAAATCCGCGTGCTTCGGCCACCACCCCCAGAAGAGCCACTGCTTCGGATACCACAGCGCATAGTGGCCAAGCGCGCCCAGCGCGGCCGACATCTTGGCCGCCACCGGCTGGTGCGGATCCAGCAGCCGGCTGACCAGCCGCATGTGGGCGTCGAGCGCTTCGCGGGCGATAAACAGCCGCATGATCTCTGAGGTGCCTTCGATGATGCGGTTGATGCGCGCGTCACGCATCATGCGCTCCACCGGATACGGGGTTTCCCCGCGGGCCTGCAGCGAATGGTATGTCTCATAGCCGCGCCCACCGCGGATCTGGATGGTGTCATCGATGATCCGCCACGATGCCTCGGTGCAAAACAGCTTGGCCAAGGCGGCCTCCAGCCGGATATCGATCGTCTTGCGGTCGACGAGCGCGGCGGTCAGCTCGACCATCGCTTCCATGGCGAAGGTCGTAGCGGCCATCTCGCCGATTTTGGCCGCCACCGCTTCGTGCTTGCCGATCGGCCCGCCCCATTGCTTGCGCTCCTTCGCCCACCGCCGGCTGATCTGCAGGCAGCGCTTCGATCCGCCCACGGAGCCGGCCGGGATCGCGATGCGGCCGGCGTTGAGCGTGACCAGCGCAAGCTTCAGGCCCATGCCCAGGCCCCAGATGATGTTCGATTTCGGCACGCGGACGTTGTGGAACTTGAGCACGCCGTTTTGAATGCCCTTGAGCCCCATGAAGCTGCAGCGATGCGAGACCTCAAACCCGGGCATTGAGCGCTCCACGATGAACGCGGTGATCTGCTTGCGCTCCCGGCCCCCGACCGTCACCGAGGGTGTCCTCGCCATCACCACCACCACCTCGGCCACCGGACCGTTGGTGCACCAGAGCTTCTCGCCGTTGAGCACGTAGAACTCGCCGCCCTCCACCGGAGTGGCAGTCGTGGTCATATTCGCCGGGTCCGAGCCGACCTCAGGCTCGGTAAGCGCAAAGGCGGACACGGTGCCCTGCGCCAGCTTCGGAAGGTAGCGCTGCTTTTGCTCGTCGGTGCCGAAGAGCATGAGCGGTTGGGGGGCGCCGATGCTTTGGTGCGCGCTGAGCCAGACCGTCGTCGAGCCGCAATGGCTTCCCAGCAGCGCAATGACCCGGCTGTAGTTGGTGTGCGACAGCCCCAGCCCGCCGTACGCTTTGGGGATCTTCATGCCGAAGCAGCCCAGGCTCGCAAGCCCCTGGATCGCCTGGGCGGGGATTTCTCCGGTCCGGTCGATCTCTTCGGGGTCGATGTGTTCCTTCAGGAAGGTTGCCAGCCGGGCGAGAAACTGGTCGCCCTCCCGTCGGTCGGCTTCATCCTGCTCGGGAAACGGCAGGAGCAAATCGCGGCGCAGCCGGCCCATAAAGAGGTCGGCCACCAGGCTCGGATAGCGCCATTCGGACTCGCGAGCCGCCTCGGTGACTTCCAGCGCCTCAGGCGAACCCTTGCCTAACACCGCATGCGTGTCCATCGTGGGTGTCATCTTGATTTAAGTATACCCGGCACGGCATTGACCGGACTGCCACCGAGGAAGCCGACGATGTTGGCGACGGTCGTTTCGAGGATGCGCTGCAGCGCCTCCTTGCTGTCGAAGGCGATATGCGGGGTGATGACGACATTTTCGCGGTGCAGAAGAATATGGTTGCGCAGCGCGGTGGCGAGCTTTTCTTTCGGGAAGTCCGTCGAGAGCAACTGGCGCTCTTCTTTGACCAGCTCCTCGCCCTCCAGCACGTCCAGCCCGGCTCCGGAGACGATCCCTTCATCCAAGGCCCAGACCAGCGCTCCCGTATCCACCAAACCGCCCCGTGCGGTATTGATGAACAGCGCTCCGCGCTTCATGCGCTTGAAGCGCTCGCGGTTCATCAGGTGGTGCGTGGACGGCAGGTACGGCACATGCAGGCTCACGATGTCTGAAGAGCTCAGCAGCGTATCGAGGGGGACGTAGCGGAAGTCGAGCACTTCGCTCAGAAATGGGCTCTTCTGGACATCGTAGACCAGCACGTCCATGCCGAACCCCTTCGCCATTTTAATGACATGCAACCCGATGTGCCCCGCCCCGACCACCCCCAGCGTTTTGCCTTTCAAGTCAAACCCCTGCAGCCCGGTCAGTGAGAAATCGCCTTTGATCGTCTTCACGTAGGCCTTATGGATGTTGCGCGAGAGCGCCAGGATGAGCGCAAACGTGTGCTCGGCGACGGTGTTTTCCCCGTAGGACGGCACGTTCGAGACCATGATCTGGCGGGTGCGGCACGCCGCCAGGTCGATGTGGTCGAAGCCGGTGGAGCGTGTGGCGATGAAGCGAAGGCGCGGCAACCGGCGCAGGAGTCGAGCGGTCAAGTGGGAGTAAATGAAGACGGACAGGATTTCGGCGGAGGCGGCCTGTCGCAGCGTATCGTCGGTGAGCGGATCAGGCACAAACGTGACGGACAGCCGGTGCGGGGCCAGCACGCGTTTCAAGAACCGGCGCTCCCAAGGCGCCGTTTCGAAAAAGACGGCCTTCATTGGTCTTTGAACTTCGGCTGGCGTTTTTCAAGGAAGGCTTTCACGCCCTCTCGGCTGTCTTCGCTTTCAGAAACTCGGTGAAACGCTTCGGCTTCTTTCGTGAGCCCTTGCTCCAGTGGCAGCTCGAGCCCCTCTTCGATCGCCCACAGCGATTGGCTGATGGTCACCGCGCCTTTCGCGGCGATCTTGCGTGCGAAGTCTTTGGCGACCTTCAAGACCTGGTCCTGCGGCACGACCTGGTTGACCAGCCCCAAGCGGTAAGCCTCCTGGGCGGTATACATGTCGCCGGTCAGGATCCACTCGATCGCTTTGGTCTTGCCGATGAGGCGCGGCAACCGCTGCGTGCCGCCCCAGCCCGGGATGATACCGAGGTTCACTTCCGGCTGGCCGAACCGCGCCCGGTCGCCGCTGATCCGCAAATGGCAGGCCATTGCCAGCTCCAGCCCGCCGCCAAGGCATACGCCGTTGATGGCGGCGATGACCGGCTTGCGCAGCCGCTGCAGCTTGAGGAACACGGTCTGGCCCAAGACCGACATGTCGCGCGCTTCCTGAGACGAGCCCAGCTGCGAGACTTCCTTGATGTCCGCGCCGGCCACGAACGCCAGCGAGCCCGCGCCGGTGATGACCACGCTCTTGACTGAGGCTTCGGTGCTCAACTGCTCGACCACGCTGCCCAGCTCTTGCAGCGTCTGGCGGTTGAGCGCGTTCACCGGCCGGTGGTCGATGGTTAGGATCGCCACGCGCTCCTCGACCGACGCTTTGACGCACTCACCCGAAGTCAACGGCATATGCCCCCTCACGCGGTGTAGTCGAAGAACCCCTTCTTGGCCTGCTTGCCCAGATGGCCGGCGGCCACGTGCCGCTTCAGTAGCGGAGACGGCCAGAACCGCTCCCCATACGCGGCGCTCAAACGCTGCAGTTCGCCGAGCACGGTCTGCAGCCCGATCTCATCCGCATGATGCAGAATGCCGCCTTTGGATTGCGGAAATCCAAGGCCGGCGATGACCGCCAAGTCGACGTCGGCCGCGGTGCACACGTGCTCTTCGATGCAGCGGATCGCTTCGTTGACCATCGGCAGGACCAGCCGGTTGACCGAGAACTCGCTTGGCGTTTTTTGCTTGGCCTTGTGCGTCTTCAAGACGTTCTCCAGATCAGGGTCGGGTTGGCCGGCGCGGTCGCCGTAGAGATAAAACCCGGCGCCGGATTTGACGCCGAAACGCTTCAAGCCGTGCAAGGACTCCCAGATCTCCGCCGGGCGCATGCGGCTGCCGTACGCATCCAGCAGCACGTTGACGACCTCCCGGCACACGTCGAAGCCGAGGTTGTCGACCAGCGTGAACGGGCCCATGGGAAACCCGAACTCCACCATCGCTTCATCGATCTGCTTCGGGGTGGCCGCGCCTTCCTGCGCGCAATACGCGGCTTCGTTGAGGTACGGCATCAGGATGCGGTTGACGAGAAATCCGGGGCATTCGTTGACCCGCACCGGGAGCTTGCGCAAGCTCTCGGCGAAGGCGATGATGTCGCCGGTGGTTTCCTCGGAGGTTTCCAGGCCGGGAATGACTTCGACGAGCTTCATGATGTGCGCGGGGTAAAAGAAGTGCATGCCGACGACTTTGTGGGGGCGCTTCGTCACACCCCCCAGCGCCGAAATGGAGAGCGACGAGGTGTTCGAAGCGATGATGGCGGATTCCGGCAGCGCCTGGTCAAGGTCCTGGAAGATCTGCTGCTTCAGCTTGAGCTGCTCAGGCACCGCCTCGACGACCAGGTCGACGTCCTTGAAGACATCATAGCTCGTTGCGCCGGTCACGAGCGCGAGCTTTTTTTCCAGCTCGTCCTGGGTCATCTTGCCCCGATCGACGCGTCGCTGGTAGACTTTCCGGATGACCTCAAGCCCCCGGTCCACCCGCGCCTGGTCCACGTCCTTCAAAATCACCGGTACACCGCTGAAGCTGATGACTTGCGCAATCTCCGCGCCCATCGCTCCGGCCCCGACGACCGCGGTCTTATAGATGTACATCACACGCGCTCGTAGATGATGGTCGCGCCCTGCCCTCCGCCTATGCAGGCGGTGGCCAAGCCCAAGGAGACGTTGCGCCGCTTCATCTCATGCAGCAGCGTCACGGTCAGCCGCGCGCCGGTAGCACCGACCGGATGGCCCAGCGCGATGGCGCCCCCGTTGACGTTGGCGATGTCCCGGCTGTACCCCAGCACTTTCTCGCAGGCCAGGTACGTGGCCGCGAACGCTTCGTTTAATTCGATCAGTTGGATGTCTTTCATCGCCAGGCCTGCCCGCTTGAGCGCGATGGGGACCGAGAGCGTCGGCCCCAGGCCCATGCGCTCCGGCTCAAGTCCGGCAAACGCATACGCACGGATCTTGGCCAGCGGCGTGTAGCCGAGCGCCTTGGCCTTATCGCGCGACATCAGCAGCAGCGCAGCAGCGCCGTCGGCGTTGAAGCAGCTGTTGCCTGGCGTCACCGTGCCCTGCTCCTTGAAGATCGCGGGATATTGCCCCAGGACTTGCTCGTTCAATCCCGGGTTAATGCCTTCGTCCTGCGCGAACGGCTCCGGCGGCAGGTCGCGTCCCATCGCGCGCTTCGGGACCATGACCGTCACCAGTTCATCCTTGAAGCGGTTCTCTCTTGTGGCGCGGAACGCCCGCTGATGCGAGAGCAGCGCAAACCGGTCCTGGTCCGCCCGGGTGATGGAGAACTCCTGCACGAGGTTTTCGGCGGTTTGGCCCATGATCTGGCCGCAGACCGGATCGGTCAGGCCTTCCCAGACGGTATCGATCATCTCGGAGTGGCGGATCCGCTTGCCCCAGCGCAGGTCGCGGCTGACGTAGGGGGCCGCACTCATGCACTCCGCCCCGCCGACGATCTGGACGTCCCGGTCGCCGCAGGCCACGTTCTGGAACCCGTTCACGATCGCCTGCAACCCTGACGCGCAGTTGCGCTGCACCGTGTAGGCGGGTGTTTGGATCGGCACGCCCGCGCGCAGCGCCACGACGCGCGCGAGGTTCGGCGCGTCAGACCCTTGCGCGACGCAGCCGAAGATGACTTCCTCCACATCCGACGCTTTGAGCTTCGTGCGCTTGAGCAGCTCGCGGACGACGACTTCTCCCAACTGCTGGGCGGTGAAGGACTTCAGCGCGCCGCCGAACACGCCCTGGGGAGTCCGCACGCCATCGACGATCACAACGTCTGTTGCCATGAGAGCCTCGTGTGGTGGCGATCGAGTGAAGGTATCATCCTACTGGGGGCCTGGAGCGTTGTCAACGCTCGGAGGATGCGTAATGCGCCGCAGCTCAGGCAGATACTGAATGGCGACTTCCTCGCCTCTGCGGATGAATTTTTCCGGATGCGCAAACTCCAGCCAGTGCGATCCTGGCACCGTCGGCCTGAGGATCAGGTCGGCCTCCCGGCAGGAGACCTCCGCGATCTGGTGTTCCATCGATTGCATGGAGCGCATGATCACATCGAAGACCAAGGGTGAGATCGAGCGGATCAGCTCCTGGCGGATGCGCATGAGGACGCGCACCGGGAAGCTTTTGGTGGCGAACTGCGCGTCCCGTTCCGCGCGGCGCCGCTGCACTTCCTGCAGGTGGCGCGTCAGCTCGGGCGTGGTGGGAAACACATTGATTGCGATGACGTGCTTCGCCCCTGAGCGCTTGAGCACACTCACGGGAATCGGGTTGACCACCCCACCATCCAGGCACACTTTGCCCTGCCGCACGATCGGCTTGAAGATGCCGGGAATGGACACCGAGGCCCGCACCGCATCGGCCAGCGGCCCGCTGTCGAACACGACCTCTTCGCGCGCCATGGGATTGGCCGCGATGATTTTTAGCGGCAGCCACGTATCCTCGAACGTTTTGCCGGCAAAATCTTCCTGCAGCTTCGCCATCAGACGGGCGCCCTGAATCGGTCCTCCGGCCAGCGGGCCGAGCACCACGCCGAACGCGATGCAGACGACCAACCCAAAGAGCAGCCCGGTCCAAAAACCGGCGAGCCAGCCCACGCCGACCCCTGCGGCTAATCCGACAAAGAAACTGAAAATTGGAATGCCCAGATCGAGCACGAAGAGCCGCCGGACGTCCCAGGGGTTCTTAAACGACAGCGCCATCTGTTCCAGTTCATCCGCCGAGCGGCCGGAAGCCCACAATCCGGCCACCAGCGCACCGATACTGGAGCCGGCGATGAGGTCGATGGGGATCTTTTCCCGCTCGATGACTTTGAGCACGCCGATGTGCGCCAAACCGAGCGCGGCCCCTGAGCCGAGCGCGAGCCCCACCAGCAGCCCCCCAAGCTCCCGGGCGATGCGCCGCACGACCAGCGCGTAGGCTTCCCCGCGCGTGGCCAGCACATCGGCCAGCTGGGCGGGCGTCAGCGGGCTCAGCAGCCCATCGATGTGCGGCAGGACATAGGCGATGGGCTGCTCCAAGCGCTTTTTGACCTCGGGAATGTCCAACCGCTCGCCCGGGCCATCCAGCATATTCAAAATAATTTTCATCTTGTGCTCGGCGGAGCCCAAGGAGGCCTGCAGCTGGTGCAAGAGCGCGTTCGTGCGAATCAGCTGCTTTTCTTCCGGACCGGTCACGAGATACACGAGATCGGCTTGGCTGAGCGCTTTCAGCACGGAGGCATCGATCTCGATCGGCAGCTCGATCAGAATGTAGTGGAACCGGTCGGTCAGGAAGCTCAGCAGCGGCGCGATCGCGCGGTCGCCGCCCGGCGTCGAGAGCAGCTCCCCCGCCAACAGCACGCTGAAGCCGAGCGGATGCTCGGAAAGTGCTGCGTTGAACAATCCTTGCGAGGCGACTTCGAGCAGCGACCGGTTCAGGGCCCCGGGTTCCTGGGTGTGCTGAAACCACACGCGGTTGCTGTCGGTGCCGCTGAAGTCCACGATGACCACCGGCTGGCCTGTTTCCCGGCGCAGCGTCGAGGCGAGCGAGACGGCGAAGCAGGTGCGCCCGACGCCCGTCGCGGCGCTGTAGATCGCCGCGATCGTCGCTTCGGCGAACTCTTTGCCGTGCTCCCGCATGCGCAGCCGTTTGGAGAGCATCCGGCTCAGGTGCAGGACGAGCGAGGGGATGCGGTTAATCACGTCATCGAAGTCTTTTTTCTGCAGCTCAAGCACGAGCGTGTCGTTGAGCGCCTGGACGGTGGCGGAGTGGACTTCGCCCGTGAGCAGGGAGATTTCGCCGAAGGAGTCGCCGTTGTGCAGGATGGCGAACGTTTTCTCTTCCGCGCCGCTGTGCGAAAAGACCCGCAACCGGCCCGAGCTCAGGACGTAAAACGCTTCGGCCGCATCGCCTTCCCGGTACACCAGCTCGCCCTTTTTGTACTCCACGAGGCGCGTGCGGTCGGCGATGAGGTGGAGCTGGTCATCGGTGCAGGAGGCGAAGACCGGCACGCGCTTGAGGATCACGACCTTGTCTTCAGGACGCGGAGATTCAAACGCGCTCATTATCGCGCTCTCCGCACGGCATGCCGCAACGCCGCAGGATGGTTCGTGAAGATGCCATCCACGCCCCAATGGATCAGCCGACGGGCCTGGGACGCGTCGTCCACGGTCCAGGCATAGACGCGCAGACCAGCGGCGTGGGCGAGCTGCATGCGCCGCCGGGTGACCAGCTTGTAGAAGGGATGCCAGGAGGCGCAGCCCAGCGTGATGGCTTGGCGCAAGCTGTGGTCGGCGCGGAAGCGGCAGATCAGCGCCCGCATCGCCCCGCTGTCAGGCAAGGATTTCACCAGCCGCGCATCGAACGATGAAAGCAGCAGCCGGGAGCGCACTCGCGAGGATTTCAGGAGAGCTCGGAGACGGCGCAGGAGCGGTCGGGGCGTGCGGGTGCGTTTCAGCTCGAGGTTGATCCGCATGCGGGCAGGGACAAGCCGAATCGCCTCCTGCACCGAAAGCACGCGTTGGTCTGTGAAGCGAGGGTGGAACCACGACCCAGCATCGAGCCGGCGTATCTGGGCAAGGGTGAAGGCGCGCACCGCGCCCCGGCCGGTGGTGGTCCGCTCAAGGCGATCGTCGTGGAAGATAATGAGCCGTTGATCCCGCGTGAGCTGCACGTCGAGCTCGATCATGTCGGCCCCAGCGCGAGCCGCTTCGCGAATCGCCGCCCTCGTGCTTTCCGGAGCCACGGCGGATGCGCCCCGGTGCGCGATGAGCAGCGCGCGTTTCATCCGGCGATCAGCTCAACCCGGTCGCCACGTCTGGCCTTCAACGTTCGGGCCGCCGAGCCCTTGAACACCGCCAGCTCGAGCCACCCCAGCGATCCAACCACGGCCACAACCTCGTGTGCGCGCCCTTCCATATACGATGATACCACACGTGCCGCGTGCCGTCGGCAGCGCACACGCGCGCTGGCCCGGCTTGGTCCGCCGCAGCTGCGCTTCGCGCTACTCGATATGCCGCTGGCACGCCGGCTGCCCACGCCCGGATCGACCACCGCGAGAAAAACCGTCTTCGGAGGAAACGTCGCTGCGGCGGCGGCCAAGGTGAAGGCACCGGCCGCCACGTCCTGCGGCGGCACGTCATGCGTGATGTCGATGAGGTGCGCCTTCGGAGCCCGCGTGCACACAACACCCTTGATCGCGCCGACGTACCAATCCCGCGTGCCGAAATCCGTCACGAGCGCCACCGTGCTCATTTGAGCGCCGCCTCGAGAAACGCCGCCACCCGATTACAGTAGGCTTCCGGATGCTTCGCGAACATGCCGACATGCGCGACCGCCGGCTCAAACCACCGCTCCTTCGGCCCGGCCCAGCGATGAAAAAACTCCCGCCCCAGCAGTGGCACCACGCGGCGGTCCTCCCCGCCCTGGATCGCCAGCAGCGGCTGGCGCATGCGCGGGGCCAGCGCCACAGGATCGCGCGGATCGAGCCGGGCGCGCAACGCCGCCTGCAGGAACCACCACGTCACCCAGGCCCAGGGAATGGCCGGCAGATGGTACGTGCGCCAGAGCGATTTCTTGATGACGGGCAGCAGCCGCGAGTAGATCGAATCGACGACCACCGCGCGCACGTTACCCGCGTTGGCGGCGGCTTGGCACGCCACGGCCGCCCCCATGGAAAACCCGATGACCGCCAACGGCAGCGATCCCGGAAGAGTCGTTTGAGCCCACCGCAGCACTCTTACCGCGTCGTCGGATTCCTTGACGCCGAGCGTGCACGGGCCGCGCCGGCTGCCATGTCCGCGCAGCTCGAAGAGCCCCACCGCAAACCTGCGGCGGCACAGCCCATCCGCCAGGTCCAATACCTGGAACCGGTTCGCGTAATATCCATGACAAATCAGGATGAAGGCGCGGGGCGCGTCGGGTTGCAACAGCCAGAGATCGAAGACCGCGCCATCAGCGCCGGTCAGGGCGTGCCGCGTGTACGACGGCAAGAGGTTGGGGATTGGGACAGGATACGCTGGAGGATAGAGGAGCCGCAGGCTGGAGAACGCACCCCAGGCCACGAGCAACAGAGCAGCGACTGCGAGAATCCACCACACTACGCTGGCGATTCCGTTGATGGAGAAGCGGCGAGACGCTGGCTGACGTACTGCGAGACGGCGGACCGGTCACGGTCGGAGAGGTCGGAGAAGAAAATCGCGATGTGATAGCGGCCGCGGTCGCTGTTCGCGATGATCGGCTCCACGCGCACAACCACACCGGCGCAGCGGATCCGCTTTCGGGAGGAGCCGTGCGGCAGCTCGAAGTCCAGCTGCAATTTCGTCATCGGCGGCAGGAACTGGTCGAGGACGCAGTACACCCCCGAGGCGCTCAGGTTCTTCGTTTCGGCCTGAACGACCGCCGACTCCGAGTGCACCGCGAGCGAAATCCGCTCGGCGATGCGGGGATGCTGGCGGCGCTCTTTGCTCATGAGGTCACCCTGGCGGCCATTGGAAGGCGCGCCCCCCCAGCAAATGGAAGTGCAGGTGCCAGACGGACTGCCCGGCCTGCGCACCGCTGTTGACGACGATGCGATAACCTGAGCCTAATTGATACTGGCGCGCCAAGCGGTTGGCGAACTGCATCGCGTTGCCCAGCAGCGTCGTATGCGCGCCTGACACATCGGCAAGGCTTGGGACATGCTCGGTCGGAATGATCAGCAGGTGCGTGGGAGCTTG
>Ga0066640_10001590_pt1 | contig 13578 bp, 13 predicted proteins | sample CryGeyCG2114_020_2_FD_59505 | JGI IMG/M metagenome (GOLD analysis project Ga0066640, IMG submission 59505) | Groundwater microbial communities from aquifer - Crystal Geyser CG11_big_fil_rev_8/21/14_0.20 | ecosystem: Environmental > Aquatic > Deep subsurface > Groundwater | place: USA: Utah... | reverse complement strand
TTGAAAGTTTAATTGCTGATGGACGCATCCATCCTGGACGCATCGAGGAAGTTGTCGAGAAAGCCAAAAAAGAGATGGATAATATTATCAAAGAAGAAGGCGATAAGGCCGCATTTGAATTAGGTATTCATGGCATGCATCCCGAACTTCTAAAATTAGTCGGCAAATTAAAGTTCAGAACAAGTTATGGGCAAAACGGCCTTCAGCATACTAAAGAAGTCGCGTTTTTAATTGGATCTATAGCTTCGCAAATCGGGTTAGATCCCAAGCTTGCTATGCGCGCGGGGCTTCTTCATGATATTGGCAAGGTTGTCAGCCAAGATGTTGAAGAGGGAACGCACGCGATTGTGGGAGGAAATTTAGCCCGGAAATATGGCGAACGAGAAGAGGTTGTTAACGCGGTTGCTTCCCACCACAATGAAGTTGAATCAACGACGATTTATGGAGCGCTAGTGTGCGCAGCCGATGCTATTAGCGCGGCGCGCCCCGGAGCAAGGGCGGAAACATTAGAAACGTATATTAAGCGATTAGAAAGTCTTGAAAAAATTGCCAATGGTTTTAAAGGAATCAATAAATCGTATGCCCTTCAAGCCGGAAGAGAAATTCGTATCATTGTAGATCCGGATAAAATTAATGATGACGAATCATTAGTTTTGGCACGGGATATTCGTCAGAAAATTGAAGAAGAAATGGAATATCCGGGGCAAATAAAAGTGATTGTTATTCGCGAAAAACGCGCTGTGGAATTTGCGAAATAACGATGAATATTATTTGCATTGGCGATATTGTTGGTAAGCCCGGAAGAGATGCGCTTGCCCACCACATTGCCGCATTAAAACAAGAATATTCTGCCGAGTTAATTATTGTTAATGCTGAGAACTCTGCCGGTGGTGCCGGGCTAACACCAAAATTGGCAGAAGAGCTTTTTTTGCTCGGCTGTGATGTTCTTACGCTCGGTGATCATGTATGGGATCAAAAAGAATTAGAGCCTTATCTTGAACAGGCAGATCGAGTTATTCGCCCGGCTAATTTTCCTTCAGGCGCTCCCGGACAAGGTTGGTGCGTTGTTACGACAGCTTCAGGCGTAAAAATTGGAGTGGTCAATCTTATTGGAAGAGTTTTTATGCGTTTTCAAGTAGAATGCCCCTTTCGTACGCTAGAAGGCATTGTTGAAGAAATTAAAAAAGAAACACCTATTATCGTGGTTGATTTTCATGCAGAAGCCACGAGCGAAAAAGTGGCTTTGGGTCATTTTATTAACGGAAAAGTTTCCGCATTAGTTGGAACCCACACGCATATTCAAACAGCAGATGAAACTATTCTTTCAGAAGGCACCGCTTATTTAACCGACTTAGGCATGAGTGGACCGTACGATTCGGTCATCGGTCAGGACAAAGACACGATTATTCAGCGATTTTTAACCAGTCGCCCACTTCGATTTCAGGTAGCACATAAAGATATTAAATTATGCGGCGCTGTCATTAGAGTCGACGAAAAATCAGGCAAATCTTTAAAGATTGAGCGTTTTCAGAAATCCTTCTAGCGGCTTGAAATGCGTAACACAGTGTAATATAATCATGTATAATTTTAAGCTTGTTGAAAGGACTACACTATGGGAAAGTGGGATGGTTTAAACCGAAGAAAGTTTCCACGAGTCAATTATCCGTGTCTTGTTACTGTCAAGGGTGATAATAAAGACAGCAATATTTTAACGCACACAGAGAATGTTGGGGCGGGGGGCGTCTGTATTATTATCAAACAAAGTTTGAAAATGTTCAGCACAGTGGATGTTGAACTTGATTTACTTGATATGCAAGAACATATAAAGTGTGCAGGGAAAGTTGTTTGGAATGTAAAGCGTAAAAGCAGCGCGCAAAAGAAACCCTCTTTTTACGATATCGGTGTTGAGTTTGTTGATATCAAACCAAATGATAAAAAACATTTGGATGAAGCTATCAATCGCCTCGTTAAAAACTACCGGCAGGTTCTCAGTCAATAATCTTATAAGCAATCCTACCTCATGATAAAAGTCAGATTTGCTCCTAGTCCAACAGGTTTTCTCCATATAGGCGGCGCCCGAACAGCTCTTTTTAACTGGATGTATGCCAAGTCTCAAAAAGGAATCTTTGTTCTGCGCATTGAAGATACAGATCAGCAAAGATCGGAAAAAAGATTTGAAGAAGAAATCCTAGACAGCATGAAATGGCTTGGAATGGATTGGGATGAGCTTTACTATCAGAGTGAACGCTTTGATATTTATCGAGATTACGCGCAAAAATTAATAGATGAAGAAAAAGCTTATAAAGAGGGTGAAGCCGTCTTGTTAAAGGTGCCCAAAAGCCAAGAAATTAAAATATATGATCTTATTCGCGGAGAAATTATTTTTGATACGTCAAGCTTTGTCGCCATAGATGAGAATGGAAAGCAGGTGCTGGATGAAAATGGAGCCCCGCTCATTAAAGACACGGTGTTGATGAAATCCGACGGGTCTCCATCGTATAATTTTTGCTGCGTAGTCGATGATGCTTTAATGAATATTTCTCATGTGATTCGAGGCGAAGATCACATTTCCAACACACCAAAACAATTTTTAATTTATGAAGCGCTCGGCTTTAAACCGCCCAAATACGCGCACTTGCCTTTAATTATGGGCACAGATGGGGGACGTTTGTCTAAGCGTACGGGAGCTGTTGCTGTAAGTGATTATCGCCAGCAAGGATTTTTACCAGAAGCGCTGGTCAATTATCTAATGCTTTTAGGGTGGTCGCCGGGAAACAATCAAGAGATCATTAGTTTAGATCAGGCTGTTAAAAAATTTTCCATCAAAAAAGTAAACAAGGCTGCGGCTGTGTTTGCCATGGATAAGCTGAAATGGATTAATGGAGAATACTTAAAGCAAATAAATACAGACGATCTGATCGCGATTTTAAAGCCGATGCTGATAGAAAAAAAAATGATCGAAAACAATGACGACGATAAGAGACTGAAAAGAATTATTGATTTATATAAAGGACGCATGACAACGCTTCATGATTTTTTTGACTGGACGTCGTTCATGTTTGTTGACGATCTAACATATGACACAGAGATTAAACAAGAACATCTTTCTATCAATCGATCAAAAGAGTTTTCATTGTTGGCAGAAAAATTTTCTGCATTAGTTTCATTTGAACCAGAAGTGATTGAGCAGTCATTTAAAAATACGGCAGAAGAGCTTGGGGTTAAGCCGGCCGAATTAGTGCATCCGTTACGCGCGGCGCTATCTGGGCTTGCCGTCGGACCAAGTTTATTTGAAATCATTTCTATTTTAGGGAAAGAAAAAACCGTCCAACGTTTACATAAAGCATTTAAATGATGAAAAGAAAACTTACTGTTTATTTAATTATTGGAGCACTTCTTGGAGCGCAAGGATGCGCCGCTAATCCGCAAAATCAATCTGCAGGGCTTTGGCAGAAAATTCAAAAACTAGATGAAAAGTTTCAAGAAGTCTTTTGGTAGTTAGTCAGTTTTTTGAAATTCGGTAATTTGCCAACCGTAACGCGTGTAAATCAATTCAAATAACCAGTTTTTGTTTGACGGAAATACGTGATTAGAATCAAATTCAAGAGTGACAACAATGTGTGCCGTACGTTTATTGTTTTTGTTAAAGAACTTTGATTGCACAACGCTGTAGGATAAAAGATTGTATACGGGAGCGGAATTTTTAGGATTCTGCCAGTATTCCACTGTGGTGTTTTGTGTATTGTCATGCCAGCTGTTGAGTACGGTAACAACGGCGCGCATTGCTTCACGTTGATAAAGATATGATTTAACCGCAAAAGAGCTCGCGACAAGCGCTGTCACCACGGCTGTGATAATAATAGTCCTTGCTTTCATAATAACTTATACATAACATACCCTTGTGAAGAAAACAATACATATACTAATGATTCTCTTTGCATGTGTACAAATGGCCGGATGCGATATTCTTTACCGGTTTTTGGACCAGAAGGGGGCTGAAGAAAAAGAGCTTGTTGGAGAAATTTTGCCGACAGAGAAAAATCCAACAGTTCAGGAAATCCAAACACTTTTAATGCTTTACGGATACGGTTCCGGGAAAGCTGACGGTATTCTGGGTCCGAAGACGCGCAATATGATTGAACGATTTCAGAAAGACAATAATTTACAAACGACACGATTTGCGGATCAAGACACATGGCAAAAGCTCAGCATATTTAAAAAGGAAGGCTTTGTTACGCATGATAATAAGTTGGACATTGCCCGCATTCAGGAAGTGCTTGATTTAGCCGGCTTTGAACCGGGAAAAATTGATGGAAATCTGGGTCCTCGAACCAAAGCGTCAATTAAGCGGTTTCAGGCCACATTTGATTTAAAAGCCGATGGAAAAGTAGGATATAAAACGCTTACCCAAATGCAGAAATTTCTTCAAGGTCTTTCTAGTGAACCACCAAGCAAGAAACAAAAGTAGAGCTCTAACAACGACTTGCGATCTTGATCAATTCATCGTATAATAACAATCCAATTTTAAAATCTCCAAATGTTTAATTTTTTAAACATTTTCCAAGAAACTTTATGGTGACAAAAATGTCAAATTACAGTTTTCAAGGCATTATTTTTGATTTAGATGGCGTGGTTACGAAAACAGCTCAGGTTCATGCCGCTGCCTGGAAAGAGATGTTTGATGAATATCTGCGTCTTAGAGAAAAAAGAGACGGGGAAGTCTTTAAGGAGTTTACCTACGAAGAAGATTATTTGACCTATGTGGATGGCAAGCCACGATATAACGGTGTCCAGAGCTTTTTAGAGTCCAGAGCTGTTCAAATACTTTTTGGTGACCCCGGCGATCATTCGGATAAAGAAACAGTGTGCGGATTGGGTAATCGTAAGAATGACAAGTTTTTAGAGGTTTTAAATAAAGAAGGTGTTCAAGCGTATGACTCAACTATCGCAATTATTAAGCAATTAAAGTTAGAAAATTTACGTATCGGCGTGGCGTCATCGAGTAAAAATTGTTTGCCTATTCTTAAGAAAACCGGTTTGGAGTCATATTTTGAAACGCGCGTGGATGGAGTTGTGTCAGCAGAATTAAAACTCCAAGGAAAACCAAAGGGTGATATTTTTGTTAAAGCGGCCGAAAATTTAAATATAGATCCGAAGTCATCAATTGTTGTAGAGGATGCCGTCTCAGGGGTTCAGGCGGGAAAAAATGGCGGCTTTGGTCTTGTTATCGGATTGGCTCGAGAAAATAACCAAAAAGATCTTCTCGAAAATGGCGCTGATGTCGTTGTGGATGATTTTGAAGGTGTTAACCTGGATAAAATAGAGCAATGGTTCATACAGAAAAACAACCAATAAAATTTTTTGATAATTTAAAGAAAATAAAAACCAATTTAGCCTCAAAGGATGTTTTTATTTTTTTGGATTATGACGGGACGCTGACGCCCATTGTTGACACGCCGGATCTCGCTGTGTTGGACGGTGAGATGCGGCGCGTTGTTCAAGAGTTAAGTAAAAAACATACTGTATCTATTGTCAGCGGACGCGCTACCGATGATGTGCGCAAAAAAGTTGATATTGAGAATATCTTCTATGCCGGCAGTCATGGATTTGAAATAATAAATCCGGATGGGCGGGTTAATATAAATCAACAGGCGAAAAAAATCCGCGCAACTATTGAAAAAGTATTTAATGAGTTAAAGCAACAATTAAAGAATGTTCCCGGCGCGCTGGTGGAAGACGTTAAATATACCATCACAGTTCACTATCGTTTGGTTTCCGACGAAGATTTCTCGGATGTAAAAGAAGCGGTTGACGGCGCTTTAAAAAAAAATAACAGTTTACGTATGACATCAGGCAAAAAGGTTTTTGAGCTTCGTCCGAAAATTGATTGGGATAAAGGCAAGGCTGTTCAATGGATACTCGATGCATTAAATTTTAATTCAAAAAAACAAAGCACAATTTATATTGGTGATGATACAACCGATGAAGACGCCTTTAAAGTTGTAAATGATTGTGGATTCGGGATTGTTGTTTCAGATCACGCACGAAAGTCTTACGCGAAATATTATGTTGAGAATACGCGGGAAGTTGAACAAGTCTTAAGAAGCTTATTATGAATCCCTGGAAATTAACCTACAACAAATTTGATCCCGAAGAAGAAAACCTCCGAGAGGCACTGTGCACATTAGGTAATGGCTATTTTGGGACAAGAGGAGCTTCTCCGGAAACCGCGGCAAGTAAACTACACTATCCGGGAACATATGTCGCTGGCGTATATAACGCGCTACCTACCGAGATTGCCAATCGAACGATTTATAATGAAGATTTTGTCAATTGTCCAAACTGGTTAATGTTAAATTATCGTATCGAAGACGGCCCCTGGTTTAATCGGCTCAAGGTGAAAATATTAACATGGAAGGTTGAGTTGAATATGAGAAAGGGTAGGCTTTCTCGTCGGCTGAGGTGGCAAGATGAGCAGGGACGAATCACGCTTGTTGAAAATCACAGGATTGTGAGCATGTCTAATCCGCATTGCGCGGCGGTGCGCTGCACAATTACTCCGGAAAATTATAGCGGTAATATTACAGTCAGAAGCGGCATAGATGGATTAATTTTAAATGCGGGCGTTGAGTGGTACAAACAGCTTAATTCGAAACATCTTGAGCCCGGCGCGCATGGAAATTTTGGAGAAGACGGTATTTATTTGCAAATGCAGACTAACCAATCCAAGGTTCAAATCACACAAGCGCAAAGAACATTAACTTATCATGGGCACAAAAGAATTTATCCGACCATGCACGTCGTTTCTCATGGACGGGAACGTATCATGCATGAGCTAACTATCAAAGCTAAAAAAGGTGAGCGGTATGCTGTAGAAAAATTGGTAAGTATTTATACGTCCCGTGATCAAGGAGTGGCTGATAATTGTATCATCGCGCAAGAAACAGCGACGCAAATCGAAAATTTTGATCAGCTTTACAAGCCTCATCAAGCAAAATGGAAAGCATTATGGAAAAGATTTGATATTCAGATTGAAGGCGATGATTTTGTTCAACAAGTGTTGCGATTACATACGTTTCATTTATTGCAATCCTCGTCTACATATAACGAAGACATTGATGCAGGAATGCCGGTTCGAGGATTACATGGCGAGGCGTATCGGGGACATATCTTTTGGGACGAGCTGTATGTGTTTCCTTTTTACAACTTACACGCGCCAGAAATAACACGCGCGCTATTAATGTATCGCTATCGACGTTTAAACGCAGCCAAAGAAAATGCAAAACAATATGGTTTTAGAGGAGCGATGTATCCTTGGCAAACGGCATCGACGGGCGAAGAGGTAACTCAGATCATACATTTAAATCCTATATCTGGAACGTGGGGCCCTGACTATAGCTCATTACAGAGACATGTTTCTATCGCAGTAGCGTACAATGTGTGGACTTATTTTTATTCCACAGGAGATAGGGATTTCCTTGATCGCTACGGCGCGGAAATGATTGTTGAGATTGCGCTGTTTTGGTCGAGCATTGCCCAGTACAACAAACAAACAAAACGGTATGATATAAGCGGCGTTATGGGGCCGGATGAATTTCATGAAAAATATCCGGCAGCGAATAAAGGCGGAATTAAAAATAACGCGTACACAAATGTCATGGCTGTTTGGGTTATCGAAAAAGCATTGTTCATTTTAAAAAGCATGCTTATTAAAGAAGAAAGCGACGCGCTGCTGATTAAGGCGGGAGTCACAGAAAACGATTTAGAACGATGGCGTGATATTACTACAAAAATGACAATCCCCATAGATAATAAAGGCTTGATAGAGCAGTTTGAAGGTTATAAAGATTTACAAGAGCTTGACTGGGAAGGATATCGACAGCGATATGAAAATATTCATCGGATTGATCGCATTTTAAAATCAGAAGGATTGTCCCCTGATAGTTATAAGGTGTCAAAGCAGGCGGACGTTTTAATGATGTTTTATTTGTTGAATCCAGAAGAGTTAAAAAAGATTTTCAAGCAATTAGGGTACACGCTTCATAAAGATATTATTAAAAGGAACTTTGATTACTATTATAACCGGTGTTCACACGGGTCCACCTTGAGTATGGTCGTTCATGCTTATGTCGCCGATCTTCTTGGAGATAAAGCCAAGGCGATGGATGCGTTTATGGATGCGCTAAAAAGTGATATTTATGATACCCAGGGAGGGACAACGCAAGAAGGGATCCACGCGGGCGTTATGGGAAGCTCGATTGACTTATTTTTACGCAGTTTTGCCGGACTTTCTATTTTAGAAGATCGCATTGTTCTTAATCCGGCGCTACCTAAAAGATGGAAAAATGTTCAATTTCAAATTCGTTATAAAAATATTTGGTTTGATGTTCATGTAGCCCAACATAAGATTCGCATTACAGCAGAACCTCTGCAAAAAACATTATTTCAAGCCACAACACAAATACCAGTTACTATTAAAGGTAAAGAGTATCAACTTCTTCCGGGCAAACCTCACAGCATATCAACGCGATCATTATTTTAGATTCCGAAAAAGAATTTTTTATTAAAAAAAGCTTTAATAGTTCTTCTATGGTTTATATTTCTATGTTATGATTTGCTCACTATGAAGATTCATGAATATCAAGCTACAGAACTTTTTCGAAAAGCCGGCGTTCCTGTTGTTAGCGGCGCGGTCGCGACTGACGTGAGCCAGGCGCTTAAAATCGCTGACGAAACAGGCTATCCGGTTGTTCTTAAATCTCAGGTTTTGGTTGGCGGTCGCGGTAAAGCGGGCGGGATTAAGGTTGTTAAGGATAAACAAGAGCTTGAAACCGCGTTTGCTCAGCTTCTTAAATTAGAAATCAAGGGCTATCCTGTAGAAAAAATTCTAGTTGTCGGTGCTATTAATATCAAGAAAGAGTTTTATACAGCTATTGCGGTTGACGGGACTAATGATGATGTTGTGCTGATTGCTTCCGCGGAAGGCGGCGTAGAAATTGAAGAAACAGCCAAAACAAATCCTGACGCGATTAAGAAATACTATCTTCAAGGAAGTCCGCAAATAGATCAAGCCCGGTGGCCGGATTTTATTTCTTCTGTATTCTCCACGCCTGAATTACAAAAACAGGGAACAAAAGTTTTTGAGAGCTTGATTAAAGTTTTCTTTGATAATGATTGTTCGATTGCTGAAATCAATCCGCTGGTTATTGATGACAAAGGCGTAATGTACGCGGCGGATGCCAAAATTAATTTTGATGACAACGCGTTAAGCCGACACGAAGGGTTAGCTGATATGCGTGATATGCGTTACGAAGATCCGGATGAGTTAGAAGCTAAGGAAAAAGATTTAAGTTTTGTTAAGCTTGATGGCAACGTTGGCTGTATTGTTAATGGTGCCGGCTTAGCGATGGCGACGATGGATATTATTAAGCTTTTAGGCGGAAGTCCGGCTAATTTTCTCGATGTTGGCGGAAGCTCTTCTCCGGAAAAAGTTCTTAACGCGCTCAGCATTATTTTAAGAAATAAAGAAGTAAAAGCCATTCTTATTAATATTTTTGGCGGTATTACACGATGTGATGATATTGCAAACGGCATTTTAGAAGCTAAAAAACAGTTAGACATTCCTGTTCCTCTAGCTGTTCGTCTAACGGGGACTAATGAAACAGAAGCTAAGGCGATTTTATCAAAAGCTGGTATCGAAACATATTCAACGATGCGCGAAGCGGTTAATAAGGTTGTAGAATTAGCTAAGTAGGAGCAGTTTCGCCTCCTGTATACGAAAGTTTTATTATGAGCATATTAATAGATGAAAAAACAAAAGTTATTGTTCAGGGAATAACAGGACGCGATGGTTCTTTTCATGCTGGTCAGATGAAAGATTATGGAACCAATGTGGTTGGTGGAGTAACCCCGGGCAAAGGCGGCCAAGAGGTGCACGGTATACCTGTATTTAATGCTGTTGCTGAAGCCAAAGATCAAACAGGTGCCAATGCGGCCGTTATTTATGTTCCGGCAAAATTTGCTAAAGCGGCTATTTTAGAAGATATCGCGGCAGGAATTGAATTGATTATTTGTATTTCGGAAGGTTTGCCTGTTTTGGATATGGTTGAAGTGCGAAGAGTGATGAAAGGGAAAAATATCCGTTTAGTCGGGCCGAATTGTCCAGGAGTTATCTCTCCTGGAAAGTGTAAAATTGGAATTATGCCCGGACATATTCATAAACCAGGACCTATTGGTGTTGTTTCAAGAAGCGGAACACTCACATATGAAGTAGTTTACAACCTAAGTATTAATGATATTGGTCAAACAAGCTGTGTTGGTTTGGGCGGTGATCCGATTATCGGCACGAGGTTTATTGATGTTTTAGAGCTTTTTATGAAAGATGACGATACTAAAGGCATTGTTATGGTTGGAGAAATTGGCGGCGAAGATGAACAAAAAGCGGCCGAATATATCAAAAAAGAAGTCACAAAACCAATAGTTGGTTTCATTGCCGGACGAACAGCTCCCACAGGTAAGCGTATGGGCCATGCCGGCGCCATTATTTCAGGCGGTGATAGTACGGCAGAAGCAAAACGTAATATATTGATGGATGCCGGCGTTACGGTGGTTGATATTCCAGATGAAATTCCTGCTTTTTTTAAAGAAAAATTGAAGTAATTCCTTCCCAAAGCCCGTATAATATATTCAATGTCAAAAAAATCATTTAAAAATATTTTCCTTTCTTCCATTCATCAAGATGCTGGTAAAACGACTATGTCTTTGGGGCTGTACAAGGCTTTAAAGGATCGAAAATTCAAAATAGCATTTATGAAGCCCGTCGGTCAGGAATACGTAAAAGTCGGACATCAAAAGATTGACAAGGATTCATATTTAATTGGAGAAGTTTTTCGATGTAAAGATAAGCTTAGCGCGATGAGTCCAATTACGATTGCCAGAGGGTATACTGAAAAATATATCTTCAAACCGCATAAAGATAAACTTAAAGAAAAGATTGAAAAAGCATTCATTAAGTTAATTAAGGGAAAAGAAGCTATTATTGTGGAAGGAACAGGGCACGCCGGCGTCGGTTCAGTCATAGACTTTTCTAACGCTGATGTTGCGCGCCTGCTCGGATCTAAAGCGATTATTGTTTGCGAGGGCGGTATTGGCAGAAGCATTGATGAAATTATATTAAATAAAGCTCTGTTTGATTTAAATAATGTTGAAGTTCTTGGAGTTATTGTTAACAAAGTTCTTCCGGAAAAATATGAAAAGATTAAAAAGACTTTAGGCAAAGGATTGGAAAATAAAGGCATAAAGCTTTTAGGCGTTATACCCGTCAATCCGCTTATGAGCGCTCCAACAATGGAGCAGGTCAAAGAGCGGCTGGATTTACAAGTTTTGTGTGGAAAAGAGAGTACATGGCGTCGGGTGAAACATACAATCGTCGCGGCTATGGAGCCGCACAATATGATCAATTATCTGGAAGATGGCGCTTTGGTTATTACTTCCGGCGATCGTGTTGATAATATTTTATTAGCAGTCAGTTCGCATCTTGTTCGTGACGGGCGGAGTTTTCAAGTGGCGGGGATTATTTTAACAGGCGGGTTGATACCGAATCCGGAAATTATAGATCTTTTAAAAAGCAGCCGCATACCGGTGCTGATAAGTGAAAAAGACACTTATTCTGTAGCCGCAAGCATTGATCATTTGATTTGTAAAATTCAAAATACGGACAAGGATAAAATTCAGGAAGCGGCACAGTTGGTTAATAAATATGTCGATGTGAATGCTATTTTGGAAAGTTTTTAATAAAATTTCTTGCATTGAAAAAAACATTAAGTATATTAATTTCTTTCAGACCAAATTAGTAAAACAAATTTTATTGAGTGCTTGACAAGTATCTGTTATTGTGAGAATTTAAGCTTGTGGTTAATTCAGGTCGCGTGTTTTTATAACCTATTTAACTAGAGTCGATTAAGCCACTATCACCTCCTTCTCGTTGGAAGAAAAAGGGGTGCTTATTTTTTATTTAAGGAATTTCATGGGAAAGTTTCAAACTAAAAAAGGCCGCAACATAAAGCTCAAAGGCGAAGCAAGAAAGGAAATAGTTAGTATTTCCTTGCCCAAAAAAGTTGCTATCCAACCACCAGATTTTAAAGGACTTAAACCCCGATTAGCTGCTAAGCTTGATGATATAGTGAAAGTTGGTACGCCGATTTTAACAGACAAAATCGTGGACGGACTTAAAATTGTTTCCCCAGTTAGCGGAAAAGTGGTTGCTGTTAATCGTGGAGCAAAACGCGTCTTGTTAGAAGTTGTTATTGAGTCTGATGGAAAGCAAGAGGCGGAAGTTTTTCAAAAATATACTGAAAATGATATTGCTAAAATCTCCAAGGAAGACGCAACCAAGCTCTTATTAGATGGAGGGCTTTGGGCAGTTATCCGTCAAAGACCTTTTTCCCAAATAGCCAATCCGGCACACACACCAAAATCTATTTTTGTTCACGCGATGAATACCGAGCCGCTTGCGCTGGATGTTGATACTGTCATAAACGGACAAGAAAAGAATTTTCAGATTGGTTTAGATATTCTCACAAAGTTGACAAAAGGATCAGTGCATGTTTGCGCTTCGTCCGAAGCTAAATCCAAAGCGCTAACAGCGTCTAAAAATGTTCAGTCACACACATTTTCTGGCCCACATCCCGCAGGTAATGTGGGTACGCATATTCATTATATTGATCCGATTAATAAAGGTGATGTTGTGTGGTTTGTTGAAGCACAAGATGTGTTAAGAATCGCGTCGCTATTTTTAAACGGAACATATCCGGTAGAGCGGATGATTGCTATTACGGGTGAGGGAGCAAAAAACAGAGTTTACGCCCGAACAGTTGTTGGCGCGCCGCTGTCATCTTTATTGCAGGGAAGCGATTTAGGAACAATGCGATGTATTTCAGGAAGTGTTCTGACTGGCCGAAATGTTGGAGCTAATGGATTTGTCGGATTTTATGATTCGCAGATAACCATTATTCCTGAAGGCGGCCAACGAAGATTGCTTGGTTGGTTAGTTCCCGGATTTAATTCATATACATTTTCTCACACATACGCCTCCGCATTCTTACCAGAAAGAGAAGCGTCTCTGGATACAGATGAAAATGGCGGACATAGGGCGATGATCTTAAATCATCTTTACGATAGTTATACAACGCTTGATGTCGCGACATATTTCCTTCTTAAAGCAATCATCGCGGGGGATATTGATGAATCTGAACGATTAGGTATTCTAGAGTGTGATGATGAAGATTTTGCTTTAGCTACTTTTGCTTGTCCTTCTAAGACAGACGTCGGGGCTATTATAAGAGAAGGTTTGGACGCAATACAGAGAGAAGAATAAGAATATGAGTTTTTTAGCTAAAAAATCAAAAGAAATTGAAGAAAAATTTTTCGCAAAAGGTAAGCCTCTTGAAATGATGTATCCGTTGTTTGACGCGCTGGATACTTTTTTACTGACACCGGGAAAAACTACCAAGAAAGCGCCGCATGTTCGCGATGCTGTCGACATTAAACGTGTGATGATTTTTGTTGTTGTGGCGTTAA
>Ga0066640_10001585_pt1 | contig 13596 bp, 14 predicted proteins | sample CryGeyCG2114_020_2_FD_59505 | JGI IMG/M metagenome (GOLD analysis project Ga0066640, IMG submission 59505) | Groundwater microbial communities from aquifer - Crystal Geyser CG11_big_fil_rev_8/21/14_0.20 | ecosystem: Environmental > Aquatic > Deep subsurface > Groundwater | place: USA: Utah... | reverse complement strand
TTAGCGCTCTTGTAATTTCTTTTAAAGCAACGTTTAAATCAAGATAGTGCAAAACGACGGTACAACAAACTATATCAAATTTACTATTTTCAAAACTCATTCTCTGTTAAAAAATCTTGCCTCATCGATTAAAATAAAAAATTTATCTTGCATTTTTTATCTACTTAAGGCCATATCTTTTATATCGCGTTTATTCAATAACTTAAAATACAACAATCCCTTCAAATAACCCATACCAACACTAAAGTGAATCATAAAAAAAATCAACGGTAGATAGATAAAATATTTTAATCCATTTCTCAACGCTATAACAAAAGAAAAAATAATATTAACAACCATGTAAAACGAAAAAATAAATAAGAATAACCAAATTGCCGGTTTGTATACAAAAGAAGTTAATCCAAAAAATATCAAGCAGGCGGTAAAAACTGCTGTAGCCAGATGCCTCCATACAAAAAAAACTCCGACGCTTTGTGCAACCAGCGGTTTAAAATATCCGTATTGAAAATATTGCGTGCACATTTTTTTTAACGATGGCCTTGCATATGTGTAGTATTTTATTTTAGGCGTAAAAAATATTTTCCCTCCGGAATTTAATATCCTATAATTAAACTCACAGTCTTGACCTCTTACAAGTTGTTCATCAAGAACGCCATATTTCTCAAAAGTTTTTTTTGGATAAGCACAGTGAACCGTGTCTTTAACAAAACCTTCTTTTTCCTTCAATCGGTATCCTTTACCGCTGCCAAAGGGAGAATTTACCGCAAATGCAATTGCATGCGAAACTATGGAATTGCTTTCATTAATCCACTCCAACGCCCCTCCGGCGCCGTCGGCATTCGTTACCTGCAAATATTCTATGCTGTATTTTAAAAAATTCTTCCCCAAAACACTATGGGCATTTACAAATATTATAATTTCTCCCTTGCAAGCCTTGATGCCCATATTAATCCCTGAAGGCATAATTTTTTTGTATTTTTCAGACATTCTATAAAATGATGCCTTGATGAATAATGTTCCAATATATTAATGGTACCATCTGTGCTCATTCCATCTACCGCAAGAATTTCTATTCTATCCAAAGGATAATCCTGGCTGATAATAGAATCAAGGCACTTTCCAATAAATTTTTCTTCGTTTCTGCAGGGTATTATTACAGAAACTAAAGGATACGATAAACTGCACATAAAAACAGGGCCCTCATACGATTAACAAATGAATTGGAGTATTTTTCCCATGTTTCATAACAATTTTTGAGCGGCTGACTTTTAAATCTTACACTGAGATACTTTATCAAACTTATATGAATTTTATGATATATCCCCGGTGCCGCGTTTTTAAATATACCCTTTTGCTTTAAATTATACACAGACCAAAAAGCAATATCCCAGCGCTGCCAATTACATTCAAGCGTTTTAATTAAAATTTTTAATTTGACTTCTTCTTCGGCCTGCGGGTAAAATTTCATAAGGTCTAATATACCTATCAAGGCGTACAAAAAACCGTTAAGTGTATGATCCGGATTTTCCAATGGGTATTCTTCCAAAAAATCCCATTTTCCGTCAATCTTGGAACGAACTCCGCCATCCTGAACATAAGATGAAAATGCTGCTGCTGCCTTTATTGCCTGGCTAAGATATTTTTCGTCTTTTGTTGAATGATAGGCGCGAACCAAAACGCTAATACCTTCACCTTGCGCCATACAGGAAATCCATGGATTTCCTAATCCGGCCCAGTCAAACTTATACAAAAAAAGCCCATCTTTAAAATTTAAAAACCAATCTGCGGTTTTAAGAAAGATCCTATGGTTTAATTCGACATTACTTAACACATATCTATTATAATGAGCAAGGGCATAGGCTGCTATACGCGTCGGATTGTACTGCCTTCGGTGTCCTTCGTAGATATTAATCGGTACGCCGTTAAAATCTTTAGGCTCATAATACGCCGCTTCTCTTGATAACGTAAAATCCAAATCAAGCGGATACGCCATCGTATCAAGAGATCGACTGCAAAAATCAAAATCCGATTCTCCTATAAAAAATTTTATAACACCGCTTATCGCTTTCAATGCACTATGCATAATTTATCATAAATTTCTTTTAGTTTCTCAGATTCTTTTTCCCAACTATACCTTTCCAAGACTGCCTTTCTGCCGTTTTTCCCCATTTGCTTTGCGTTTTCTGTATTTTTTGTCAAAAATTCAACCGCCCTGGCGATATCCCCGGGATCCATGGGATTAACGCAAATTCCGCAGTCGGAGCCTTCCACTATTTTTTTCCATAGCGGAAAATTAGAAGCCACAACAGGCAAGCCGGCCGCCATGTATTCAAGAAGCTTGTCTCCGAGCGACTCGATATGGTTTGGCTCAGGCCACAGGCAAACCAATCCGCAATCTGCGATATATAAATTCTCGATGACTTTTTCCTTGGAGATGTGCCCAAGATAATCTACCCTATCCCACTCTTTCAATCCTCGCACCTCTTTTTCATATCCAGTATCGTTAAATTGGCCTGCCAATTTCAATTTAACATTATAGGCGAAATCGATAAAACCCAAAGACAGCACAATTTCTTTGATACCTCTGATTTTTGTTAACCCTCCACAATAAACAAGCGTATATTCTTTGTTTTTAATAATACCTTTGCTCAGGATATCTTTTTCCGCTTTCAAAAAACGGCCGATATCAGGATAATTGGCCAATAAAACCACATTTCCTTTTTTAAAATTATCCGCTATCGAAACTGTAGCCGCAAAAACACAATCAAAATATCTAGACAGCAATTTCTCTATTTTATCAAAAACCAACGAAGTGAAATCCCTTATATGTATATTTATCCATTCTTTTGACAATACCGACTTGGGCGTATCCTCATGGACATCATAAATTATTTTAGCCCGGGTTGATAATTTAAGAAGTAACGCAACCCCGATCAGCTCCGGATCGTGAAAATGATATATGTCCGCTCTTTGCTTTATGGCTATAACGAATACCTTTACAGCCATAAATGTCATCCTTGTAAACCTGTTTTTCGCGGGATGCAAAGCAATTATTTTGATGCCGTCAGATATTTCATCTTTGTCATGACAAGCTATCAAAGTTACATCGTACCCGGCTGCGTATATCGCCCTTGCTTCTTTATGGAATATCCTGTTGTCAAAAGCATCGTGTAGAGTGGAAAAAATACATACCTTGCAGGACTTTTTATTTGATATCATCTCGCCTCTTTCAAGATATCCGCATAAACAGCCGTTAATCTTTCTGCGCTTTTTTCCCAGGAAAACCCGCTTTCGACTATCTTACGCCCGGAACTGCCCATTTTTGCGCACTCTTGCTCATTATTTATCAGGTAAAGAATGGCTTTGGTCAAAGATTCGACATTTTCAGGTTCAACCAGCATGCCGGTTTCTTTATCTTTTACAATCTCCGGAATGCCCCCGACTCTTGTTGCTATTACCGGCCTGCTGCAAGCCATTGCCTCTATGACAGAAACCGGCAAGCCCTCGCTATAACTGGGCAATACAAAGATATCTCCTGCGCTGAGAAAACATGGAATCTTATTGTACGGCTGCCTGCCTACCAAATGCACGTTGTTCTTCATGTCTTCCATAGATAAAATTTTCATAACCCTCTTAACATCATTGCCATTACCGACAATAATTAAATGCGCCTGGCTGAATTGCTTAAAAAGGCTGCTAAAGGATCCCAACAATTCAAAAATTCCCTTTGTCTTCTGAAGGCCTCCTGTAAAGATCAAGACCCTGCTTTCAACGGGTATATTCAGCTCCCTTCTCTTTAAAATCCTTGACCGGAGATCAAAAACAAACTCCTTTTGATCGCAGCCGTTATAAACAACCTTAATGCTGTTTTTTGGCCTGGCTATAGCTTCCGCTTTTATCTTCAGAAAATTGCTTACTGAAATCATCTGGTCAGCGCCAAAAATAACTTTTTTTGTCATTGCCAGGGAAATGCGGCCGTAGCCGGGATATAAATTTATATCGCTTCCGTGCATAGTACATACGCAAGGCTTGTCAAAATATTTACTCAGCTTAAAAGCAACATAACCGTCCGGTATAATGGTATGCGCGTGTATCAGGTCGAAATCAAATATTTTACTGATAGATAAAACTATCTTTTTTACCGCCAAAAACATAAATATTCCTGAAAAACCAAATAATAAATTTTTTATTAAAGAAAAATACCTTGGCCGGTAGATTTCCACCCCGTTCATATTGCTCTTTAACGGCAGGTTTTTAATCAGTTTCCATTTATCATTTAACAGTTCAAAAAATACCGGGACAAAAGGAACAGGGGATACAACAACAACCTTACAACCCTGTTGGCGCAGCGCCATGACCTGCTCGTACACAAAAATACCACTCACAGGATTAACATCTGACGGATACATATGAGAAATCACTAAAATATTCATCTTGATTTTATCCTGGAAAAAACATCCTTTAATTTTTCTCTTATGGCAAAAAGCAGCGGCCTATAATAATACGAAGCGGCATTGCCGCTTAAAAATTCTGTAAGATGCTTGAAAATAATTTTTGGCCGGCAATAAAAATCTATCATCGCTTTACGCTGATAAGCCTTAAGATCCACCGCCGAAATACCTGGCAGCTCAATAACGGAATTTCCCCAACGGGTAAAATATTCAAATTCTCTGTCTACAAAACTTAGCGCTTGTCCATTTTCAGCTATATCCCATAATAAAGTTTTAGGGTAAGGTGTGCAGATATTAAAAAAAGCTCTGTCGACTCTCAATTCCTGCGAAAACCTGATTGTCTCTTCTATTGTTTCCCTTGCCTCTCCGGGAAGCCCAAGAATAAAAGAGGCCCTGGCTGTCATGCCTTCATTGTGCAATATTGAAAAAGCGTTCACAAAATCTGCGCGATTTTCACCTTTTCCTATGGCCTTCAAAATAGCGTCGTTTCCACTTTCAACTCCCATGGAAATCATATCGCATCCCGCCGCTTTCATGGCCTTAACCATCGCAGTATTAATGGTATCAGCCCTGGCCAGGCAAATCCAACCAAATTTTAATTTCTCTTTTACAATGCCCTCACACAATTCAATAACCCTGGAGGAATCAAGGGTAAAGGTATCGTCAACAAAACTAACTCTTTCGCAGCCTAAATCTCTTACAACATATTTAAGTTCCGCCAATACATCGCTTATAGAACGTTGGCGGACTACATGACCAAACATCTTATAGCAATATATACAGCCAAAAGGGCATCCGCGGGTTGCCTGAACAACTGTCATCTGCCGCATGCCTTTTTTAGGCGAGGGAAACATATACTTATTAAGCTTTAGAAGATGCCTGGCCGGCCATACACAATCCTTCTGAAAATTGAATAATGGACGGTCGGGATTATGAATAATGTCCCGGCCCATTTTATAGGATATACCTAAAACACTTTTCAAACCTGCCTTACCAGAATTTTTTAAAACCCTGACAAGCTCTACTGAGGTTACTTCGCCTTCTCCGCGCACCAAAAAATCAAAACATGAATTTTCCTGCAATACTTTATCCGGCAATACCGTAGCATGCGGGCCTCCTAAAATAACAGTTATATCGCTGCATTTTTTTATTTCTTCGGCAAAAATTTTGGCAAGATGAAAATCTACGGAAGTAGCCCCCACCCCTATTAAATCCGGCTTGCGCTTAACAGCCTCCAGCGCAAGTTCACGAATAGTAAATGACTCTATCTCGCCATCTATTATCTCCACCTGCTCTCCGGATTTTTCCAGCATAGCAGCAACATACAGAAGCCCCAAGGGAGGCACAACCAGATTTTTTTTGGCATTTGCTTTAATTAATTTGTAAAGCCCTCTGTATTGAGGACGAACCAAAAGAATGCGCATTATAATTAACCTTTCACATTTTAATATTTATCGTCTTTTCTTACAGCTATTGAAATATATGGAAGTAATGTAACGCCTGTTACTATTTTTATCACTTTGAGGATAAAATATGCTAAAACCCTAAACACTCTTTTTAAAATCGTTCGCTTCTGTGGCCCGCCAGACGCAAACCATAAATCTATCCTATCATTTAATCCATTAGCCAATGGTTTTAAAACATTGGGCCGGGCGTTCTTTTCTTTGAGAATTGTACTTATAATTTCCTGCTCTGTTACTCCGCGTATGCCAGCCCTCAAAAGATATTCCCATGATATAGTCTTATCAAACCTCCTTGAAAACTTGGACACAACAGCATGAGCCAACCTGTCAGACAAATAATTAACAAACGGCAAACCCGATGTATGGCTTTCTATTAAACAATACCTGAAGGGCGTCGCATTTACAAACATAACTCCTCCCGGATTCAGAACTGACCAAATCTCAGGAATGATCAACCGGCGCTCTTTCTCAAGTAAATGTTCATAAACTCCATTTAAAACGATTAGATCGAATTTCCCAATACCACTTGGCAGATGCATGGTTGTTTCAGACGGAACAAAATTGATATTTTTTAAATTATAAAACCGGGCTCTCATCTCAGCGATCAAAAGCAGGTCTCTTTCCAATTCAACACCTGCTATTCGAGATTCAGGAAACACCATTGCCAAAACAATTGTGGAGGCCCCGCTACCACATCCAAAATCCAAAATATTTTTACTCTTAAATAACTCTTTCTTGGTATAATCCGAAATCACGCTCTCCAGTCCTACCTTTACATAATCAGGATACTCATCCCTCATAATCTCATCGCATAAATAAGCAGGGCCTTTTATCTTAAGTATCAGATCTATCAGTTCGACAGGGTAAAAAGTCTCCCAAGTGCTTGTTGGTATAAGCAGGTCTTTACTGAAAGGCCTTACACTGATTCGACGCTTGCCATTGGGCAATTCGTTTATCCGCACTTGCGCGTTTTTATGTTTAAGAATCATTTTTTATACCTATATAAAGCAGATGCGAAGACAAATATTTACTATTGATATTTCTGTTTTTAAACAAAGTGTTAAAAATAAAATTCAGGCCGCGCTGTAATTTATAACAAAACTGTAATATAAAATACCTGAATGAACGCTCTTTTACCTGAAAAAGGCCAAAATTAAATACACCATAATAATCGCAAAAAACCGGCAAGAGCCTCAAATTGTCAAATAACCCGCTAAAATTGTTTTTATCCATTATGCTTAAATTATGCTTCGCAATAAGCTCTTTGTTAAAAAACCATATTAAAAAATAATTGATACCTTTTAAATTCGGTATATCCACAACAAGATGCCCGCCTGATTTCAATAGATTAATGTGTTTATCGATAACCTCTCTCGGATTGTCAAAATGCTCTATAAACCCCCTAGAAATAACAACGTCAAAAAAAAATTTGTAGCTTTCCTAAAACTTATCGTCGAAAAAATCAGAGCAAATTACATTATCGGGATCAATGTTATTGGAAAGAAAAATACGCCTGTTCATTTCAACTCCAGTTTGCAAATATTCCACTCCATAGGGAACATATCCAAAGATCTTGTTTAGTGCTAATAAATTATATCCCGGCGCGCTGCCAACCTCCAGGACCTTCAGGCCTTTTGTCTTCGGCAAATATTTATCATAAATAACATCCCATAAAACATGCTCTTCATGATTATGGACTACATTTTTTCGCCAATAATTAATAAACCCGTTCCCCAGGACTTTTTTTAAAAAAAAATTCAATTTATTTCCACTCTGCCTCGGGGATATAACAGGCTTTTCTTTGTAATATGCTTCCCAAAAAACCTTATCGGTTAACCGCACATCGCCCTCGTATATAATTCTTCGTACGCCTTTACCATTAGTTTAACATCAAATTTTTCAACAGCAATATGGCTGGCAATACTGCCCATTGATTTACGCATCTCTGGGTCTTTTGCCATGCGCTCTATGGCATTTGCAAAAGCAATAGCATCGCCATCGGGTATCAGCAAGCCTGTTTTATTATCCACTATGATCTCGGAAACCCCGCCGACTGAGGTAGCTATAACTGGCAGGCTTGATGCCATAGCCTCTTTTATACAAAGCGGATCCCCCTCATATTTCGATGATAAAACAAAAATGTCCGAGGCGTTAAGAATATCAGAAACATCTGTACGCAAACCCAAAAATTTTACTTTATCGGATAAACCCAGATTCTTGGCTGTCGTTTTAATAACAGGCTCCGTTTCCCCTGTGCCCACAAGCAATAAACGGATGTTTGGATTCAATGATGCTGCTTTTGCGAATGCCTCCAAAAGCAAGGCATGATTTTTCTGAGGCCTCAACCCGGCTACACAAACAAAAATAATATCTTCTTCCTTTAAGCCTTCCCGGCTGCGCCATACGGGTTTTTTAATATTGGCATTCTGATATATGTCTACCGGTATGCCGTTTGGAATTACCGGGAAATTACGCAACCCGTAAACTTCTGTCATGCTATCTTTAACCGCTCCGGAAATAGCTACAGGAATAACCCCGGACATATAGGCTAATCGATAAATTAAAAGCGCTTTACCATTGACCTCTTTTCTCGCCAGATTGTGCACAGTGTGCACTTTCACAGGAACGCGCCTCAAAAAAATGGAAGGAAAAGAATATAATAACCCCCCCAAATGAGTGTGCACTATATCGGGTTTAATCTTTTTTATTATGTTGTCTATACGCAAACAAAATTTTAATCCGCCCTTTATATGGCTACCTGCATAAAAAATATCAATTTTTTTATTATTGATTAAAGATTCCAAATCGCTGCCTGTTGGGTCATTAAAGACAATCGCTGCGGTTTTGAATTTTTCTGCATTCAAATTCGTTATAATATGCGCAGCGATACTTTCAGCCCCGCCCTGCTGAAGGCTGGGCAGCACATGCACAACTTGCAATTTTTTTCTATGACTATTCGACATTTAAGACCTGCTTAAAACAGAAATTTGGGCCGCGGTCAGGCCAAACAAAAACCATGTTTGCCTATAATAATCCCATGTCAGAGAAGATGCCCCTACCATCCATATAAATATAATTACAAACCAGATATTTCTTTGCAATACCGGCATTTTTTTAATCCGTGTAATCAATCCTACCAGCATTAAAACAAAAAATATAAATCCTACTATCCCTTCTTCCGTCAAGATTGAAATAAAAGCGTTGTGTGATACTATCATTCCGCCAAAAAATTTATTTACCGAAGAATAAAAAGCTCCTGCGCCGACTCCGAATATAGGATGCTCTTGAAAAACATTCCAACCGGCTTGCCAGATATAGGATCTCTGCGCAAGGCTGCCGCTTTCCAATTCTCTGGGAATCCCGCAAAAACGTTCAAACAGCTCTGGCGGCAGAAAATAAATCGATAAATAAACTGTTGCCACCAAAGTAAATACCAACAATACTTTCAGCCAAAACGATTGCTTAAAATTTATCAAAGGTATAATCAAAATCGCTATTAAAACAGATACAAACGCGCCTCTTGAACCGGTTAGAAAAACCGCGGCTATGCATAACGGTATATATAGAAAATACAATAAATCCATGGCTTTTCTTTTGCCAGCTGATATTATGCTCCATGCCATAGGTATCCCAAGGCCTATGGTCAGGGCTAAATCATTCGGGTCAAAACCGATTGCACTATAACGCACAGTAAAAGCCATCTCATAAGTCATTCCTAACAAAAAGGCGGTAAAAATCCCCACTATCGAAACTAACCCTCCGAGTAAATACGCTTTCATCAGGCTGGAAATCTGCTGCTCGCTCTTGATAAATAAGATAAGAAAAAATACTATAGGAATATTCTGCCTTAAATAGTATCCTATAATATTAAAAGTTGCCGCCTGATCCTGGCTCCAAAAATAGCTTAAAAAGATCCAGGATATAAAAAAAATAAAGAATAATAAGAATGCCCACGGGAAATTTGCATTTTCCCTGATACCCCTCTTTGTTTTTATAATTATAGAAAAAATGAACAGCAATACGAACAACGTAGGGCCCCAATAACTAAACCTGGCTAAAAATGGCGAAAACGAACTTAACGTCATATCGCAGGGAATGATAAAAACAAAAACCCACATCAAACAAAATATCGCCTTATCAACCAGCATCGTTCCTTCTCCATATATTATTGATAATCCTGACATATGCTTTAAAATCATCTTTTTGGGGCAATATGACTTGTGTCCATAAATTACCTGTAATCCTGCAATATATATAAAGAGCCCCGATAGAAGCTGCAGTATATGAAAAAACACTAGCCCACGCTGCGCCTATAATTCCTTTTTTAGGTATTAAAATAATATTTAGTATTATGTTTAGAACAATACTCGAACCATAAATATATGTGTTTAATTCCGGTTTTCCCCGGGCTGACAAATCACCGGATAAAATCTGCCATGTAACCAAAGAAACAACTCCTATAAGCAGTATTTGGAAAGGCTTTATTGTAGGACTAAAAACTGACGAATAAATAAAAGGTATGAGCCAGCCGCTCAAAAAATAAAAAAATAAAACCATAATAAACGTTATTAATAATGATGCCCGGCAGACAAAAGGCGTAAATCGTCTGCGTTTATGTTCATCGGTTTCTCCGGTGATACTTGGAAAAAGAGCCATTGAGGCAGCATTGGAAACTATCCACAATTGCCCTGCCAGCACTGCAGCAGAAGCATAAAAACCGACTTGCATTGGATTAAGAAAAAAATTCACCAGAAATATATCGGCTTTATAGCTGAAAATATTTATAATACCGTTTAAGTACGCTTTCGCGCCGTAAGCAGATATTTTTTTTATAAAATCAATATGCAGTCTTACAGAAATTTTGCCTATAAGCCGCGACAGCAACACAAAAACTATAAAACTTGATATTAAAACAGAAAATATATGGCTTACAATGGCCCCTGTTATGCCAAATTTAAAAATATAGAGCAGTACAAATATAAATAATAGATCCAATGAATTCTTTATTATCATTATGGAATTATATTGCTTTATTTTTTGAAGGCCTATAAAAATATGGCCTAGATTTAAAATAATCAGGCAAAAAGGTACAAGAAATAAAGACAAATATAGATATGAAGTTGGAACCCCACTTATTGTTTTGCCGGAAAACAATACAATAAAGACAGCTCCGGCTGCCATTGAAAATAAACTTACTACTAAAGTAATAACGAGTGTGTTTCCAAAAATTTCAGGAAGAGGGAAATCTTTATGCGCAACATAATAATTAACCGCGGAACAAATGCCTAAACTTGCAAAAACCATCAAAAAATTGACAAAAACAGTAGAAAGCGCATAGATGCCTTTACCTTCAGGCCCCAAAACTCTGGCAATGATTATGGAAGGAATTAACCCAATTACCAAAATTGCCAAATTTGTGAATATTGTATGTATTGTATTTTTTGTAAAAGTATTCAAAAATTTATACCTCTTTGTTTTGCTATTTTACAGCTTTTAAAATATCGTTCTGTAATTTATACCTGCTGTGGCATTCTGCGCAGACGCCTTTACCTGATTTATCAAAATGCACGAGCGCCACTCCGCATTTACATACCCATCCCATAAACCTTGCAGGAACTCCAATAACCAGAGCATACGCCGGAACATCCCTGGTAACAACGGCGCCTGCGGCAATCAAGGCGTATTCACCAATAGTAACACCGCAGATTATAGTAGCGTTTGCGCCTATAGTCGCGCCTTTTTTTACAAGTGTATCCTTAAACTCATCTTTTCTTTCTATAAATGCGCGCGGGTTTATGACATTTGTAAAAACCATAGATGGGCCGCAAAATACATCGTCTTCTAAAGTCACGCATTTATAAATAGAAACATTATTCTGTATTTTACAATTATTGCCTATAATGACATCCGGCCCTGCCATTACATTCTGCCCCAAACTGCAATTCTTCCCTATTTTTGTATTTTTTAGTATATGTGAAAAATGCCATATCTTGGTGCCCTTTCCTATTTTTACGCTTTCATCTACATATGAGCTTTCATGAACAAAAAAAGTTTTTTTCATTGCCTTATCTCCCTGCTTTTAAAGATTTTTCGCATAATGATAATATTTTAAGGACCCTTAAGCCCTCATAACCGTCGGTATCGGGCTGCTTTCTCCCGTTAACGCATTGAACAAAATGCTCCAATTCCTCTCTTAACGGCTCTTTTTTCTCAACAGGCACAATTTCATAATCCGCCTTATGCGCAACAGGTATCTTACCGTTTTTCCATTCTATTTTATGATGATACAAAAATAATTTTTCTGAAGTCAAGTCATCAAAAACCGCCATCGCCTGAGAACCTACAACAATCAATTTCTGTTCTTTATACGGATGAAGCCAGCTGACAAATATATGGCCCTTAGGGCCGCTTTTAAATTCAAGGGTTGTCATGGTTGTATCGTATATACCTTTATTAACATAATCTCCGCCAAAACAAACGACGTTCACGGGTTCTTCTCCGACCAACATAAGCATAACAGATATATCATGCGGCGCAAAACTCCAAAGTATATTTTCCTCTGTCCTGAGTTTTCCTATATTTAATCTGTTGGAATAAATATACTGAATCTTACCAAGGGCGCCGGCATTTATAAGGCTTTTTAGTTTTATTATCGCCGGGTGATAATGCAATATATGGCCCACCATTAAAATACGTTTTTTTCTTTTTGCTATATCAACCAGCTCCCTGCCCTCCTTCAGGGTTAAAGCCAGCGGTTTTTCAACAAAAACATCCTTATTTTTATGCAGCGCTTTTTCAACAATCCCGCAATGCGTTGATGCCGGCGAAGCTACAGCAACCGCTTTTATCCGCGCATCCTTGAATAATTCATCGGGCGTCTTTACGCATTTTATTCCCGGGAATTCTTTTTTAGCCCGACCCAATATATTCTCATCGCTGTCACAGCAGGCAGCCAAAACTCCCATCTGGTATAAATTACGCAGCAGATTCTTTCCCCAATATCCAGCGCCTATAAGCCCTATAAAATTTTTATCCATTTTATCAAAACACCCGCTATCCTCTCCGAAGCCCTGCCATCGCCATAAAAAGGCTCCCTGCGGCTTCCTGGTTTCTTAAAACATTTGTAATTTTTTAACAAAACATTCCACCCGCCTTTAAGCGTTTCCGGCCATTCTGTTTCTTCACGAAGTGTAACGCACGGAATACCAAGCCAATACGCCTCTTTCTGCATCCCGCCTGAATCAGTAAATAAACACCTGCTGCCTGCTAATAAAGCTACACTGTCAAGATAACCTACGGGTTTTACAATTCTGACATTACCTGAAAATCTTGCTTTGATTTTTTTATAACATTTGCCTGCCCTGGGATGCATAGGAAATACGATTATATTATCGCGCGAAACTTTATTGATAAAATTTATTATTTTCTCAAAATTTCTCTTATTATCCGTATTTACCTGCCTGTGCATTGTAAAAAGGCAGTAAGATTTTTTTTTAACGCCTAGTTTTCTAAATATCGCTGTCTTTTTCTTTGCCTTATCGACTGAATAAAGCAGGGCGTCATACATAACATCGCCTGTGTTAAAAATAGCCGCCTGCCTGAATCCTTCTTTTTTTAAATTTAAAACCGCCCTTTTTGAAGGGCAAAAAAGAACCGATGACAAACGATCCGTCAAAACCCTG
>Ga0066640_10001582_pt1 | contig 13605 bp, 11 predicted proteins | sample CryGeyCG2114_020_2_FD_59505 | JGI IMG/M metagenome (GOLD analysis project Ga0066640, IMG submission 59505) | Groundwater microbial communities from aquifer - Crystal Geyser CG11_big_fil_rev_8/21/14_0.20 | ecosystem: Environmental > Aquatic > Deep subsurface > Groundwater | place: USA: Utah... | reverse complement strand
AAGGTGGCTTCGTACAGAGCGATGCAGGCCGAGAGCAGGTGGGCGTAATCCTCCAGGCAGGCGTCGAACCGGGCGGCACCGTCTTTCCAGATCCGCGCGAGGCCCGATTCGAGCCACAGGTGAGCCCACACGAACTCCCCGGCGCGAAGGGCGGCCTCCAGAAGCGGAGCGTCTCGGAGCACGCAATATCCGGTCGCCAGGGCGGCAATCATCATGGCGTTCCACGCGGTGATGATTTTTTCGTCACGGCCCGGTGGTTGCCGTTTTTCGCGCACTTCGAACAGGCGGGATTTGGCCTGTTGCAGGATATGCTGGACTTCGAAGATGGCCACCCCCTCCCCGGTGGAAACCTTTTCCATCGATGCGGCCTGGAACAGAACGTTGCGGCGCTGGAAATTCCCCCCGGCCGTCATGCCGTAAGCCCGCGCGAACACCTTGGCGTGGCGCGGACCCAGCAGATCGAGGACCTCCTTGAGGGTCCAGGTGTAATACTCCCCTTCTCCACCCGAAGTGTCGGCAGACTGGCTCGAATAAAACCCGCCTTCGTCCGAAGTCATCTCGCGTAAAACATACTGGAACACGTCGCGGGGAACGTCCCGGTACATGTCCTGCCGGGTGGCCTGGAACAGATGCAGAAACAGGCGGGCCAGCAGGGCGTTGTCGTACAGCATCTTTTCGAAATGGGGCACCCGCCAGTCGCGCTCGGTGGCGTATCGGTGGAATCCGCCGCCGATCTGGTCGCACATCCCCCCCTGCGCCATGCGCGTGAGGCTCCGGTCGATCTGCGCGAGAACCTCCGGGGCCCCCGTCCTCAGCCAATGGCGCAACAGAAGAGAATAGTGCATGGGTTCGGGAAATTTCATTCCCATTCCAAATCCGCCATACTCGGTGTCGTATTTTTCGGAAAGGATGCGCACCGACTCTTCGATCAACCGGGACCAGGGAACGCCGGACCCCGCGGGAGTCCGCTCCTTTGTTTCGAGCCGTTCCAGGAGGGCGGCGGCGCGCTCCTGCAACTGGCCGCGATTATTTTTATAAAAGTCGGAGGCGGTTTGGAGGACCTGCGGAAAGCCGGGCCGATTGAATTTTGGACTGGGCGGGAAATAGGTTCCGCCGAGGTAGGGAATCCGATCGGGGGTCAAAAACAGGCTCATGGGCCACCCCCCGTGTCCCGTCATTTCGACCACGGCTTTCATATATACGGCATCGATATCGGGCAACTCCTCGCGGTCCACTTTGACATTGATGAACGCTTCGTTCATCAGCCGGGCGATGTCCTCGTTTTCGAACGATTCATGGGCCATCACGTGGCACCAATGGCAGGAGGAGTAGCCTATGCTGAGAAACACCGGCTTGTCCTGACGGCGCGCTTGGTCGAAGGCCTCATCGTTCCAGGGATACCAATCCACGGGATTGTGGGCGTGTTGTAACAGGTACGGGCTGGTTTCCCGCGTCAGCCGGTTGGTGTGCTTGGGGAATTCCAAACTGGGTCTCCTGAAAAACGGGGTTAGGTTGCGTTTCAAGAAACCAGTTTACTACAGGGAACCCCCGCGGCGCACACCTTAAGCATGCGGGCTGGGAGGAGAAACAGGAAGGATTTTTACTTGTTGATCAGACCTTCACGATACTGATGGTAAAAATCGCGGACACTTTCGTATTCGTCGACGGCGCTTTCCTCGATCGACTTCTTGTCCTCGATGATAAAGGAGGTATCGTTGACCTTCTCCTCGACCGTGATCCCGGCCCCCACAAGAAAGGAAGGCGAGAAAAAGGTCGTGGGATTGAGGAAGGAATCCACCACCCGGCCCACGGTATGGCGGGCCGTCGACGGACCGAAGAAAGGCAGAACGATATAAGGTCCATTGGGCACCCCATGGTATCCCAGAGCCTGATCGAAATCCTCGTTTACGTTTTCGAGTTCGTACTCATTGCCGGCAACATCGAACAACCCGGCAATGCCGATCGTGGAATTGAGGACGAATCGGCTCAGCACCACACCGGATTTATGCATGTCTCCCTGAATCGCGGAACTGACGAACTTGACGGGGGACAGAGCGTTGTCGAACGTGTTTTTGAGGGCCAACCGGATCTCTTCGTGGACGACATTGCGATAGCCCCGTGCCACGGGTTCGAAGAAATAATCGTAGAGTTTTTCGTTCACATTGTACATGAACCGGTTGTAACCCTCGACCGGGTCCCGGAGGGGAGGAAGCGGTTTTTCCTTTTCGGCAAAGGGGTCCTCAAGATCCTTAAAGGATTTGCTTTCGTGCGTATAATCCTTAAAGGGGCTTTGGGCCACAACCGTTTCCCCGGCTTTGGTGTCTCCCGACGGGCCACCGGTTTCGGAGCCTGGAGGGGAAACGGATTCCTTATCCGCCGCTGGAGGGGCTTCACCGGTAGTCTGCGGAGCTGGCATCTTCTTTTCCAGCATGATGGTCACTTCCGAGGTCTGGACCACCAGGGTGCTGTCGGGATGCAGGGTGGAAATTTTCCCATGGGGCAATTCATTGCCATCCAGATCCACAAAATTGGCCGCCAATCCGCCAGCGGGATAAAGCGCAATGGTCCAAAAAGCAAAAAGGCAAGAGAGATAGATAAACCGCCTCACCAGTTTGTTTTCCACGTGGGTTTCTCCTCCGTTGGGTTGCATCGGGGATCCGGTTCCCGGTTCCGCGAAACAAATAAGAAACTACAATAAAGGAAGGTCTGATTTTTAAACCGCGACTCAAGCCCAAAAACTATATCAAGTTTAACAAAAATTTCCACCTTTTATGTTAAAAATTGTCAAAAAAATTCAGTAGATAGCCGTTCCCTCATCCGCCCCGTTGGGATCAGGACCCACGACGGAACGAAATGGAACGACTCCCCCTCCCCGATCCCCTGTCCACAAGGGAAAACGGCGAGCCCGAGCCTCAAGGCGACGAAGCGGGTTCGGGCATTTTTTCCCGCAGACGTTGCAAACTTTCTTCCGAAATTTTCACGTTGGCTTTCCCCGCCTTGTTAACAATTTTCCAGGCCCGGGTGAAATCTCCCTGATGATAAAGGGCACCGATCAGGATTTCAAACGCCAGGGGCTCGAATGGATTGATCTCCAACGCCTTTTCCAGCTTTTGGATGGCTTCGTCGTACCGCTCCAACCGAACCAGCGAGGCTCCCCAGTAAGCATAGGCACCGGAATTCTCGGGGTTGATTTCCACGGCGGCTGAGTATTTGGGCAGAGCTTCCTCGTACCGGTTTTCCATGGCCAAAGCGAGCCCCCAATACAGATAGGTTCTCTGGTTAGTCGTTTCAAGGTGGGCGGCCCTTTCAAATTTATCGATGGCTTCGGTCCTTTTTCCCGCCTTGACCAGAGCAATGCCCCACCAGGTAAAGATTTGCGGCGCCTGAGGGTTGTTTTCGGCGACCTTGGCCGCATATTCCGCGGCCTGATCGTGTTTTCCCTGGGCAATCATCTCCTGAATCTGCTGGATGGGGTCCGCCTTCGGGGCCGGGAGAGGGGCCTGAGCCTTTTTTTTCTTCGCTTCGAATTCCGCCTGGATCCGGGCCTCCTGAGCTTCCTCGATCTTTTTCTGCTCCTCGATCTTGCCGCGGGAGGTAATGGTCACAAAGCCGATAAAGACAGCCAACATACAAACCACCCACAATATTCTCACCTTGGTGGGCATGCATCACCTGGAAATTTATTCATGATCCTCATTTCTCTCGATGGACTGGAGGGATGGAGTATACCGTCAACCTCCAGTTGAATCAAAGTTTGTTTAACAGGTTACGAGCGCGGGTGGCAAGGCCCTTATGATTTATTTCCACTTCCGCCGCATCCAGAAAAATTTGCAGGTGTCTCCGGGCTTGCGCGGCGTTTTTCGTCTGGTACTCCACCCCAAGGTAATAATGCGCAACCATCAGGCGGGGATCCATATGAATGGCCCGTTCCAGTTCCTCGATCGCTTGGGCGGAATTTTTCTGAAATGCGTAACCCAACCCCAGATAGAACCTCACCTCAGCGTCCCCGGGATACCGGGCCGCCACATTCTCCAGTCTCTGGACGACCCGATCGGCTTTGTGCTGGGCCAGATACAATTTTGCCAGGGCCACTTCTCCGAACAGGTAGTGGGGATTCAGTTCGATGGAGCGGAGGAATTCCGCCTCCGCCTTCTCATAATTTCCCAGCGCGCTGTACACATTGCCGAGGTTCAGATACGTCATCACATGCTCAGGATTTAATTTAAGTATTTCATCATAACTTGCTATAGCTAAATTTAAATTACCGACTTGAACCGCGTCCTGTGCACGGTCCAGCCATTGGTCGATCCGGGCGCGGCGCTTGATTTCCTTCATCTGGCTTTCACTCCGTTTGACCTCGGCCAGCTCACGGATCGCCTCTTGCCGGTTTCCGTTTTCCAGAAACTCAAACCGGACCAGCCCCGGATTGAATCCGAAGTAAGGCGTCAACTGCCGCACGATGACCGCCCGTTCGTCCTTGTAGATATACTCGGGCGCGCTGAACTCGAGAAGGGCGTTGTCGTCCGTATGCACCGGGGCCAGGGAGCTGAACTGAATCAGTTTCCCGGTATCCATGATAAACATGCTCATCAGGTCGCCGACCGAGCGCACGCCGATACCGCGCAGATCCTTGCCTTTTTCCTCGTTCTGGAGCCATTCGGTCACCTTCTCGTAGGGGAGCGCATAAGGTTCCTCCGAGCCAATCAGTAAATAATCGTCCCCGATAATGGATTCCCACATCGTCACCTGGGGGAACACTTCGGTGAAGGACCGGAGGATCGACTTGAAACTTTCCGGGGACATATTGGTATGGACCCATACGCAGACCAGTCCGCCCGGATTCAACCGCTTCCGCACCAATTCGTAAAAATCGCGGGTAAAGAGGACCCCGACTCCGGAAATCCAGGGGTTGGACGGCTCTGAAATGATCACGTCATAGGTCTTATCCGTCATGGCGACGTGGTTGCGTCCGTCCTCAAGCAGGAGGCGCACGCGGGGGTCGTCGAGCGCGTGGTGATTGAAGGGTGAGAAAAATCGCGAGCCCTCGATCACCGCTTCGGAAATTTCCACGAGATCCACATGCTCCACGGGAAACTGCTCCACCGCTCCCAGGGTAATACCGCTCCCCTGGCCGATGACCAGGACCTCCCGCGGATTCTTATGAAAAAACATGGGGAGATAACCGGAGAGAAGTTGAGTTCTCATGTCCAGCGCGAGGGAGGCGTCGGTCTTGCCGTTGACGCGCAGAAAGATATTGCCCGACACCGACAACTCGGTGGTGACCGTCGTGTGCATCCCCTCCTTGTAAAACAGGATTTTATTCTTTTTCAGTTCGGCCTGGCTCAGATCCTCGATCCGGTAGGGCATGAACGATCCGCTGGAAATGACGGCTCGGTCCCATGCCGCAACGGACTGGGCGCCATAAACACAGAGAATGACCACCAGCGGGAGGCCATAGGCCTTGAGATTGGGCTTGAGCGTGGGCGAAACCAAGAGGAGCAAGACCCCCAACCCAACGTTGAGTCCGATGGCGAACAGGATGGTTTTTTGCACCCCGATGAGGGTGACGAGGACAAATCCCGCCAGAAACGAACCGACGATGGTTCCGATGGTATTGACGGCGTAAACCTTTCCGACGCTGTGGCCCAGGGATTTCAGATCGCGGACCACCAGCCGCACCACGACGGGAAATTGCCCGCCCATGAAGAAGGTGGGAACGAAGAGAAGGGAAAAAATGACCAAAAACGTCACGCCCTGGATGGCGGAAAAATCCAGGGTCAGGTTCTGGTAAACCCACCGGTTGACGAAGGGAATCTTTCCGAACACGGGAAGGGCCAGCAGGGCCGCCACACCGATTCCCGTCTGGAGCATCCCGAAAACACGCACGAGGTCGGCGAACCGATGGACCCTCCGGGCGAAACACACGGTCCCCACCGCCAGACCCAGGATGAAGGTGGTGAGAATGAGACTGAAGGCGTAAACGGAAGATCCCAGCAGGAGGCTTAAGATCCGGTTCCAGGCCACTTGGTAAATCATGGCCGACATGCCGGAGAACCCAAAAACGGCGAGCACGAGGAAGACCATTCCCTTCCCCGGCCCCCCTTCTCCCTCCTCGACCCCGGAAACCGGGCCGGACTGGATCTGCACCGCGATTTCTTCCTCGGGCACGACAGGGGTCTGCCGTAGGGTGTGCCACCGGCGAGCGGGGAGGAAAACGAAAAAGATGACCAGGGCGATCCCGATGTTCAACGTCGCGGCAAACGCCACCGTAAAATTCAATCCCAGGACCCGCATCAAAAGAAATCCGCTGGAAAATGCGCCCACGACCGCCCCAAACGTATTGACGGAGTAAAGCGTGCCGACATCCCTCCCGATAAACGCGGAGTCCTCGGACACGCATTTGCTCAACACCGGCAAGGTGGCCCCCATAAACGTGGTGGGAACGAGAAGAATGGCTCCGCAGACCAGGAACCGGAACAAACTGGCCCGCAGATACGAGTCGGAATGATGCAGGTAAATCGATTGAAACAGGGGGTGGGCGGCATCGATCAGGTACGGAATCAGGAGACAATAAATTCCGATGGCCCCTTCCAGAACCGCGTAAATAGCCAGAGGGTTGGCATGACGGTCGATGTATCGTCCCCCCGCGTAACTGCCCAGGGCCAGGCCGCCCATGAACACGGTGAGAACGGTGGAGACGGAATAGAGCGTGTTCCCCATCACCAGAGTCAAGAACCGGGTCCACACCACCTCGTATATGAGACCGGTGGTGCCGGAAACGAAGAAAAAAAGAAAGACCCAGACTCTGGATTGAAGTTTCAAGGGATCGATGCGGGTAATGAGATTGAACCGCCGGCCCGGGTGCGAGCCGGTCGAGGAAACCGTCTATGGGGCACCTCTAACCGATTGCCGAAAACCCACCAGGGGTCATCCTGAGTCCTTCGGCAAGCACATGAGACCCGTGGAAAATTTTAGAGGTTTCCCGGGAAAACCAAACCGGACCTCACGATCCGGTTCGTTTGGCGTCCAAATCCTTTTTCGCAATGGCACAGCGGAACCCGAGGATACTGTCCTTGCGTCCCGGGGTAGCGGCAAACCGCTTGGCGGCGCGGGAATCCACCTTGCGGGAGTCCCAGGATCCCCCCCGGAAGACGTGGTTGCTCTTCGCATCCGGCCCCTCCGGGTTCATCATCGGGGACTCGTTGTAATAAAACTGGTCGTACCAGTCATGGACCCATTCCGCGACGTTACCCGACATGTCGTAGATTCCGTACATGCTCCGTCCCATGGGGAAACTTCCCACCGGAGCCAGATACTGGAAGCCATCGGCGGTGCCGTTGATATTGGAACGCTTTTCCAGGAACTTGTTGCCCCAGGGATAGATAAGACCGTGCGAGCCGCGTGCCGCTTTCTCCCATTCCGCCTCCGTGGGAAGCCGTTTGCCCCCCCACTTGCAGTAATTCACCGCATCCAGCCACGAAACCCCGACGACCGGATAGTTGGGCGTTTCAAGAAGCTCCTTACTGTCACCGGGAAAAAACGGAAAGGAGGGCTCGGCGTAATTGGCGGCGTTGCGGAATTGCGCATAGGACTCGACCGTTACCTCGTACTTGTCGATGAAGAATGCATCCAGGTAAATCTCCTGCTGAGGCTTCTCGTCGTAGTCCCCGTCCTCCGAGCCCCGGGTAAACACGCCTTCGGGAATCAGTACCATCTCCCGCGCATCGTCACCGATGGACGTTTCATAAATGCTGAAGTCCCGGTTATCTTCGACCACCAATTGCTTGGCTTTTCCGGCCATTTTCTGTATTTTCTTGTCGTAATCGATGGACTTCTGGACTTCCCAAACAATGACCAGAAGAAACACGATGGAAATCGCGAAACAGGCTATAATTGCGATCATCAGGCGTTTGTCATTTTTCATTTTTTTGTGAACACCAAGTGGTTAAAAGTAAAGTCAGAATTATATTTTTCATGCCCCCCGCAAAGCAATTTTATTTTTTCCGGACCCGGGAAAATGCGTTCGCTTCGGAAGGAGACACCGATTGGACCTGATCAAAGCCAAAGATGACGCCTTGGGATACCTCGACACATCCCGGGACGAAGTGATGAAATGGTTTCGGCAGGATTTTGAAGTACGTGAAAAATCCGATAAAAGCCCGGTCACCATTGCGGACCAAAACGCCGAAATTCTCCTGCGCGAGCAAATCCATCGAGACTATCCCGGGCATGGAATCATCGGGGAGGAGTTTGGGACGGAAAACGGAGACGCCGAATGGGTCTGGACCATCGATCCCATAGACGGAACCCGCTCATTTATTCGTGGCCTGCCCCTGTTTGCCTCATTGATCGCCTTGCTCCACAAGGGGGAGCCCGTGATGGGAATCATTGCCCTTCCCGCGCTCGATGAAACCGCATGGGGGGCGCGCGGACACGGCACGTGGTGCAATGGCAATCGCCTGTGCGTCTCGCCGCAAAAAAAACTCCGGCAGGCCACCGTAGCCACCGCCGACATCTACTGCTTCGAACAGACACGGTGCAAAAAACTGTTTCATCGGCTTCAGCGGGAGTCCGCCCTGACCCGCACCTATCCGGACGCTTTCGGCCACCTCATGGCCATCCGCGGGGCGGTGGACGTCATGGTCGATCCCCTGGCCTTCATCTGGGATTACGCCCCCTGTAAAATTCTCGCCCTGGAAGCGGGAGGCCAATTTGCCAACTTTACCGGGAACCGGGCCGATATTCGCCAGGGAACCGCCATTGTGGGAAACGCCCATCTGGTCAAATCCGTCCGCGCTCTGGTCCGGCAGGAATTAAAAAGGTAATTCCGGCCACACCCTCAAATGGGCTGGCGGCCGGCAAAACCCGCATCCACATCATGCCAATATTCGATTTTTTTCTCGGGGATTTTCCAGCAGAGGTAGACCAGCTTGCCGTCTCTGAGGGTGGGGAAATCCACCAATCCATTAGAAACTCCCTTTAAAATACACCCCTTAGACTCAAGACCCTGAATTTTTTTATTAAGTTTTAGAGAGGTTTGAAGATAGGCCGCCCCCTCCAGGCTTCCGCCATTTTCCTGAGACTTTTGCCGGGCCGCCACGATGTCGGGGAAATCCTTGGCCAGACGGTTTGCCAGGGTCTGGATTTGGGGAACCGTCTCCAATAAATGAGGGATCATGGCGTTGGCTTCTGCCAGGGAGAAATGCTTTTTTTCAGTCATTCAAATACATCCTAAAAAAACAATTTGTTATTTACCCAATGCCTTACGCCGGCCCATATTATAAAAAAGCCGCCCTACGAAGTCCATGATTAAAGGGAGCCTATTAAAGATTGCCGAACCTCCTGAATTGACGCATATTAAAGGCCAGTTGCGGGGGTAAAAAGGGTCGTTCTCATTTAAAATTCGATGTTACCGGGAGGATTTTCGGGCCGGATTAAATTAAAACACCCCTTCGAAGGTAATTTCTATTGACAAATGGGCCTCAAGATTATAAATTTTGGCATCTGTCAAACCGGCATTGCAGGAAATCCGGTCTGTTGTGTTCAAATTGCGTGAAACAGCCTGGCGGCTTAGGGCTTTAATAAACTCGGACGTGCAATTAACTTTGTTAACCGGGTCAATCTTTACTCTTTTTTCGGGGAGGCTAAGGTAATGAAGAAAACGGTTATTTTAGCAGTTGCATTCGCTTTCGTCATGGGATTTGCCGGGTTGGCCGCGGCGGACACGATTCTGCCTGGGGCCAGTTACTACCAGGATCCCAGCGTCATGAGCGTTGGGAAAACCATGATGGATATCGGCGCCAGGGATCGGTCGATGACCGAAGCCGTGAATCGCGCTTCCAGAGCCAATATGGCGACCAACAACGCAGAGGGTTCCGTTAACGTAGACTTCCAGTTTGGTTCCTCCCAGTCTGAGCAGAGCTGGAAAGCCGCTACCCTGTCCCGCAGTGTCGAGCAGGCTCGCGCGGTTGGGCTGATCCCCGGCGATTGCCGCGGTGACAACTCCGGCGATGCGTACCGCAAGCAGATGAACCAGTCCCGCGACGGCTTTATGGCCGAGCCGCTGGTTTCCGATAAGGATTGCGCCGACAATCATGCGACGGTAAAGTAATGTTGGATTGACCGGAGAACCCTCCGGTTCAGAAAAGCCGATAGAATGGAACCCCATTCTATCGGCTTTTTCTTTTTCAAAAAGAACTTGCCAAATCCCCGGGTGGTTTTTATGATTTCCTGCAAATGTCCGGTTCCAAAATCCCCCACTCCGCCATTAGGGTCATTGACTCATTTGACCGGTTCGATCCTGCCCTGACTCTTTACATCCTGCTCCTGACCCTGATTTTGGCTCCCCCTTCCATTTCCTGGGCCGAGGAACCCCAACCCGTCTCCTTTAAAGATTACGCTTCCCCTCCTCTTGTTATCTCCAATCCGGTCGACGTCACCTCTCTTCCCCCGGAGCGATTGTACCAGGTCAATGGATCGGGCTTCATCCTCCAGTTCTTCTTCAACGGGCGCAATCTCATGGGTAAGATGGTGAAACGGGACATCAATCATCCAATCCTGGTGCGCTGGTGCTTTTTCCGCTCCTGCGAGGAAAGTCCGTTCGATTATATCTCCATCATCGTTCTTCCCTATTACCCGCTGGAGCAGGAGTTTTTCCGGGTTATTTTCCCCGCAGGAATCCACCACGAATTTCAAGGCCTGTACTTTTTTTCGCCCCGTTGATCCGCATCGCGTGCGGTCGGCAGACCGCGCGGAAAATCCTGAATGATCCGGAAACCGCATCCCAAAACAATTTTGACTCGGCCCAGCCGCGCGACCCGCAGGGACGCTGACCCGCGCTCCTACGGTGAGTAGATTCGGAATGACCACAATGAAGAGAACCCCGTGACAAGCCCCCGATATTGGGCAAAAATTCAACAAACCCAGAGGCACACCGCATTGATTTACCGTCTGGAATCCACCACGAATTTCAGGACTGGTGCTTTAAAAGAGCCCGCTACGATTCGAGGTTGTCCTCTTGCGGGGAATTCATTAATAATTTTTAACGAACCCCGGGGGAGAAATGCGTTATCTTAATCATAGACATAGTCCAAATGATTTTTGTTTTTGGGCGGCGGCTGGCCTCCGGGACGAGGTTTGTCTCCTCCTCCGGAACCCCTTTCCCGGTGGCCGGTTTCCGCCTTTGTTTTTTCCCTCCGCTTTATTGTCCCCATCCCATAAGGGTGTATAATGAGGATATTTCATCCTCAAATGAATGATGCGCGAGGAACTCATGTCAAGATTTGTCGATAATCAAAACGATACCGTCACCGATACCGGGACCGGCCTCACCTGGTTAAAAAAGGATTCCAGGCAACTCGTTCAGAAATGGCTCCACCTTGAAAGGTGCAAAGTTTTTGCTGAGGAAAAAAACCGGGAAGCTTTTGGGGGGTATAGCGACTGGCGGGTACCCTCGTTGGACGATGTAAAAACCATCTTCGAAAAGAGTTATTCCAACCGGGACTTCGGTAATAATGAAATCCACATTCCACCCGTGTTCGAAAAAGGCGGCGCCGATAACACCTGGACGGACACCGTTAACGGCGACCGGGCCATGAATTTCAATCTGGTCAAGGGAAGGTCGAGCTGGATCAATAAATTCGGGGAAGGCCCCTTTGCCGTTCGGCTGGTACGGGGGGAGCGGAAACATTCGGAGTAAATCCGGCGATGGCCCCCGTTTCGCATTCGGTCACCTTGCTCAAGCTTTGGCGGTCAGGAAAATCCAGGTCCCCATTCCGATAAGAACCAGGGAAAACACCCGCTTGAACAGGAGGTCGGGAACAAACTGGAGGATATAAGGGCCCAGTTGCGCCCCCAGGACCCCGCCCACTGCGAGAAGGAAGCCTGTTTTAAAATCGATATTCCCCCACCGGTAATGGGAAAACAATGCGGAAATGGCCGTGCACATGATGAACACGAACGAGGTGCCCACCGCAATTGGGGCCTGTTTCCCTAAATAAAGAAGAAGAGGAACCACCAGAAACCCCCCTCCCAATCCGGTCACCGAAGCCAGAATTCCCACCACCAGTCCTAAAATCAGCAATTCGTTCAAGGTTCACCTCCGTGCTCCACAAGTTTTACCTCCAGAAAATCCACGACCGCCGCCCCCACAGAATCCCCCCAGACGTTCACCGTGGTCCGGCAACGGTCCAGAAACCAGTCGATGGCCAGGAGCATCCCGATGCCTTCCAGAGGCAGTCCCACGGCATTCAGGACCATGACCAGGGTGACCAGTCCCGCCTCGGGAATCCCCGCCGCCCCGATGGCCGCCAGGGTGGCGGTGAGAAAAACTATCATCTGCTGGCCCATCCCCAGATCGGCCCCCACCATTTGCGCGATAAACAGGGCCGCCACCGACTCGTAAAGGGCGGTCCCATCCATGTTCACCGTCGCGCCGATCGGTAACACGAAGAGCGAGGCTTTGCGGGAGACCCCGTTATATTCCTCCGCACACTCGATCGTCACCGGGAGCGTGGCGGAACTGCTTGCCGTGGAAAAGGCGGTGGTCAGGGCCTCGCTGGTATTTTTGAAATAATCGAGCGGATTCCTCCGGGTGATCCCCCAGAGAATGAGCGGAAGAACCAGAACTCCGTGCACCAGGAGGGCAAAAATCACGGTGAGGCTGTATTTCCCGATCTTCAGCAATTGGGCAAGGAACAGATCCCCGCCTCCCGCCGCGCCCAGCTTGGAAGAGATCAGGGCAAACACACCCACCGGGGCAAGGTACATGACCAGGTGAACCATCTTCATGATGGCCTCGTTCACCCCGTCAAAGAACGCAATGACGGGTTTCCCCTTGTCCCCCAGGGTGGTCAGGACCCCACCGAACAGGAGCGAAAAAACGATAATGGGCAGAATCTCCATCTGCGCCATGGAGTGGATCAGGTTGGGGCTGAAAAAACTTTTGAGAATATCCGTGATCCCCACGTCTCCCTTGCCGGACAATTTTTCGGGAACCGGGGTATTGAGCTCCACCCCCGCGCCGGGTTGCATCAGGTTGACCATCACCAGACCCACCGCAACCGCGATCGCCGTGGTGGAAAGAAAATAAACCAGGGTGATCAAGCCCGTTTTTCCCGCCTTGCGGATGTCGCCCAGACCGGAAATACCCACTATCATCGAAGACACGATCAAGGGGATGACAAGCATCTTGAGGACGTTGAGGAAAATTTCCCCGATCCAGTCCACCGAGTCCATTTTCTTCCCGAACACCCAGCCGCAGAATATTCCCAAAACGACGCCGCCGAACATCAGATAAGGAAGAAAGGTTTTTCCTTTCATGAGTCTCCAAAAGAGGAAGGAGGGCAGTATTGAAACTAGCTCTTACTGTGGGGACCGGCCGGGGTTATAATAAGATTAAACGGAAATGGCAACCGGAACGATCGCAAGTTATCTCAAAGGTTACAAAGAAACTTCTAAATATAGCCCGTGGAACTTGAGCAGGCCCTTTATGAAGGTCCAGTAAATTGCCAAAACGTACCATACTGAATCATTAGCAGGATGCTGAAAACTCTTTCGGGTGTCATTCCAAGCCGCAATGCGGCGAAGAATCTTGCCCGAAACCCT
>Ga0066640_10001580_pt1 | contig 13618 bp, 10 predicted proteins | sample CryGeyCG2114_020_2_FD_59505 | JGI IMG/M metagenome (GOLD analysis project Ga0066640, IMG submission 59505) | Groundwater microbial communities from aquifer - Crystal Geyser CG11_big_fil_rev_8/21/14_0.20 | ecosystem: Environmental > Aquatic > Deep subsurface > Groundwater | place: USA: Utah... | reverse complement strand
GAGCTCTTTGACTGTCAGACTTATTTAGAAGCCAGATTCTGGAATTTCTTTACCCACAAATTTACCAACGGTGTCGCAGAAGGAATCAATCGCATGATCAAGGGTCTCAAAGGGTCTCAAAAGGTCTCAAAGGGTCTCAAAAGGCGGGCCTTTGACTACCGCGACATGCAGTACTTTGTTTTGAAAATCCTCCAAAAATGCGGCTACCTAAGCTGTCAATATTGCTCGCATATGTTCAAATGACCAACAGAATTGGGAAAGGGACAGCTTATGTAGTAGTTGCTAGGCCAAATACCACTATCTTTTGCATAACCCCCCTATAAATCCGTTTAAAGCAATCTAGGGCTTGGCATAGTAATTGCATTTATTAGGCTCGTGATGAGTTATCTGGGAGCCATTTTAGTAGTCTTTATGTCGTGTATCTGTCTTTGCCATGCGGCCGAGTTGGTTAAAATTTCGTCCACTTCTTTTTTGGGCCAAATTTATCAAAGTGGCGAAGAACTTTCTAATAAAATGAACGGTGGGGCTCAGAAAACAAAGGATTCAAATCATCGTTCTCAGGATCGAGACAGCTTAGAATTCTCAGACTTCTTCAATGAAAATGTTCGTTTCAATCAGCACAGCCTATTTTTTAGTCTTAGCTTCTAATTACTAATCTAATTACTAATCAAAAAATATATTGGACAGAAAGATCAAGCTCAAGAGCGACACTGTCCTTGCCTTGTCTGAAGATATAGCGGCCTAGACTGTCTCCGTAAATACCCCAATCTGGACTCAGGTAGTAGCCAAGGCCCACGCGATAATCAACAAGCGGCGAAAATTTGGACAGCCTTCGTTCGGTTCCCCCGCCAATGGCGGCGCGAATGGCGTAGGGATTGAAAAGTTCATAAACGACCAAATTAAGTTCTGCAATTTGCTTGGTTTTATATTTGTCTGATTGGCCAGCTAGTTCGTATTTGAAGCTTTGGTAGCTAAAGTCAAATTCAGAGGTAAGATAAAAATCCTTCTTATTTGCTAATGAATAACTCAGTCTAGCACCACCCGCTAGCGCCCCATTATCGGATGAATCGGTTATGGTTCCACCAGCCTTAATTTCTAGCATGAGACCTCGGTCAATTTCGTATTCAAAGGACGAAATCAATAGACCGCTGGTCATAAGAGCATAAATACTTATCACGATCTTATTTTGAAGCCTTCAAACAAGAATGTCATTTCCTAAAAATCAAAGAATATAGAGGCAGCTCTTTATGCAGGAACAACTGTTTAAAGAGGCTGGAGGGCTCATTAGGAAACAAATCTCCTTGTAGGCTCTGCATCATGGGGAAAAGCTTTTTAGTGTTTTGAAGCTCCATAAGATGGTTCCAATACTCAGCATGATCGGACAAAAAGCAAAATCGGCCACCAGGCTTGAGAATCCGATTCAAATGAAAATAAAGCGATAGTCGAATCATGCGGTGGCATTCATGTCGCTTCTTGGGCCAAGGATCTGGAAACTGGATCCATATCTCATCCCAAAAATTATCTGGGCTCGCCGTTACAAAGTCCTCGATCTCGGAACGAAGTCCCCGAGCCCCAAGAGCTTCCAATTTCTTTTGCGTCTTAAATATTCTCTTATAGCGCCGTTCGACACCGAGGCCGATAAAGTCAGGATGCATTTCAATGTATTGAGAAAGAAAGTGTCCATTTCCGCAGCCAAGATCGACGACACATTTTGTATTTTGATATTGCTCAAAAATACCTTCGGCCTCAACGGACATGAGCGGATGTTCGCGAACCCGCTGAACATAAGGATTCAAATTTTTAAAATCTGCCGTCTTATACAAGAGCTTCTCCAACCTTCAAAAATGGGGAGCTTAGTACTAAAGGACTTTGGGGGGGCTTTTCAACAATTAAAAGAACGCTGGAACCAAGCTGAAAGGCTGCCAGAGCGGCACTTTTCTTGATACTTTGATCAATTTTGCTCCATTTTCGAGCGGGGAATTGTCCGTAAGACGTGAGTATTCTTGAAACGCCCATGGCGCCGACGCAGAGAACGTAAACCCAGCCTAGTTGAAGATGCTGGGTTCTAAAACTCAATCGTTCATTTTCGAGATAAAGATGGGGAATCAGCAGGCGGCCTAGGGCGTTAACCGGATAGGTTTTTCCAGGCACACGACAGATCTCCCAATACGGTGCCTCGCAGGGGCTGTGGACCCAATGATAGTCGTTAGGGGCGAGATAGAGGTTCCAAAAAGTCGAAGATGCCCAGGAATCCTGAAATTCAAAGAACTCTCGCCAGTTATAGTCGATAGATTTGACGGCGACCGACGAATTCAAATTAATTTTTGTGGGTTTCTCCATGCGAGTGCACTCTGTCGGTGAAACAAGGACGGAAGACGAAATAAAAATATCACGAGATCGAAGAAAGAACTGGCCAAGTTTTTTGTGCGAAGTGTTGGGTTCATCCTCAATTTTGTAAAGCTTTCGAAAGCCAAAGATAAGTATTCTATGAACGAAATTTCCCCAGGGTCCATAGGCGATAAGATAGATGATTCGATTATAAATTGGCGCCATCAATCCAAGAATAATTTTCAGCAAGCCGCTCATTTGACTTCATGGACTTTGACAAGATTCGTCGTGCCGGGTTTGGCAACCGGCGTTCCGCTGAGCATGACAAAGCGTGTGCCTTTTTTCCACATTTTGAACTCCGTCAAAACGCCTCGCGACAAGCTTGGCATTTCGTCGGTATGTTTCATCTTGCGAATGATTCCAGGAATCACACCCCAAACCACCGACATCCGACGGCAAATCGTCTCGAATGGGCTGAGAGCAAAAATAATAGGCGATGGCCTCAGTCGAGATACGTAGCGAGCCGTTGCTCCGGAGTGCGTAAAAGCCACAATGGCCGACGCCTGCAAGTTACTCGTAATGTGAACGGCGGCCGCCGTGACTCCGTGTCCAATATCTTTAACAGTTTCGTGCAAACGAGTTTCTTGAATATCCGAAAAGCTCTGTTGGTATTGCTCGGTTCTCATAATGATCCGAGTCATTGTCTTGACACTTTCCAGGGGAAATTGCCCAGAAGCTGTTTCGGCCGATAGCATCACGGCATCCGTTCCATCCAAAACGGCGTTGGCCACGTCCGAGGCTTCAGCTCGCGTGGGTCGTGGACTTCGAGTCATGCTCTCCAACATTTGTGTGGCCGTGATAACAAATTTACCCTTTCGATTTGCCGCTCGGACCATCCTTTTTTGAAGACCGGGAACTTTTTCGAGAGGGCATTCCACGCCAAGATCACCACGGGCCACCATGATTCCATCGGCCACGTTAATGATATCTTCTATATTATGGACCGCCTGGCGAGTTTCAATTTTTGCAATCAAAGGTATGTCGGGTTGGCTTTTGATAAGTCGCCTGACCTTCAAGATGTCCTGAGCCTGGGAGATAAAACTTAAGGCAATAAAATCCACCCCATTCTTAAGACCAAAGGCGATGTCCTTTTTATCCTTGGGCGTCAGACAGGAAAATCCTTTTAAGCGCGTATCGGGCAGGTTGACTCCTTTGTTGTCTTTCAAATTCCCGCCAAAAACCACACGTGTATGAATGGCGCGTCCTCGAATTTTTTCGACGACTACAAATATCAGTCCATCATCTAGGAGAATACGATGACCAACTTCAATATGTTGATGAAGATTTTTGAGAGAAATGCTGACCTGTCGAAGGCTGCCCACAACGTGGTCCGTACGTACGATAAATTCCTCATTTTTCTTAAGGTCAACGGCCCCATTTGGAAATTTCCCGATTCGAATCTTAGGTCCCTGAATATCTTGGAGTATCCCCAGGTACTTCCCTTCTTCTTTAGCGATTCGACGTAAGCTTTGAATGCTACGCAAGTGATCGGCATGCGTGCCATGCGAAAAGTTAAGCCTTGCCACATCCATTCCTTCGCGGATCATTTGTCGTAACATCTTTGGATCCCGACAGCTTGGGCCCATGGTGCAGACAATTTTGGCTCGTTTGAGCCGGATACTTTCGTTTGTCAAAGGATTGCTTCGATCAATTAATTTAAAAAAATCAACTTCCGATTTCATAGATTTTCTTTCATAAAACTTTCAAATTCCTTAGCGCGGGCTGTCCAAGACATTTGTTGAGCACGCTCGAATCCTTTTTCGGCCAAGTCAGTCCTAAAATCCTCTTCCGAAAGAAGCCGATGAGCCATCGTCAAAAATTCTCGAGTGTAAGAATCCTGAGTTGGCAGACCATCGATCAGAATCCCCGCATCACCAATTGTCTCCGGAAGGGCTCCCAGACGAGTGGTCAGTGGGACGCATCTTGCGGCCATTGCTTCCATAGCCGTGATGCAACTTGTTTCTTCAAAATGGCAGGGATAAAAAAGAATGGAAGACTTCATAAACTCACGAGCCAAGTCTCTTTGCAAAATATTAGGATGGACCCTGCAATCCGGAAGTCGACTCAATTCCTCTTTCACTTTGATAAATCGAGGATCTTCGGTCTGATCGTAGATTTGGTAGCTACTAAAAATATGAAGCTCAAGTTCGGGGTTTCTAGTTTTGAGTGCATAATACAGGGCGGGAATAAACTCCAGTCCTCGATAAGGTGTTGAAGAATAGATAAGACGTTTAGGATTCTTGATCTCGGTTCCTTTGAAATAATCCAGTTGAATGCCGTTTCGCAAAATAAAACACTTGTCTCTTGGAAATCCTGATCGTCGACTGATTTCATCAGCTTGCCACTGGCTCACGCAAAGCAGGGCATCAATTCGATCACTTATGCGCTTGTCGCCGATGCCGTAGTTCGGAAATTGATCATAGGAGTCTCCTGTCCAAAAAAATATTTTCTTAGTTTTTATTTTGTAAAAGCATGGAATCCAGTCTCGGATGCAAATAAAAAAATCAAACTCAGGTGCCCTTTCAATTTCTCTCGCTGGCAAATACTTTGGTGTCGAGTCCGGGGGATTAGGGTGTGGACCATAAACTGAAACCTCATGACCTAGTTTGGTCAGTTCTTCGGCGAACCGAATCAATCCCGTTTCAGTTCCTCCAATGGGTCGTTCGTCAATAATTTTGGCGTGAACGGGGATAAGGTTATTGGCATAAAATGCAATTTTCATTGGGGAGCTCCCATAATATTTTGTAAAGCTACCGGAAGGCTAGAAACTTTAAAGGCCCCTTCCTCTTTAAGATAACTGCGAGGGTAGCTGCAGTAAAAATAACTGAATAAGCCAGCCGGCCAATTGTTGCCGCTTTTCTTCGTGCCACCAAAGGCTAGGGCGCTACTGGCGCCAACCGTGGCACGATTCCAATTGAGAAGGCCCACATCGAGATGTTGATCAAGAAACTTAAACTTATTTTCGTCGCGGGTAAATACAGCCGACGCAAGTCCGTAGGGGGAAGCTTCGTGCAGGGTCACAAGATGTTCCCGATTCTCAAATGGAATAAGAATCGTATTAGGTCCGAAGAGTTCTTCCTGTAGAAGGGGCTTTCGAACATCATCGTTTGGTTGCGGAGATTCAAAGATAGATGGGGAGACGAGGCAATTGTTTTTGTCTAATCGCTGACTCATTTGGTGCACCACGAAGCCCTGGCTCTCGGCGGTCTGACAACTGGCGATAAAATGATCAGCCGCTTCAGGAGAAATCATGCAGCCCATGAATGTTCCTTCATCTGATGGATCGCCAATCTGTACTTTTTTTGTGGCCTTTAAAAAGCTCTTCCGAAATTTTTCTAACAAAGGCTTTTGAACAAAAATTCTCGATGCGCAGGAGCATCGTTGTCCGGCTGTGGCAAAGGCGCTTAAAATCGATTCACCAAGAGCTCGATCGAAATCGGCATCTTCAAAAATAATGCAGGCATTTTTCCCTCCCATTTCCAAAGCAGCCAGGGTGGCCAGATCCGATCGCGTCTCCATAAGCTGTTGTGTAATGCGACGACCATTTTGATACGAGCCCGTAAAAAAAATGCCCTTAACAAGAGGGTTTTCCACAAGGGCTTTTCCCAAATCGGCACCTCCTGGGAGCATCTGAAAGGCACCAGTAGGAAATCCCGCCTCCTGAAAACAACGAGCGTACAGCCCCGCACATAGTGGACTATGCTCTGAAGATTTAAAAATAACCGTATTGCCCGCAAGAAGCGCAGGAATGATATGGCCGTTGGCAAGATGTAGGGGGAAATTAAATGGGCCGATGACAGCGCAGACGCCACGAGGCAGTAACTTCATTTCTTGTTTGTTTGTGCGACCCGTGCCTTCGATTTGTTCAACCAAGGGGAGTACAGTATCAAGAGTGATTTGAATTTTACTAGAAAGGGCTTTGGCTTCCTGCCGGGATTCCCAGCGCGCTTTGCCTGTTTCTAGCGTGATCAGGTTTTCAATTTCTGCTTCGCGTTTTTCGAGGCATTGTTTGAGTCGATGGAGTAAATTGATACGTTCGCCTCGAGGCAAGCTCGAAAAGCGCCGGAATTCCCGATCCGCGACGGAAACGGCTTCATTCACAAAAGTTGTATCCTCACGCCATTGGCAGAGTGGCTCATTGAGCCTGTAAGGCTGAAGATCCGTCCATTCTCGGCCCTTGATCGCTGACCGAAACTGACCATCGAGATATGCTTCGACTATCATGGGCCATAGGCTACTGAGAGGAAGCTAGGGAGTCCAGTTTAGAGGAGTGGGCTCGTGACGACGGAAGATGCGTCGTAGGCCAATTCATCGATGAGCCTTAGGACATCCTCAGAGACCATAATTTTTGAGCTATTTTCAAGCCATTTGACATGGACCAATAGGCAGTGGAAAGAGCCTTGAGCGATAAAGCCAAGAAGAACTCGATTGCCCCCGTGATCGAGGGTTTTTGAATCAATGTTTACGCTTTCCATTCGCTTAACCAAGGTTACTTCACTGACGCGAGCGCCATAATGGGGGCCGCCATCAAATGGGTCCACGGCGTTTAAGAAACTAAATCCGATTTTTTCGAGTAAAACTTTCGCGGCAGCTGTTTGGCGATTGGTTTGGCCAATTTCATCTTGAGCTTTTTGGCTAAAGAGGCAGGTGTAAATATCCTCGCGTGGAAAAAGACTTTTGATGAAATCTTTATTTGTCCGGGAAAGGTGATCGGCCTCTTTATAACTTAAGCCCGTAAACCTTTTCCCGAAAGCCTCCCAAAGCTCACTCGAACCTTCTTCATTAAATGGAGGCAAAAGTTCAGCAATGACATTTTCTTCGAATCGATCTGGAAACATTCCCATATAGATAAAGCGGGAGTAAGAAAGTTGAGCGCCTAAGCCGGCGACTGAGGATCGGTAATCGGGATGAAGAATGAGGCCTCCGATTTCACTCGGTCCATCGGTATCAAATTCAAAGCGAAGCAAGCTATGTTGAACTTGGATATTCGTCGAAGGGTCTTGATGTGTTTTATTGAGAATCTCTAGATAGGTATGCGGCGATTGGCGTGTTCCATGTTTAGCAAATATCAGTGAGCTGCCGACGATGATTTTTCGGAAATAATCCTCGAGAACAAACATATACAGGTTGTCCGCACGCCTTGAACTGGGCTTCTTAAAACTCTTGGCAGATCGTTCAATTTGTTCTCTAAGCTTTTCGGGCTCTGCAGGGATATTGCCGGCAGTCCCCAAATGCTTGGCTAGACTCAAAAGAGCATCAAAATCCTCCGTCCTCACCTGCCTAAAAACAAACATGAATACCGTAGTAGACCAAATTCAGGGAGTGAATGTCCACTCTTGCTTCAAATCGAGTTCAACAAGCCTCCTGGATAGCTTTTAAGCTGTCCAGATTTTCAACGGCCGATGAATCATAATTTTCTTTCAGACTTACTTTTCGAATTAAGCTACGAAGGATTTTGCCGGATCGAGTTTTTGGAAGTGAGCCGCAAAATAAAATCTTCTCTGCGGATAAGGCCTTTCCCATTTTTGATTGGAGCCGCTTTTGCAAGGAGGCTTTCTTTTCCGGCGAGGCAAGTGAGGGATTTTTTAAAACTACAAAACAATAAACGCACTCGCCCTTAATCTCGTGCGGGATCCCAACCGCAGCAGATTCGGCTACGTCCAAGTCTTCCATCAAAGCTGATTCATATTCGTTGGGGCCGACGCGTTTGCCGGCTACTTTGATGGTGTCATCGCTCCGTCCTTTTAAATACCAGAGAGCATTCTCATCGATAAATGCCCAATCGCCATGATACCAAACTTGTTCTCCAAAGCGGTCGAAGTAAGTATGAAGATATTTGTCTGGATCATGAAGGAAGCCTTTGGTCATGGAAGGCATCGGCGAGAGGCATACTAAATGCCCCAGTCCTTGAGACATAGGATGAGCATTTTCATCCCAAGCTTGAGTTTTCACTCCCAATGCGGGGCCACCCAAACTGCATGGCTCCAGCGCGTCGAGGGGCGTTGGGGAGAGAAGGCAGCCCATAATTTCGGTGCCACCACTTATATTAATGATAGGGCATCGAGACTTGCCGACCTTTTCAAAAAACCACAGCCAGCTTTCTTCGTCCCAAGGTTCGCCAGTCGATCCAAGAATGCGAAGGCTTTCAAAATTCTGTAGGTCTAAGAATTTCGAATCGGATTTTTTGAGGACTCGAATGGCGGTCGGCGAGATTCCAAATTGCGTGACCTGGTGATTTTCGAGCATTCGCCACAATCGATCGGTATCGGGGTAGTCGGGGACGCCTTCATAGAGCAGTACAGTCGCGCCATATTGAAGAACTCCCAAGAGCTCCCACGGGCCCATCATCCAACCGATATCGGTATACCAAAAAAAGACATCGGAGGAATGAACATCAAAGCTATAACGATGTTCTTTTCCTGGAGTCGCTAGAACTCCAAAGTTTGTATGTACGCAAGCTTTTGGTTTTCCGGTAGTGCCTGAAGTATAAAGCAAAAGACATTCCGCTTCGGCCGGTCGAGAGACCGATCCTAATAGAGGAAAGTTTTTATGGCCTCTGTGAAATTCAGCACGATTTAATTGGAAAGTTTTTTTGACACTTAGACAGTCCGGAAGAATTTTCTCGAGAGTCTCGCCAACGGGAACTTCTTTACTGCGTCGATAGGTTTTGTCTTGAGTGAATACAAATCGAATCTTCGCATCCTGGATTCTGGCTCTGATGGCCTCCTCTCCGTATCCAGAAAAAATGGGAACCACACTCATGCCAGCCCGCAGGGCTCCAAAAAATGAGGCGACCATCTCAAGACTCATGGGCATAAGAAGTGCCACACGATCGCCTGGCAGGCCGCCAGCCTCTTGTAAGAGACCGCAAATATAAGAGGACTCACGAGCTAGATCTTCAAAACTCCAGCGAATCGGATCGTCTTCTGAATCGCCCTCAAAAATTAAGGCTGTCTTGCTGGCATGCTTTCGTAAGTGTCGATCCATGCAGTTTTCGACAATGGAAATTTCGCCATTCTCAGCCCACTTAGGCCAAGGCAGTCCAGCCGCCAAGAGTCGTGTGTAGGCTTGGGAAAATTCCAAACCCATATCCTTTAAAGCGAGATCCCAAAACCATTCGGTATTTTCTTCGGCCTTTTGTCTAAGCTCTTTGTAGGTTTTACAATTTGCCTTTTCAATAAGATGCTGAATATGACTCTTCTGAATCCACGAAGCTTTGGGCTGATAAATCACAGCCTATTGAGCTGGAAAGCTCGATTAAAATCAAGCCGAAATCAGTCGCGCCCGGCCTTCTTGCTTTCAAGATGGAGAGTGTCAAAAATAAATTAGATCAAAAAACTTAGACCAAATACTTTTTCCGTATTTATTGCCTTTAGGGGGCTTTCTTTTGTATTTGAGGAATTCTAGTTCCTTGAGAATTTGCGCTTGCAAGGCTGCGAGTTCAGCTTTGGAAGTCTCTAAATCATTGAGACAAAGATTCAGATCCCCATCATGGGGTGGAGAATTCGGGGTCTCAATCGTGGGTACGGAGAGAAACAAATAGGCACGGCCGGCGTCCGTACCGCCTGAATCGTGAAATGGTGCCGCACAAAGAATGTCGGATTGGCCATCGCCGTTCGCGTCAAAATTGGATGACAGTCCTCGGCAGGGCACGCTAAAGGCGTCGGAAGAGGGACTTTCACCGGTAATGGTCTGAATAAATTGAAAGTCAGCCAGGGAAACTAAGTAAAGGCGCCCCTGTCCTCCGTTAAAGGTGGGGTCGCTGATAAGGAGATCGGAAATTCCATCTGCGTTTTGGTCTCCAGCACTTGATAGTGACGCACCAAAATTACAATTCGCACCAGTTCCACAATTCTCATAGGATTTCCATTCACTAAGAATGGAGAGATCTCGACCGGAGTACAGGCGGACATAGCCCGGGTTGCTTTGTTGGTCCGCGCCTACTGCAAAGTCGTCGAAGCCGTCTCGGTTGACATCTCCGACAAAGCTTAGGCCTTTGCCGAATTGATCTCCGGCTTTGTCTCCTCTTAAAATAATCATATTTTGAAAATTACTTCCATCATAACCATAAATCGCTCCTGCGCCTGAACCATTGAGATCTTCAAGAGGTGCGGCAATGAGAATGTCGGATCTGCCATCGCCTGTAAAATCTCCATCGCAGCGAATGTTTCTCGCCCAATCATCGGCGCCACCTTGGACGCTTGCTATTTTTCCAAGAAGCATCGAAGTTTGACCGGAATAGATAAATACACCAGTTTGTGCGCCGACCAAAACTTCGCTAATTCCATCTTCGTCGAGATCGCATCCTGTTGCCAGAGATCGACCGCACTCATCCGAAACTTTCGAGTCGCAGTAATACTGACTGAGAGCTTTATAGCCTGCTCCGTTGTAGACCGTTACCGATCCTGAGTGGTAACCGCGCGCATCGCTGTATGATGAACCAACAATCACTTCGGCACGTCCGTCGCCGTTAAGATCCGTTAAGCGAGCGGCACTTCCGAAATTATTGGCGGAATCTGGATTTTGATTAACCGGGCCTTCCAATCTTTTTATAAGATTAGCTCGTTTACCTCCAAACAGAAAAACCGCGCCATCACAAAATCTAAATGGGATAGGTGGGTTTTCAAAACATCGCTTTCCTCCGGCAGGGGCACCAATGGCAAAATCTTCCAAACCATCTCCATCTAGATCATAGCCAACGTCCATGGAGTTGCCCATCAAGCCAAACTCTTGAAGACCCGTAAAAATTAAATCGGCCGTGGCGGCAGAACGGTCGGGCAGCTCTTGTGAGAATAGGGAAGTAGAAGCAGCAAAAAATATGACAACAGCTAAGTTTCGAATGTTTTCGAATGCCGCATTTCGGCGATTAAATTTTGCATCAGATTCTACACACAACATTGGATCCGTCCTTGGAACGCAATATGAGTGGAAGCAAGCTAGAGCCCAAGGCCGTCCAATAAAAATTGTGTCTCATATTAACGAGTTAGCGGGCGGTCTCCTTCGGGACGAGCTCCAATTGTTGTTATATAGAGCCGAGCCTTGTCCTGCGCATCTTGTGCCAGACTAGGAAAAGATTTCAAGGTCTGAAGGCTCTATAGAGGTCCAGAAGGCGTCCTAGGGATGGTATTTCATGGCTTAGATATTGCAAAATCAAAGCCTTGGTAAATGAAGTTATTTTCAATTCATACCAGCCTTCGTGTTGTTCTCGTTTGTTTGTCCATTGGCTTTGGTTTGTCCGCTTGTGGTCCAGGGACTCACTATTCCGAAGGCGACACGCAGTTTTTTGCTTCCGAAAATCCTTATGCGCCAATTATCAAACTTCAAGGAGACAACCCTTACTTTCATGAAGTCAAAACCGCCTTCGTCGATCCTGGATTCTCGGCGCGTAGTTTGAGCGATGGGGATCTAAGTTCCAACGTCTTCGTACAGTCCGGTGTCAATGCCGATGAATTGGGTGAATTCGAGGTGACCTACTCAGTATTGAGCAAGGAAGGATTGCTTGCACAAGTTAAAAGAAAGGTTGTGGTTCGTGATACAACGGCTCCAAATCTTAGCCTGAATGGAGCTTCCGAGCAAATTCTTGAAAGGACCGGTCAGTATGTTGAGCTCGGGTACTTGGCCAATGACAACTATGATAGTGATAGTTCGCTCAATGTGAGTGTTACGGGAAGTGTCGATAGTTTGCAGATCGGTACCTATACCTTGCATTACCAAGTTACCGATAGTTCGGGAAACTCATCGAGTCTCAAGAGCCGGATTATTCATGTTGTCGATACAACACCGCCGGTCATATCGATCACACAACCTTCACCTGCATTTATTGTGAACGCATTTAATCAGTGGGTCATAGTGACAAGTGGACTTTGTTCAGAAGAAGATCAGGAAGTTAGCGTGACAAATACAGTGGACTCTAAGCAGGTTGATTGTGTTGACGGGCACTGGTCGGCTACTTTGAATTTCACTGGGCTTGCTGATGGGCCAGTTAGCATTATTGCTCAACAGCATGACGAAGCAGATAACCCTTCAGAAGTTTTGGTGAATGGCTTAAAAGATACCGAGGCAGCAAGCCTAAGTATTGTAAGTCCCCTTTCTGGATTTTATGTGAATCAAGCCAGCCAATCTACTTTTGTCACTTCCGGAACTTGTTCGGAAATTGATCAACCGGTCAATGTTACCAATGGCGTGGACAATCGGATGGTCAATTGTGAAGCTGGGTTTTGGTTGGCCAGTCTAAATTTTTCTGGCGTCACGGAAGGGGCGATTTCCATTCAGGTGAGTCACCAGGATTTAGCGCGCAATACACCCGGCACCGATCGGGTTAATGGGGTTTTGGATCGTACGCCTCCAACTGTTAGCATTTCAGCACCCGCCAATTTGATCGTGAATATTGCTTCGGGTGAGCAGATTCAAACATCTGGAACATGTTCAGAAAACAATCGTCAAGTAAGTATCGGTAATGGCGCTGATACAAAAACCCCTCTTTGTGTGGGCCATCAATGGTCAACGGCCTTAAATTTTTCGGCTTTGAATGAGGGAAGCATTTACATTCATGCTGACCTCATGGATGCAGCAGGCAATAGTGCGATTCAAGCAAGTCTTCTAGGTAATAAAGATATTCATGCTCCCGTGATCACGATAAATGGAGGCAATCCAACTCAAGTAAATCTGTGCGAGAGCTACAGTGACGCTGGTGCCAGCGCTATCGATAATCTTGATGGAAGTGTGCCTGTTCAAACAGACAATCCTGTCGACACTCTTGTGGCGGCTAACTATCAGGTGATCTACTCTGCAGAGGATGCTGCCGGGAACCCCGCGGAGGGCATTCGAGATGTTAGTGTACTCGGCCTTGATCTGGATGGCTTCACATACTCACGTGGCTTAAGCACTCGAACGCATGTTGAGGCCATTGCCAATGTGCCAGCGGCCAATTATGCGCTATGCTCAGATATAGATTTTAATGCCAATGAAGATTTCGTACCCATTGCGCTAAGTTTTCAAGGAAAACTCCATGGTCAAGGTTTTAAGTTTATCAACATTACCATACATCAAGTGTCCGATAACGAAGTTGGCATATTCAGTAACAGTTCGAGTAATGCACTTATTCGAAATTTGATTTTGGATGGCGTTATTGTAGAGGGTCGCGATAGTGTTGGGAGCCTTGTAGGCCTTAACCATGGAAAGATTCGTCAGGTTAGAGTTCAGAATGCATCGGTCAGTGGAAGCGAGACCG
>Ga0066640_10001577_pt1 | contig 13628 bp, 19 predicted proteins | sample CryGeyCG2114_020_2_FD_59505 | JGI IMG/M metagenome (GOLD analysis project Ga0066640, IMG submission 59505) | Groundwater microbial communities from aquifer - Crystal Geyser CG11_big_fil_rev_8/21/14_0.20 | ecosystem: Environmental > Aquatic > Deep subsurface > Groundwater | place: USA: Utah... | reverse complement strand
TAATTTGTATGATAATCTAATATGATAATATCATATACTTAAAGAATACTGAAGTCAAGAATTTTTTCTTTAAAATTAAACCCCCACTCGTGGTATACGCACAATGACTAAAAATGGCGTCTACAAAACTCTCCTAAAAGCCGGCCTCATAAAAGCAAAATAAATTCTAATCAAAAAAATCCCCATTCGGGGATTTTTTTGATATTAATAAACATAAATTTTCTATAATCTAATTAGGTAATGCTGGTGGATTAGGAATTTCAGTATCTCCTTTACCACCAATGATTGATTGATCATTTTTAGAATTGGGAAATACTAAAAAATAAACACCAATAATCACAGCAACTAAGATAATTATAAAAAATATTTTTTTATTATTCATATATATTTTAAAATAAATTATTAATTAGGTAATTGGGGTATTATAGGAGTAGTATCTTTTAAACTAAATTGACAATCTTTCTCCACATTAATGATCATTCCATGTCCGACAGCATCTTTTCCTTTTTGACTATCAAAATAAAAACCCAATAAACTTTCCCATGGAGTATATCCCTCCTCAGCTTTTAGGGCATCATAAGTGTAAGCTTTTTTTACATTACAATTTCCAGTAATATCATTGAAATTTTTACCAACCATATCCCAAGTGATATATTTAAAATTCCACCCAGCTAACATCGAAAAAAGTTCTTTCTGTATATTCCCTACTCGATAAGAGACATCCCCCGCTTCTGGATAATAAAACCAATAAGATCCTCTAACATATTTTTCGTACTTATTTAAATCTCCTCCAGGCCAAACACTTTTTATCTCATTTTGAAACTTTTCTCTTTCTTCAGGAGATTCAGGTTTAATCTTAAAATACTTATTAACTATGGGTGCATAGCCTAAAATATACTGGGCTTTATCCATAAGAGGTCTTGGAAAATCTTCTCCATTACCTAATAAATTCCAACCTTTATAAACATGTTTTGTAACAAAACCATCACCAGATTGAGCAAAAACATTTTGCATCGATATCATAAGCCCAAAAACAAAAAGTAAAGATACAAATAAAACTAATCTTTTATTCATAATTTTAAAGTTATTATTAATAACCTATATTATATCACAAAAAGACTATACGAACGTAAGCGCTATCCCTTTCTTACCAGAACGACCAGTACGGCCGATGCGGTGTACATAGGTTTCATAAGTTTGAGGGATATCATAATTGATGACGTGTGTCACATCTGGAATGTCTAACCCTCTTGCAGCGACATCTGTCGCTATTAAGATACTAATCTGATCCTTTTTAAATAATTCCAGTGTACGTATACGTTCACGACTTCTTTTGTCGCCATGAATACAACCAACCTTAAAGCCTAAATGAGAAAGATCTTTTGTGAGAGTATCTACACTGTGTTTCATTTCTCTAAAAATCAAAACTTTAAGATGAACTTCACTCGCCTCTCCTTTGGCGGGCAGGCCAGTTTTTAAAATCTCATGAAGCTTTTCTAACTTTTCTTCCTTTGATCTTGTATGAATGACATCTTGATCAATATTTTTTGCTGTCTCGCCATTAATCACAGAAATAAAAACAGGATCTTTAAGAAATTCTGTTGTTAATTTTTTGACTTCAGGAGAAAGTGTTGCTGAAAAGAAAAGAGTCTGACGTCCTTCTTTTGGAGCTTTAGCAAGTATAAAAACCATATCATCACGGAATCCCATGTCGAGCATTCTATCTGCTTCATCAAGCACAATAGAATGACAAGTCGATAAATCTAAAACTTTTCTCATTATCAAATCTTTTATTCTTCCTGGAGTACCTATGACAAAAGATACTCCTCTTTTTATTTCACTTATTTGTCTCATTATAGGAAGCCCACCAACACAAGATACAGAAAAAATACCTAAACCAAATGCTAATGTTCGAAAATCAGAATCTATCTGCATTGCAAGCTCTCTGGTGGGAGCCATAATTAATACTACTTCTCTTTTATTTTGTCCTTTTGTTTTTATAATTTTTTCGATAAGGGGTAAAAGAAATGCTGCTGTCTTACCTGTACCAGTATTTGCCATTCCAAAAACATCTAAACCTTTAAGTATAGAAGGAATAGCCTGGTCTTGAATTGGTCGAGGATTTATAAATCCTGCTCGTGCTATATTTTTATGAATTTGTGTATCAAAAAGAAAATCAATAAAAGTATGTTTTGAAACATAAGGTTTTTCTTCTATATGTTGTCCTTTTTTAATAAAACGAGAAAAATCTATCCGTTCACCACCAAATCTTTTTTTACCTCCTCCACTTTTACGAGAATGAAAACTATTATTAAATTTTCCAGTACCAAATCTACGAACTGGTTTTGATTTAGAACTATATTTAAGAGTTCCAAATTTCTTTGGTTTTGATGCGATATTATTTTTATACATAATGGGTCACTCCCAATATGTAATATATAGTCGAGAATGATATTTTAAGAATAGCATTTCTACTATATTTTGTCAAATTGTCTACCTATTATATTATTTGAGGCTTTTTTATTAAAAAGTATTTCACTATTTTGAAGCAAATAAACATTTTTTATTCCAGTTTTTATCATTATTTCCCAACAATCCTTACAACACCACCAATGTCCCCATAAATATAAATCTGCATCTAAAATATTCTCTCCTTTTTCTTCTGCGTCTCTAATGGCACTTGCTTCACTATGAAATTTTGGATTACAACCTTGACACAAATCATATCCCTCACCTGTTGGCATATTATGTTTTATACGCTCACATCCTTCTATGTGTGTAGGATTATTACCAAGAGCACCTATTCCAATCACTTTTTTATTTTTAACAATAACAGCAGCTCCAGACTGTTCAAGATTACTACGATACTTTTCTGCGTATTCTTTCGCTAAAACCATATATTTGTTATCTTCAAATACATACAAAATTCTCTTACCTTCTGGCAAATATGGATACTCTATTTTAAATTTTTTAAGTTCACTTTCCATAAAGTTTCAATTCTTATATAATACACTACATGACTACTTTTGACACAATCTATCAAAACATTATCAAAAAAATAATGAAAGAAGGTATTGAAGAATTAAACGAACGTACAGGACATAAAACCAGATCATTGCCAGGTATAACATTTCAAATAGATTTAGAAAAAGAAGGCTTTCCAATACTAACGTTAAGGAAAAATCCAATCAAGTCTCCCATCGCTGAACAAGTATGGTTTATACAAGGAGAAAAAAATACTGATTTTTTAAGAAAATATACAAAAATGTGGGATGAATTTTTAGAAGAAGATGGCACACTCACTTCAGCCTATGGATATCGTTGGAGACATTATTTTGAAAGAGATCAACTCGGAAAATTAATAGAATTATTACAAAAAGATCCTAGCTCTCGTCACGGAGTCGTCATCACATGGGACCCTAAAGATGATGGATATGGAGGTACACCAAAAAAGAATGTCCCCTGTCCTTACACTTTTACAGTAAATATAATAGGGGGTAGATTAAATTTACACAATATCATTAGATCAAATGATATGATGCTCGGTTGTCCTTTTGATGTATTTGGATTTAGTCTATTAATGTATATCCTCGCTCAAAAATTAAATGTACGTCCTGGAATGTATACACACACTATTTCAAATGCACATATCTACGATACACATTATGAAGGAGCAAAAGAATTAATAAGCAGAACAAACACACATGAAAATATTTTCCCAAAATTACCAGAAAATATTTTTAATAGAGCAGAAAAAAAAGATGAACAATTAGTCGATGAAATTTATCAATCATTTTCATCATATTTTAAACCAAATGAACCGATAATTGGTCTTGATATTATAAAATAATAAATAATATGATTTCAATCATTTCAGCAATTGGTAAAAATAATGAGATAGGAAAAAAGAATGAACTTCTTTGGAATTTGCCTGCAGATATGAAACATTTTAAAAAAACGACATCTGGACACACTGTAATAATGGGACAAAAGACTTTTGAAAGCATAGGATATCCACTTCCAAATAGAAGAAATATTGTTTTAACATTAGATAAAAACTTCAAAGTAAAAGGAATAGAAATAGTTCACTCATTAGAAGAACTTGATGAATTATTAAAAAAAACCTCCACACAAGAAGAAGAAAATTTTGTTATTGGTGGAGGAATGATTTATAAATTATTTATAGAAAAAGCAGATAAGCTTTATATTACTCACATAGATGCATCATTTCTTGATGCTGATACATTTTTCCCAGAAATTATACCAATAGTATTTTTAGAGACTTCAAGAGAAGAACACAAAAAAGATGAAAAAAACGTATATGATTATGCGTTTGTGACTTATACTAGATTTCAATAATTTTAAGGATCTTCATCAGTCTTAACTCTCATTAAAACTTCCCTACCATCAGGTGTTTTTGTTTTTTTATAAATTCTATTTTTATTTATTTCAACTTTTCTAATTAATTCTTTTTCTAAATCAAAACCAAGAATTTCTGACATTCCAAGTAAAAAAATAGCAACATCAGCAAGTTCTTCTGCTACACCATCTTGTCCACGATTATGTTTAGAAAATGCTTCAGAGAGCTCTTCGTGTGCACGACAAAATTCAAGAGCAACATCTATAGTATTAAATCCATGGCTTATTTTATTTTCCATTACCTCCTTTTGTAATTTATTCAAATCAACCATTATATAAATATACTCCGTAGTAAAATTTTTTACAAATTCTACTACAGGGTATACTCCCCAAGCACCAAAAACGCAAAAATAAAAATGAAAACCGCCCTCCGAACGATTTTCGAAAAGCGGTTAAATAGTTAATTTTTTTAAAATTTCATTCCAATTAAAAACCCTCACCGCCCTCTCAGGTAAAATCTCTCTATTCCAAGGATTATCATAAACTAAGACTTTTATACCATTTAAAGAACAATCTTTGATATGCATCAAATCATCATCAATAATTATTGAGGCATTCAAGTCTAAACAAACCTTTGATTTCTTAATTTTTTCTCCTTCTGAATGATAAGAGTTTGTGTGATAAATATCCGAAAACATCCCTTCAAAATTTTTGCTAACCCATTCTATGGTTTCTTGTACTAAAGAATATTTTCTCCCAGTTACTATAAAAAGATTATGACCCAATTTTTTTAATGAAGAGATAGTTTCAATAGAACCAGATATAGGAATAATTTCCTTAAAATAATCAGACACATAAAAACTATCGATTCTATATATAGTTTCTTGTTCTGAAACACCCAAAACCATGGGGTACTGATAAGAAAAGAAATTTTCCTTTTTTAACTTCGTCCCATATTTATTATTATGGAACAAAACAAAATTACTGACAAAATCACCCAGCACATCATCAATATCTACAGCTATATTTTTCATTTTTTTTGTTCCTTTAATAATTTAACAAAGAATTATTTATTTTCTTTTAAACTACCATAAAACACCCAAAAAGTAAAGCCCCGTCGCTCGCGAGCGACGGGGCTTTTTTATCTGATTTTTATTTAGTACGCTAGTCTTTTACTTCAATGCCCATACTTCGAGCACTACCTGCAACAATATTTATTGCTCCTTCATCATTTTTAGCATTCAAATCTGACATCTTTTTATTTGCTATCTCTAAAGCTTGAGCTCTCGTTATTTTTCCTACTTTAGTAGTAGCATTTTTGCCTGAACCTTTTTCTACACCAGCTGCCTTAAGAATGAGTCCTGTGACAGGCGGAGTCTTTATTATAAAATCATAACTTCTGTCTTCATAAACTGTAATATTTACAGAAACTTTATCTCCAGCCATCTTAGAAGTAGCAGCATTAAATTTAGTTACAAAATCCCCTATGTTTATACCAGCCTGTCCAAGTGCTGGCCCTAAAGGTGGTGCTGGTGTTGCCTTAGCTGCCTGTATTTGTAATTTTATTTTTTTTGTTATTTTTTTTGCCATTTTTTTAATTCATAATTCGTAATTCATAATTCGTAATTCTAATCTAAACCTTCTTAACTTGCAAGAAATCAAGTTCTACTGGAGTCTCACGACCAAACATCGAGACAAGTACTTTTATTTTCCCACGTTCCATATCTACAGCATTTACTTTCCCTTCAAGATCTTTAAATGGACCATCCACTATCATTACAGTCTCATCTATTGCTATATCTATGTTGTGTTTAGCTACCCCTGTATTCATTTTCTTAAATAGATATTCTACTTCTTCAGTTTTTAATGGTACAGGATTGACTCCGGCACCAACGAAACCCGTCACACGAGGAGTATTACGTACAACATACCAGGAATCATCAGTAACGATCATATCAACCAAAACATACCCAGGATAAATCTTCTCTTCAACTTCTACTCGTTTACCTGCTTTTATTTTTATCTTCTTTTCTATCGGTACAACAACATTAAATATCTTATCATTCATCGCTAGAGAATCTATACGCTGTTTCAAATTACGAAGAACAACATTTTCATATCCAGCGTAAGTATGTATGGCGTACCAATTTCTTGAACCTTCATTTTCTTGTTTAGACATCCCAGTATTAAAATTTTAATTTATAATTTATAATTTATTAACATAATTATGCGACCTTATTTATATTTACTTATTCTTTATATTACTTAACCAAAAATTTAATACGGGACAAGTAATTTAGAAAGAAATTACCTTTTGTAAACTTTGTAAGAAAATAAAATCAAAAATACCTAAGAAATAAGCTATCAAAATAGACAATACTACGACAATAACTGTATAAAAAATAGTTTGATTTTTAGATGGCCAAATAACATGTTTTAACTCTACCTTTGTTTCTTTTATATATTCAGCAATTTTTGACATTTTTTTATATATATCTTAAATCTTTTAAAAAAGCCCCCTTTCAAGGGCTCCTTTAATAATACTCTTTTTCTCAAAATAGTCAATAAAAAATTATTTTATCTCATATGTAATAGAAACATCAGAAGTTATTGTATTTTCTCCTTTAGGTAATGAAGCTGGAGCAGATTCATTAGAGACACCATCCAACATCATACCCTTAGCATACATAGGAGTAGGATAATTTCCAGATTCGCTAAAAGACGTAATCTTACCAAGACGAATACCTAAATCCTTAGCAAGAATTATTGCCTTATCTTTTGCATCATTGATAGCATTCTTTCTTGCTTCTGCCTTTAATCCATCTTCATTATCTATTGAAAAATTTGGACCACTTAAATCAGAAACTCCTAAAGTACCAAGTCCTTGCATAATTTTTCCTACATCATCTGTATTTCTAACTTTTACAGTTATACTTTCAGATGCTGTATAACCAACAATAACATTATTACCTTGACTAGGTGGACAACTATATTGAGTACATGGCATCATTGTTTTTGTATTATATCTATATTCATACTTAGGACTAAAAGATGCATTTACTGTTTTAATATCTTTCTCTAGAACTCCATTCGTTTTTAAAGATTCTAAAGATTTCTTTTCAATTTCTGCAACAAGAACCTGCGCTTCTTTCACTGTCTTTGCTTCTTTACTAATATTAAAATAAATATTAGCAATATCTGGAACAGCATTTACTTCTCCATGCCCAGAAAATGTTATTGTATTTTCTTGTTTATCTCCCCTTTTACTATAAGAAGTAGATTCAAACAAAATATTAACAGCGAAGGCAACCAAAAATGAAATAAGGACAATTTTTATTACACGATATAATTTTATTTTTTGTTCTTGTGATATTTCCATATTTTTTTACTAAAGGTGACCTTCAGTGATTATTTTTTAATTTCTAAAAGCTCAACTTCAAAAGTAAGTGTAGAATTTGAAGGTATTGGACCTACTTTATTTTCACCATAAGCAAATTCTGGAGCAATTTCCAACATTCTCTTTTCACCTACTTTCATTCCAACTATTCCAATATCCCAACCTTCAATAACACGCCCTCCTCCTACTATAAATTCAAGTGGCACTACATGACCAAACTTTTGATCAATATTTGAATCAAAAACAGAACCGTCTGTAAGTTTTCCTGTATAATTCATAACAACAAAATCACCTATCTTAACGACATCACCACTACCTTCTTTAATAATCATAATTTTTACTCCCTCATTTTGTTTTATATTTTGCATATTTTGTTGCTCTGTTTTCAAATTTTGTGAAGCCAAAAACTCTTCCTTATTATTAATAGTAACAAAAACTAAAATTATAATAACCGCTAAAAAAATTATAAAAGATACAATAATATTCATTTTAAATTCTTTCATCCCGTTTAGAAATCACACTACTCGTACATAATATTTATATATAAAAATAGATGACTATAGTTAACTTAATAATTTTCCCCCGTTTTACAAATTTCTAACGGGATTCATATAAGTATGTTAATTATACACTAGATTTTGCCTAAATCAAATTGACTTCTCTCTCAAGTTTCAGTCCAAATTTATAATAAACTGAATTTATTATTTCTTCAGAAAAATTTTTTATTTCTTCTCCTGTAGCTCCACCATAATTCACTATTACTAAAGCTTGACGTTTATGCACACCGACATTCCCCTTCCTATAACCTTTCCAACTTACTCCATTTTCTATGGGACCACATTTTTCTATCAACCAACCAGCTGGAATTTTAATCATTCCATCTTCTTCAAAAAAAGATAGATCTGGATATTTTAATATTAGTTTTTCAAATGTTTGTTTATTAACATAAACATTTTTAAAAAAACTTCCAGCATTCCCTATCAATACTGGGTCTGGTAATTTACTTTTACGAATAGCTACTACAACATCACTTATATCTTTAGAACTTTTTACTTCAATTTTATTTTTTTCCAAATATTCTTGTAAAACCTTGTAAGATACATTAGGGTTTACTTTTTTATTTAATTTTAATGTAACAGCAAAAATAAAATATTTATTTTTTAATTTATTTTTAAATATACTATCACGATAGCCAAACTCACACTCTTCTTTTTTAAAAACTTTCTTCTCACCTTTTTCTATATCATAAGTTTCAATATTTTCTAAAATATCTTTTATCTCTACACCATATGCTCCGATATTTTGCACAGGAGCAGCACCAACTGTCCCTGGTATTAACGACAGATTTTCAATACCCCAATATCCACGATCAACAGTAAAACTAACTAAATCATGCCATTTTTCTCCACCCATAGATTTTATAAAAACATAATCCAAATTTTCATCCAAAATTTCAATTCCTTTCAATTTATTTAAAATGACAATACCATTAAAATCTTTTGTAAATAACACATTACTTCCACCACCTAAAAATAATTTTTTATTATCTTTAAACTCAGGACATGAAAAAAGTTCTTTTAAGTCGTCTTCATTATTTATCTCAATAAAAAATTGAGCATTAGCAAAAACTCCAAAAGTATTTAATTTAACTAAATCATAGTTTTCAATAATTTTTATCCCATTAGAAGTCTTCATAAATTATTTATACCATATTATTATCGCTAGTAAACTTCTAACGGGATTTATCATAAAAAATTATATAAAAAGAAAAATTATTGTACCAATACTCACAATACATAAGAGTCCTACCGTAAACCAACCAATAATATTAGCTAATCTTTTATTCTTAAGATCACCCATTATTTTCTCACTTCCGCTTATTTTCACAATAAAATACAAAATCATAGGCGAAATGATACCGTTAAAAATAGCTGAATAAATAAGGGTCTTTATAGGATCAAGCCCAATAAAATTTAAAATTATCCCCAAAATCATTGCTATTATTATTACTCCATAAAAAGAAGTCGCCTGTTTAAGCTTCCTGTAAAGACCTGTTCTCCAATTAAATGCTTCAGATAATGCATAAGAAGCTGACCCTGCAAGTATCGGAATTGCCAAAAGTCCCACACCTACAATTCCAATTGCAAATAAAGTAAAAGCAAAATTCCCTGCAAAAGGTTTTAATGCTAAAGCTGCATCAGCCGATGTTTCTATATTTAGAATACCACTTCCAAATAAAGTTGCTGCACAAGTTGCAATTATAAAAAACATAATAAGATTAGATAAAAACATACCTGACCAAACATCTATCCTCATCTTATGGATATCTTCTTTCATATTTAAAGTACGTCGTATTTCTTCTGTTTTCTCTCCTTTTAATATTTGTTCTTCCACTTCTTGTGAAGTTTGCCAAAAAAATAAGTAAGGTGAAATAGTAGTACCAAATGCAGCACAAATTAAAATTATTTCATTTCTTGAAAAGGAAAAAGTTGGAATAACTAAGTGTTTAAGCACATCTCCCCAATTAATTGCAACTGAAAATGCTGAAAATATATAGGCAAAAAGAACTAAAGCCAAATATTTTAAATATTTTGAATATTTCTTGTAAGGAATAAAGATCTGGAGAAAAAGACTTAAAATAGCAAAACCTAAGACTAAAAAAGTAAAACCAATCCCAGGAAAAATAAGTTGAACACCTTTCGCCATAGCTCCTAAATCCGCTCCTATATTAAAAACATTTGCAAAAAGAAGAAGTACTGTAGAAAAATACAACATTTTTTTTGAAAAATGTCTTTTTATATTAGTAGCGAGCCCCACACCAGTCGTGAGTCCTATGCGAGCACACATCTCTTGTATTACACCCATTAAAGGAAAAGAAAAAAGAGAAAGCCAAATCAAGCTAAAACCACGAGAAGCACCCATTTGTGAATAAGTAGCAATACCAGATGGATCATCGTCTGCTGCACCAGTAGTGAGCCCAGGACCTAATGTCTTCCAATACTCTCTTGCCTCTCTGACAGGCTTTTGTCTCTCAATATCATCTTTTATTTCTTTTTCCAATTCAACACCTTTTTCTAATACTTCAGCAGGTGCACTAAAAATTTTCTCCAAAATACTCTTTCGCATAATCTACATTATGACATAAAAAAGATATGTGCCAAAGTTTTTTTAAGTTTGTAAGTATCCCCATGACTTAATAATCCTCGATATGAATTTATTGTCTCTTTCTTTGGATAGCCTACTAATTTTTTAATTATTTTTCTTTTAGTGGTCGTTCGTATTTGCCGATGATGTGGAAAGTGGACCCAACCTAAAAAATCTACACCCGAAGCATATGTTTTGATATACACTTTATTCTCGTGAAGTCTCAGCTTTAACTTTTCATTCAAAAACTTTTCCATTTTAGGAAGTAATTCCTCTAAATATATTTTGTTATCTGAAAAGATGGCAAAATCGTCGGCATAACGAATATAGTATTTCACTTTCAGTTCTTGTTTTAGAAACATATTAAATTCGTGCATATAAATATTCACAAACAATTGTGAAGTAAGATTACCTAAGGGAAGACCAACACCAATTTCAGTTGAATGAAAACTTGAGACTACTTGTTTAATTAACCAATGCCATTCTTCGTCTTCTATGTGTCTTCTAAGAATCGTATACAAAATATTATGATCAATGCTGGCAAAAAACTTTTTAATATCACCTTTTAAAACATAACAGGTTCTAATATTATTTTCTGATACTTTTCTCGCAAAAGATTGAAACCTATCTAACGCTCTATGCGTCCCTTTATTATTTCTACACGAGTAAGAATCATAAATGAAACGCTCGTCGAAATATGGGTATAAGTTTTTATAAATTAAATGATGTAGTAATCTATCTCATACTATTGCCTTATGAATATTTCTTGGTTTTGGATCAGAAATATTAAAAGCTGAATACTCACTATGTTTGTAGGTTCTTGCTTTAAGGAGGTTATATAAATCATTTAAGTTATCTGAGAGTTTAGCTTGAAATATCATTATATCTTTTTTCTTACGTTTACCACATAGAAAATGCTCCCAAGCTACAAGGAGATTTTCCATTGATATGATATTGTTATATTTATGAATAAACATAATTCTACCCACCCCCACCCACGCACAAGCTCCGCTTGTGCTTGTGCGTGCTAAAGAATCCTATAAAATATGGCATACACATCTAGCAAATATATCTCGAGTTGATCGATATACTATTGGTATAAAAATTGATGACCTTTTCTTATCCTTGCTCGAACTTATCTTTAGAGCTACTTTTGCTTGTGATAAATTTGAAAAATTATCATTAGTATCACAAGCTATTAGTAAAGCTGATTTACTGAAATTCTTTTTACAAATTGGTTGGGAACATAAAGTAGTGGATCATACTATTTACAGCAAAATTATTCTCCAACTAGACGAAGTGGGTCGTATGCTCGGTGGTTAGAGAAAAAGCCTACAAGAGAAAACTCCCACCAATAAATAGTGGGAGAAACTATATGAGTCGCAGAAGAGAAGAATGATATTGTTGTCATTCCAGTCATTCTCGAAGTTGCCAAGATTAAACTTGAAGTCACCATTCGAGTTGGCATTCACGTTCGGCACCCTGTGGTTGCCGTCAGTGTACATGCACAAGCAAAGTACAACACATCTTCTATTCCACCAAAAACAACACCAGTCATCTTTTGTATTTTATTTGGAGTTTTAAAACTCACAAATGTATTGCACCGACTTATTTTGTTTTTTCATAAAAGGAGGCACTCACCCATAAGGCGTACCCGATGAATTCCTCACCTTTCCTTTGACGAGAAATTGATGACATAAAGCCGTAACCGTATATCTATCTTTTTCCATCTTCATTATATAGTAAAAACGAAAAATGTGCCCTTACTAAAAGTAAGGGCACAAGAATAAGAACCTAAAGAACAAAACAAAAAATTTAAGCGACTAAGTACCTAAGTACTTAAGTACTTAAACCTACTTCTGTAGGCATGTCGCAGAAGAGAAGAATGATACTGTGGCCATCCCAGTCACTCTCGAAGTAGCCAAGATAAAACTCGAAGTCACCACTCGAGTCGGCATGCACGTTCGGCACCCTGCGGTGGCCGTCAGTGTCTTTCCAGAGACGTTCCTTTTCATCAAAAGAGCAGTACCAATATCTTTTCGGTAACTGATCACATTTCTGTTGATAAACCAGGTAAGCTCCTTGTATGCCGGGATAAACAGCATTCATCTTTGCCGAAAATTCCATGCGATCTTCAGAGGTAGTGGATCCTAAAGAAACCTGTTTGAATGCTCTAACCCATAGTTTATCGCCTGGTTTCAAAATACGGGTTGGATTTGAGAAATTGGCATCAATAATGTCTTCATTGAAATAATAAAACTCCTTACGGTTTAGTGAGTCCAATTGTTTGCCATGAACATAATTTTCTGGCACCGTAACAATGCCAAGGTCTACGAGCAACTCAAAACGTTTGTTAGAAATTGAATGCTTGATGAGACTAATTTTCAAGTCAGCTTGTACTAAATTGCCGACCTTTAGAATTTCAGTTGTTTGATCTTTTGTAAGACCAGAAGCATCTACGGCATCCTCCAATACACGGAGGAGAGTTTTCTTTTGACCCGATGTAATCTTTTCAGTTATCATCGTAAGATTCCTTATATTATGATTTAAAGAGCTAGAACTTATTGTTCATTAGCCAAACATATTATATCATATAATAATATCATTTGTCAACTTTTATTCTCTAAGTACAATAATAGAACCATCATTATTTAATTTGATAAGTTTGGATGCTTTATTTTTTAATTCTCCACCATTTATATATAAATCCACCAAATCTCCAAAATAT
>Ga0066640_10001573_pt1 | contig 13645 bp, 12 predicted proteins | sample CryGeyCG2114_020_2_FD_59505 | JGI IMG/M metagenome (GOLD analysis project Ga0066640, IMG submission 59505) | Groundwater microbial communities from aquifer - Crystal Geyser CG11_big_fil_rev_8/21/14_0.20 | ecosystem: Environmental > Aquatic > Deep subsurface > Groundwater | place: USA: Utah... | reverse complement strand
TGCTGGACAATTATGAGTGGGCGGAAGGGTTTGTCCCGCGGTTTGGGTTGATCGAAGTGAATTATACAACGCAGAAACGAAGGATCCGGGGATCGGCAAGAAAGCTAGAGAAGATCATCCGTGCGGGAAAGATAGGTTTTGAAAAACATGAATACTAAGAGAGAAATGATCCGTTTTTTCATTGCGGGGGCTTTCATCACCGCGACAGACTTTAGTATTTATTATGCCTTAATTCAACTTTTGTCTTTTAGCATAGCGAAGGGGATCTCCTTTACGTGCGCAGGCATTGTCGGGTATTTGCTCAATAAATATTGGACATTTAAATACACCCGGTCCTCGTACGCTGAGATGGGCCGGTATGCGCTGATCAACTTTATAGCCTTGGGGATTAATGTCGTAACAAATCAAAACATTCTCCAGTTGTGGCCCGGCGCCATCTTCACGGCTTTAATGATCGCCTCGATAGCAACAAGCTTGTTTACTTTTGTTTGCTTTAAATGGTGGGTTTTTCGGACCCTGCTCAAAGAGGTGGTCCCTTTTATGTGGTGGAGATGGTTCCCGTGGAGATTTCTGGTCAGAGATGCGGCACGCAAACAAGGATTTCTAGACCCGATTAAAATCATCGCTCAGTTACAGAATTTTGCGCAACCCGCTGAGGTGGCGGCCCCGATGGAACTGGTGCGTTCAGGAGTTGTTCTGCACGCCCGCGGCTTGATGAACAGTTTGGCGATCCAGCACAACCTTGACTGGATCTGGCCGTACTGGGTGGAATGCCAATATAACCCCCGAAACGAGGCGTTTATCCCCCGCGCGTTTTCTCTGACGTCAATTAACCTCACCCACCGCAATTGGACGGCTTTGGGCGTTCCCGATAGCGACGAGTTTTCGATCGTTGATCCGCGCGGTCTTGTTACACCCTGTTACGATGGCTGGTCGCTTGATGCCTGGATTATCCCTGAGGAGGGAGGGCCATTGGTCCCCTCCCGCCTAACGGGGGTTTCCCAAAAGCTGATCTTGGACGGCGGCCTTTGCGTCATTACCGAATCCCGGCGGGGGCAATTAAGGCTTCAAACGCGAGCCCGGGTTATCGGTTCAGCGAAATCTCCCGTGTGTCAGATCCGGGTTGAAGGATTCTCTAACCAAGCGGCGCAGCTCGTTATTTCTCTGCGGCCGTATAATCCCGAGGGCGTTAGCTCCGTCCACGATATTGCCTTGCTTGAGGATCAAAAGGGCTGGCAGGTGAATAAAAAAGATCTTGTGTATTTTGATCTTCCCCCGGAGCACTGCGCGTTCTCGTATTATCATCACGGAGATGTTTATAGTCGTCTGCCGGTGAGGCAGGGGCTGGCAGGTTTATCATCGCCGGAAAATGAAAAAGAAATCTGGTGCAGGGTCGGGATGGCCTCCGCGGCAGTGGTATATAAGCTGGAAACGGGACAGGCGCGGGAGATCACCGTTTCCGTGCCTTTGACGAAGAGCAGAATTGAAAAGGAATCACATTCAGACGACAAGCAAACCGCCGTAGCCGCCATTGGCCGAGCGGAGCGAGATGGCGGCGGAGTGCCGAATCCAGTCAATTCGGCCCGGCTTGCGTGGGAACAAAGTCTCGAGGGAGAATGTTCCTTGCAAATCCCGGATGAGCATTTTCAGTTTCTTTACGAAGCCGCTGTCCGTACTATGGTCTTACATTCGCCTCAAGAGGTCTATCCCGGGCCGTATATTTACCGACGGTTTTGGTTCCGTGATGCCGCGTTCATATTATATGGATTGTTATGTGCCGGATACAAGAAACGGGTCTATCGGGCTTTGGATTGTTTCCGCTCCCGGCAAACCCTGCTGGGTTACTTTCTTTCTCAAGAAGGCGAATGGGATTCGAACGGTGAGGCCTTGTGGGTCATCCGGCAGTATTGTGAGATGACGGGAAATGTCCCGCCCCCGGAATGGAAAGAATCCATACAAAAAGCCGGCAAGTGGATTTGCAAGAAACGGTTGTCTGCGGATCTGAAATTTGAGCACGCAGGCTTGCTGCCCGCCGGTTTCAGCGCGGAGCATTTGGGGCCCAATGATTTTTATTATTGGGATGACTTTTGGGCAGTAGCGGGCTTAGATGCGGCCGCCTTCTTATGCGGAACGTACAACGATCATGAGAATGCCAGCCTTTTTGAAAAAGAAGCGCGGGATCTGTCAGAATGCCTTGACCGGAGCCTGCAAAGATCAGCCGAACGGTTAAAAAGGCCGGCTATTCCGGCCTCGCCGTACCGCCGCTTGGACACCGGGGCCATTGGTTCATTGGTGGCGAGTTATCCGCTGCGTCTTTTTGCCGCCAGCGACACAAGGATCTTGGGCACGGCTGATTTTTTGGTGAGAAAATGCCTGGTCAAGGGCGGATTTTTCCATGATATGACTCACTCGGGAATCAATCCTTATTTAACTTTGCATTTGGCCCAGGTATTCTTGCGGGCAGGTGATCCGAGGTATTTTGATTTGATGACTGCGGTCGCTGATCTTGCCACCTCCACAGGACAATGGCCGGAGGCCATTCATCCCCGGACCGGCGGTGGCTGTATGGGAGACGGGCAGCACGTCTGGGCTGCGGCGGAATGGGTTTTGATGATCAGAAATTGTTTTGTGCGTGAAGAAGATGGCCGACTCATTTTGTGTTCAGGAATACCGCAAAGCTGGATTGAGAAGAAACAAATGATTGCGTTTGGCCCGGCGCCGACGAGTTTTGGGGATATCAAGGTCTCCATCAAACCCCAAGGACAGACTGTCATTGTCGAATGGAAGGGGCAATGGCCAGAGGCGAAAGAACCGCCAATTGATATTCGTTTGCCTGGTTTTGTGAACGTTAGAATTGCGCCAGGGACGAATTCTCTGGAACTAAGAGCCCCCCTGCCGGCAGGCAAGAGGGAAGAGAAATGGCTGCATTCATGACATCCAGGATCAGAGATTTTATCATGTTGAATTCGGGGAGGAAAATTTACCCGGAAGAGATCGAGGAGGTCTATACAAAGGCTGCTCCGGTTAAAGAGATGTGCGTCTTTGTCGTTTCGGGAATGAGCGGGGCAAAGAAATCAAGAGTTCTTTGGGCTGTCATCCAGCCGGATCTTGATGATTTTAGGGAATTCGGCGAAGTCAATTTGCGCTCCGTCCTCAAAGAGAGATTTGATAATGTCTCACTGTCGCTCCCCGAGCATAAAAGGCTTAAAGGGTTTACGATTGCGCTTGAAGATTTGCCCCATAACTTTTTTGGCAAGTTGGAAAGATATGCCGTCAAAGAATTGTACGAGCCCAGGGTGGTCGCAGGAATTGAGGGCGCCCTTCCGACATCCGGAGAGCTTTCGGCAGAGAATCTGCGGCTGACAGAATCCGAGCCCGGCATGAAAATCCTTAAGTGCCTCAAGGACCAATCCGGCGCAAGAAAACCGATCAAGTTTGAGGATTCTTTAGAGCTGGACCTTGGCATCGATTCCCTGGGCAGGATCGAGCTGGCTTTGCGGCTTGAGCAGGCGTTTGGTGCTGATATAAAACTCGAGGCCGTAGCGAGGTCCTTTAGCGTAAAGGACCTTTTTTGGGAAATAGCGAATGCGCTACGCGCAGCTAAAGATATCTCCCCGGAAGATAAAGCGAGGTCTTTAGGGCCGGATTACTGGAAGGAGAATTTAAGTGTGCCGCCCAGGCAGGAAACACTGGAAATGATTGAATTGGGGACTGGTTATTTCGCCTGGCTGTTTCGATTTACTTTAACCGCCATTGATTGTTTGATCTTCAGGTTATTTTTTCGTGTTAAGGGTGAAGGGGCAGAGAACGTGCCTGAAGAAGGGGCCTATATTATTTATGCCAACCATGCGAGCTTTCTTGACGGGCCGGCGATTGCCGCGTGTTTGCCACGCCGCCCCGTGTTCCAGATATTTTACTTTGTTTTTGGGCCTTACTTTTTTAGGCCGTTCGTGAAATCGCGTGTATTAAGGAATTTTGTAAAGATGGGGAGATTCATTCCCTTTGATTTTTCAACGCATTTTCTGGAAGCGCTGCGCAGTTGTTTTCTTGTGTTACAGCGCGGCAAGGGCTTGTGCTTCTTTCCCGAAGGGTTGCGCAGCAGTACGGGGAAAATCGGGAAATTCAAGAAAGGGCTTGGGGTCTTGGCCAAGGAGACCGGGGCAAAACTCGTCCCGGTTGCGATCGAAGGAACGCATGAGGCTTGGGCCAGCACAGCAAAGTATCCCCGGTGCCACCCCGTTAGAGTGAGATTTGGCAAGCCGCTCATCATCGAAGATCTGGAAAAGAAAGGGATGGCCATGGGGGCGAAGAATGGTTACGACGCGATATGCGTGGCGGCCAGAAAAGCGCTTATAGAATTAAAGGAGAAACCATGAGAATTCTCATGATGACGAATACCTATTTCCCGATCGTCGGAGGGTTAGAGCAATCGATCGCTTCTTTTAGCGAAGAATTCAAGACTTTAGGGCATGAGGTCTTGATCGTTACTCCGGCCTTTGGAGGGGCGCCGGTCGAGGAGCAGGGCGTGATCCGTCTTCCCGCCTTCCAGAAATTCAACCGGACGATTTTCTCTGTTAATTTCCCGGTTTCCCGGCTCTTAACGCAACTCATGAAAGAATTCTCACCGGATATTATTCACAGCCATTGTCCGTTTTTCATGGGAGATTTTGCCCTGCGCCTCAGCCGGCAGCACGCGATACCCCTGGTTTTTACGTATCACACGATGTTTGAGGAGTACGCCCATGATTTGCCGGTTCAGAATGAGGGAGTCAAACGATTTATGGTCAAGCTGGCTGCGGGCTATGCCGATCTTGTGGACCGATTGATTGTCCCTTGTGAAAGCGTGCAGGAGATCCTGCTCAAAAGAGGTGTTAAAACACCCATGGAGGTTGTTCCGACCGGGATAGATCTGGAACGTTTTTCAAAAGGTGACGGGAAAGGTTTTCGCGAGCAAAATCATATCCCGCCTGATGCCTTAGTGATCGGACATGCGGGGCGCCTGGCGTCGGAAAAGAATTTGGACTTTCTGATCCATTGCATGGTCGAAGCGTTAAAGAAGGATGAAAGAGTCCATGCCCTGATCGTTGGCAAAGGCTCCTCAGAAAAGATGATCAAGGACACCTTCCAGGAAGCCGGCCTCCAAGAAAGAGTGCATTTGGTCGGGGTTTTACATTATCAGCATTTGGTCGACGCTTATTTTGCCATGGATGTTTTTGCCTTTGCCTCATTGAGCGAGACTCAAGGCATCGTCTTGATCGAAGCCATGGCCTCAGGCGCTCCGGTGGTGGCGTTGGATGCGCCCGGAGCGCGGGACATGGTCCAAGATGGCAGCAACGGACGGTTGCTCATGGAGATGGATCAACCCGGTTTTTCTGAGGCGCTGCTGTGGGTTTTACATCGAGCTTTCGAAGAAACACAGGCCATCAAGCAGGCCGCAAGGACGACGGCAGGGGAATACACGATCGGTGCCTCTGCCAAACGCATGTTGGAGATTTATGAAGACGCTCGGTCAAAGAAGACCGTTTCCGTGGGCAAGAGGAACAGTTCGCAGTTTCTTCTCTGGTGGCAGCTGAAGGCGGAGTGGGACATTTATCGAAATTATGTTAAATCCATAGCCACATCGATCTTTGAAGGGAATTTTAAAAAGACGGAACCCGTAAAGATCAAGGATACGGCGGTAAAGAGTGAAGGTTTCTCTCCTGAGAGTGCGGCGCCGGAAAACGCAGCCTCCGGCGGGGCGGTGAAGACCGCGGCACCGGCGCCTTCTTCTGCCGGGAAGCCGGAACCTGATCGTTATGTGATGACCGAGGACGGGAAACGCATTGCCTTTGTCCATATCCAAGGAGGGTTTTCCAGGGTCATTATTATTGCGCCCGGTTTTTATAACAATAAGGATACGGTTTTGTTTAAGAGCATGGCCGACGCATTCAGTAAAGAGTACGATGTGATCGTGTTCGATTTTCGCGGGCACGGCAAGAGCAGCGATGTGTTTACATGGACGGCGCTTGAACAAAAAGATCTGCGGGCGATCACGGATTACGCGAAGGAAAACGGGTATGAAAAAATCGGCGTGATCGGTTTTTCGCTTGGCGCGGCGATCGCATTGATCGAAGCGAGCTTCCATCAGAACATTGATAGTGTGATCGCTGTCAGTTCTCCCGCGGAGTTAGGAAAAATTGATTTCCATTTCTGGGAGAAGGATATGTGGAGAGATCTCAGGCTCAATTTCGGGGTCAAGGGCCGGGGGAAGGGTGTCCGGCCAGGCAGTCTGGCTTTACAAAAGATCCGGCCCTACGATGTCGTTGACAAGATCTCGCCCACGCCGGTCCTTTTCCTTCATGGCGAGAAGGACTGGCTGGTCAAGTTAAGCCATAGTCAGCTTTTATTTGAAAAAGCCAAGGATCCCAAGGTCCTGACCATTCTGGAAGATGGCGGCCATGCGGAAAGAATGTTTGATGCGTTCCCGGACCAATTTATGAAAATATGTTTAGATAGATTCAGGGAAACGTTATCACCCCGCGCATTGCCTGTCGAGGACCCGGGGGCCGCCTTTAAAGGAGCTTGACGCTGATGTCGACGTTCCTCATCATTGAGTTTCTGGGAATTGTTTTATTGACGATTTTGTTTCTTTGCGCTGTTTTTCTTTTTTTAAGACCACCCCGCATTCATCAGCTCATCTCAAAAGCCAGTCCATCCCGCAGTTATCAGGAAAGCGTCAAGCGCATTGATGATCTGCGCATTCTCGATGGGGAGGATGTTGCCCCGGACGGGCGCCTTATTTTCTTGACACATGGGGCCAAAGCGCCGAAGGCGATCGTGTTCTTCCACGGGGGCACTAACAGTCCCCGGCAATTTGAAGCGTTGGGGAAGGTCTTTTATGAAAAGGGATACAATGTTTTGATCCCGCGGATACCGCACCATGGTCTTAAGGACCGGATGACCGAGGACTATGCCAAGCTTTCAGCTTTGGAGCTGACCCAATTGTCTGACGAGTCCGTGGATATTGCCCAGGGGCTGGGTCAGCATATTGCGATTATGGGTCTGTCCATGGGCGCGAACATGGCCGGGTGGATCGCACAAAACAGAAGTGATGTTGATCAAGCTGTCATCATTTCACCATTTTGGGGGTGGAAGGGGCTAGCGGCTCATTTTCTAAAGCCGGCCATCAATTTCTTGTCCATTTTGCCCAACATGTTCTTATGGTGGAATAAAGAGGAAAAGAAAGAGCTCTCGGGCCCGACGTCGGCCTATTATCGATTTTCGACCAGAGGATTGGCCGAGATCATGCTCCTGGGCTGGTTGGTCATTAAAGAAGCTAGGAGATCCGCGCCGGAGACCCGGGCCATAGTGGTCATTACAAATGAACTGGATGATTCGGTCAATGAGAAAATTCTTGATCAGGTTGCCGATGACTGGCAGCGACACCGGGACGTTAAGGTAACCCGCTTTCAGTTTGATAAAAGCCTGGGTGTTTTGCACGATCTGATCGACCCCGAGCAGCCTTATCAGAATACGGCAGCTGTTTACCCTAAGCTGATTGAGTTGATGGAGGATTCAACACCCGCGATCCTCTCCCGGGATGTCCCCCGCGAGGGGAAGATCTCTCCCGCGTTCCCGCAATGACCTCTTTTCTGCCCTCCCAAAGGTAAAATTTGGGGTTATACCTCGGTACAATTGATTTAATTTTGCTTAGCCCCCAGAATACCATTGTGCAATGAAAGGAATGACAATCAGGGAGTGCGGAAAAATGTTTTCGAACAAAAGACAAATTTATGTTGTTGATGACGATGAGTCGGTGTGCTCTGCCCTCAAAGTCCTTATGGGTACTTACGGGTTTGAAGTCAGGACATTCCCTTGTGCAGAGGAATTTCTTAGTGCCGTGCCGAACGGCGCTCCCGGGTGTTTGATTTTAGACATCTATATGCCGGGATTGGATGGATGGGAAGCGCAACGCCGTCTTTTAGAATCAGGATCCAATCGTCCCATCATTATTATTACGGCGGACAAGAATGAAGGGCTACGAAAGCGGGCTTTAAGAACAGGGGCAGCGGGCTTCTTGCAGAAACCGTTTAATGACCATGAATTGGTTTGTTTTATTAATAGGGCTTACAGGAGGGAAATGGTATGAAAACTGATCCTTTGAGGTTCGATGGCAGGCTGAGTGTCCAGTTATTCCTGGCAGCCTTATTCTTGATGACTTCGGCTTTGGGCTGCAACATGCTGCGAGGCGCGGGTGAAGATATATCAAATGCCGGAGGAAGCATTCAAAAAACAGTGGATCGCAATGATTAACAGTGTGTCAATGCACCAAAAGGAGGGAGGTTGTCAATGAAACGATTTCAAGGTTTGCTGGGATTGCTTTTAGTCGTAACTCTGATGGGCTGCAGCGGGGCCTTTTGGGGCGGCACGGGTGCCGGGGCTTTGGGTGCCGGGGCTGGATACGAAATTCAAGCCGAGCGGCAAATGAGACAGTTAGACGATGATCTGAAAAGTGGAAAGATCAGTCAGGAGGAATACAATATTCGCAAGGATCAGATCAAGCAAGGTTCGTTGCTGAAATAAAAAGGTAGTTGTCGTGAATAAGGAAGGAGGTTTGTATGTTAAATTATGCCGTTACATTTTTTCTTATCGCAATTGTTGCAGCGTTGTTCGGGTTTACGGGAATTGCGGGGTCGGCCATCGAGATCGCCAAGATCCTGTTCGTTGTTTTCTTGATCCTATCGGCCATCTTGTTCATTCTTGGGAGAACACGATCCGCATGAATGTTTTCCGGCAGTTGAAATTCCCGGGAAGCCAGGATTCCCGGGAATTTATTTTTCCCGGGGATCCTCAAACGGGGTATCTCCCTGCAGACGATCAGGGTCTGCCGCGGCCGGGTCACGCGGAAGATGCAAGCGCGCACTGTTGCCGGCCCCATCCGTTGCGCCTGAAAAAGCCGGCTTTATTTTCTCCTCACGCTGATTTCTCCTTGAGCACTCTCGGTCACTTTCATGAAACGTCATGGCAAATGCCGGCCGGCCCTTTGGCTTCCCTCCGGCCTATCTTCAAAAATCGTTTTGGCAAGATCCCTCCCCGGAGAACGGAGTTATACCTTGGTGCAATTGATTCTTTCTTGATCAGGCCTAGAATAGCGTTGGGAAGAGGAGGGACAAGTGACAATAGATAAAAAGCAGGTTTATATTGTCGATGACGATGAGTCGGTATGCCGCGCGCTGAAATTCCTGTTAGGGACTTACGGGTTTGTCGTTGAGACTTTCCTTTCCGCGGAGGACTTTCTCAGCGCTGTTCCCAACAGTGCCCCCGGCTGTCTGGTCCTGGATATTCACTTCCCGGGGAAAATGGGGGGTTGGGAGGCGCATCAGAAATTGGTTCAATCCGGGTCTAATCGCCCGGTCATTATCATAACAGCGGACAAGGACGGGACTTTTGCCGACCAGGCGTTAAAAACAGGAGCTGTCGGTTTTCTGCAAAAACCCTTCAATGACCGGGCGCTGGTTGACCTTGTAAAGCTTTCCAGTAAGGTCTTTTCGTTGCACGAGCAGCTTCGCATTATTGAAGAGCGGAATAGTTTTCTCTTTGAAAGCAACCTTGCTTTTAATTTGCTTATCAGGGCGGATGGCAAAATTCAAAACGCCAACAAGGCATTTCTCGAGAATTTTGGTTATTTAAAGGGTGAGGTTGTCGGCCAGCCGCTGATCAATTTCATCGTTGAAGACCAAAGGCTCAATTTTCTGACTCAATTTGATAAATGCTTCAAGGGTGAGCTTTCCTCCACGCTTGAGGCCGGTGTTTATGCCAAAGACGGGTCGGTTAAGGCGACCGTGTTTTCATCGACCCAGCTGCTGTTCCAGGAGGAGAAAGATTCCGAAAGTGTCCTGGTGTCAGGGGTTGATATAACCGTGCTCAGAAAGGCGGAAGAAGAGTTGAGAAAGGCGTACGAAAGTTCCCGGATCGCGGAAGAGAAGTTCGAACAGGTCTTGGGTATCGACCAGCGGATCAGCTCGATCCTCGAGCTGCATCATCTCTTCGACTTTATTATTGAAAAATCAACCCAGATATTAGCGGTCCAACGCTGTTCCTTGATGATTTTGGATACAGACGCCCAGGAACTCTTGATAAAAGGGGCAAAAGGGTTAGCCGAAGATATCATCATCAATACCAGGGTCAAGTTCGGGGAGTCCATCGCGGGATCGGTGGCCCGGGACGGCAACCCGCTTTTGGTGACCGATATTGAAGTTGAGCCTAACATTGCGAGGAAAAACGGCCTGCCTTATAAAAGCAAGTCTTTTTTGTGTGTTCCCATCAAGGTCCGGGGTAAAGTCATCGGCGTTTTCAACGCGAGTGATAAGGGCCTTCAAGGGGAAGAGATTTTTACGCAGATGGACTTAAAAGTCATTTCGATGATCATCCAGCAGGCCGCCATCGCCATTGAGAATGCCAATTATTGCCGCGAGTTAGAATACCTTTCCACCACCGATTCTCTGACCGGGCTTTATAATCGTCGTTATTTTATGCGGACTTTTCGAAGTGAAGTTGAGCGTTCCAAGCGGCATGATAACCCGTTATGTCTTTTGATGTTCGATGTCGACGATTTAAAGTCCTACAATGACGAATATGGACATCTCGAGGGTGATCAGATGCTCAAAGAAATAAGCCGAGTGGTGAAGGGAAGTTTGCGAGAGCTAGACGTTGTCTGTCGTTACGCGGGGGATGAATTTATGGTCATTTTGCCTGAGACAAGCATATTGCAAGTCAAGGCTGTCGCCCAGAAAATTCAGCAAGCAGTCTCAAATTTGAGGTTAAAAAAAATGGTGACCATAAGTATGGGGATCGCCACCTGCCGCAAAAATATTAATGTCCATGACTTCATTTTGAAGACCGATCAGGCCCTTTATCAAACAAAAAAAGAGGGTAGGGGCGGAATTTGTTGTCTTGCTTAGCAGAAAATAAGGCGCCTCAGCAGCGCCTGTCGCAGGCCCAACAGCAGAGAACACTGAGAAAAAGTTCGCTCAGGCACTGGCCGCAGGTCTGGACCTTGCGGACGTCCTTAAATATGCCGAGAGCATCATCAATGTCCGGCATGACCGCTCAGCGTATAGAAACGGGGTAAGAAATGAGAAAGATCCTGTTGTTTTCCGGAATCGGATTGGTCGTCGTGATTCTTGTGACTTTTGTGACCGGGATCTTTATCGGCCCGATCATCAAGGCAGGAGTGGAGAAATTAGGCTCCCAAATAACGCAAGTTCCCATTAAAGTCGAAGCGGTCAATCTGTCGGTATTGTCGGGTTCCGGCCAGGTTAAGGGTTTAATCGTGGGGAACCCGAGCGGTTATAAAACGCCGGAAGCGATCAAATTAGGAACGGCATCCGTTAAATTGGACCCATTTTCTATTTTCTCAAACAAAGTCCTTGTGCATTCTATTCGCGTTGAATCGCCGGAAATAACTTATGACGGCGGGTTGGGCGGCAGCAATTTGAGCACAATTATGAATAACGTCAACGCTGTTGCCAGGGCCGGCGGCCCCGCTCCCGCGGGCGCCAGTGCCGGCACCGAGACTGGCAAGAAGCCTGCCCCCAAGATCGAGATAACTGATTTTCTCATCACGGGGGCAAGGGTTCATGTTAATTTAACGGGAGTGTCCAGCAAGGCGATGACGTTGTCACTGCCAGATATTCATCTGACGGGATTGGGAAAAGGTATCGACGGCATAACGGTTACCGAACTTATCCGTGTCGTGCTCGGACAGGTCACCAGGGCCACGGTTGAGGTCGTTACCGGCTCCATTTCCAGCTCGGGCCAAGTTATCCAGGGTTTGGGGAAAGACGTTGAGAAAGACGCGGCAGACAACATTAATGCGATTAAAAAGGGTATCGGTGGACTCTTGGGAAAGTGAGGGCGTTTAAAATGAGAAAATACATTAAGTTTCTCCGTAAATCAGCTCGCCTCATAGGCCCCAAGCCGGGCCAATCTTGTCACTGGTCAGTACGCTTGTTGAGAGGTAGAATTGACCTGTTCCCCGAAAGTTGGTCCAGTTTTTGTGATAGAATGGAGGCCGCAGGAAGGGGTCAGAGATGGGAAAACGATCCAAGCCTGAAGCAATCATCTGAAGTTGCGGGAAGTGGAAATCCAGCAAGGCAAGGGGTTGGATATTATGGCAGCCTGTCGGCAAGCGGGGATCACAATCGCGACGTATTACCGCTGGCGGAAGGAATGCGGCGGGCTGAAGATCGACCCGGCCAGCAAGATTCCCAGACGCATACTATAACCTGAATTATCGAGATTGACACAAGCCGGCAATCAGATATAATAAAATAAATTTATCCCCCGACTCATTTCCCCAAATAAAACAAGGAGACGAAAGGGGGATTTTTTATGCCTAAAATGGCACGGGTTGAGGCGGTTGGCTTTCCGCATCACGTAATCCGGTCAGGGCCGGAATAGTGAAAAGAGCCGAAGATTATGCCTATTCCAGTGCCAAGGCGCATATTTCTAAGAAAAATGAAGCCCGGACCTAAAAGGAATTAAGGTTACGGTATGTGTCTGGGGATTGCTGATGGGGCTATTATGGCGAGGAAATAGTCGCGGCAATCAAACGGTCATAGCGGGATAGGTCCATAAATTCTCCCAACGGGACAATCGTTTTGTGATTGTCCCGTTTTTTCTCGGGGATCCGGGTAGCCGTTTCCGCGGCTTCATAGGAAAAGCATGTTTTTCCCCGGCCCTCATCCGTCTTTCGCCGGCCCGCGAGTTTTTTCTGGATGCCCGGCGCGTGTTGCAGTACAATACTCCTGGGGAGTGATAGACATGAGACATATACGATTACTATTCACGGCACTGATCATATTGAGTTTCAACGTGCCGGCGGCTTTTTCGTTGACAACGCCGCCGGTGAGGGCAGGGAGATTTGCCCCGAAACCGGCGACCTCATCCAGGATCCCTGCTCCCGATTTTCAGCTCGCAAAAGGCCGGATAGGCAAGTTGCATAATTCAAGGCGTTTCAAGAGTTTCTACGACGGCTCGACCTTGCGGCGCCGCAGGTTAAAGAGTTATGTGAAAAGGGGAGGGTCAAACAAGGGTTCCATACCCAGGAAGTTCAACCGTATCGGCAGAAAATTCTCAGAGAAGATCCGCGCACGCCGGACAAGACGGTCCTCCCGTTAACACAATTAATGTCCTTTGGCAGCGGCAGTCATAAAATGATTGCCGCTGTTTTTTTACGGATAAATTTCTGTATAATATGGTTATGGAAAATTTCGTCTTCGACTTAAGCCTCCTTTTGGTCGGCGCCGCTGTTCTGGCTTCCCTGGCGGTCGCCCTTAAACAGCCGGTCATCCTGGCTTACATTTTATGCGGCGTCCTGGTCGGCCCAGGAGGGCTCGGCTGGGTCAGCGACCTGCATTTTATCGAATCGATATCCCACTTAGGTATTACGCTGCTCCTGTTTTTGGCGGGGCTGTGCCTGCATCCGCAAAAATTGGTGCACCTGTTCCGGAAGACATCTTTGGTAACGATCGTGAATTGCGGTGTGTCTTTTTTGATGGCGATCGTTTTTGCCCTGGTGCTCCGGTTTTCTTTGCTCGACAGCGTTTGCATCGCCCTGGCCTTGATGTTCTCCAGCACCATCCTGGTCGTCAAACTGCTGCCG
>Ga0066640_10001568_pt1 | contig 13669 bp, 13 predicted proteins | sample CryGeyCG2114_020_2_FD_59505 | JGI IMG/M metagenome (GOLD analysis project Ga0066640, IMG submission 59505) | Groundwater microbial communities from aquifer - Crystal Geyser CG11_big_fil_rev_8/21/14_0.20 | ecosystem: Environmental > Aquatic > Deep subsurface > Groundwater | place: USA: Utah... | reverse complement strand
AAAATAGCTATGATAGTAAGATACTTCACTTCGTTCAGTATGACAGACTTCCAGATTAAAACATTAATCAGTGTATACTTAAAAGATATACTCAACCGCTAATCCCGTAGTACACGGGGTAGATGATTGAGTTATACCCACGACTTCTAGAAACTTTAAGTTCGAGTGAAACGAAGAAATTAAAGACCTGTCTACCGCAGGCAGGTTTCTAAAGCGGTTCGGTATACATCATCAAAAATATCAACACAAAAAAAAATGTCCTTCCAGGACATTTTTTTCAAAACAAATCTCTCTTATAAACTATCTATGATACTCATATAATGATCCTTGGGATATGCTCACACAAGTGCTTGTCACATTTTTTTCCCATCCTTGAATATCACAACAGTAGGTATAGAGCTCACTGAATATTCAGCAGCCAATGAACCAAAATCATCAACATTAACTTTGATGACCTGTAGTTTGGACCCATAATCATGTGCAAGTTCTTCCATGATAGGAGCAAGCATCTTACAAGGGCCACACCAATCTGCATAAAAATCAACAAGACTAATACCAGTCTTGATCAGCTCTCCAAATTGCTCTTCACTACCAAGATGAAGAGTCTTATTCTCATTATTCATCACACGATGATCTAAGAAGTAAAAAACCATAACAACAAAACAAATCTATCACTTAGCTACTATATGTCTTTGTTTCATCGCTTCCAAAATCCTTTGCAAACTGACAACATAGCCAGCGGTTCTCAAATCAATCTGATGAAGAGTTGAAAGGGCAATCACATCACGTGTGGCTGATTGCATGATCACCCTGAGTCTATCATCAACTTCTTTTGCATCCCAATAAAAATTGATATTATTTTGTACCTGCTCAAAGTAACTGACAGTCACTCCACCTGCATTTGCCAAAATATCAGGAATGATCACAATATTTTTTTCAAACAAACGATCTCAGGCACTTTTTTGTATGGGTCAGTTCGCAAGCTCCAAAATCAATGGTGCTTGAATATATTCTACATTGTCATCACGAATCTGATTCTCCAAAGCAGCAGGGACCAAAATATCCACATTCAAAGCCAAAAGCTCCTCATTGGTCAATCGTGTTGTTCACGGCATCGAACTAAGTCATTGTTTATTTTCTTTCAAACTCTTTACAAGTTCAATATCCAATCATTGCTCCTGATATATTCCACCCGTTGAATCACTGATAGCAACAACTTTGGCTCATGCCTTACAAGCAATCTGAGCAAACATCAGTCAAACATTACCACATCACTGAACACTCACACGTTTACCTACTATATTTTCTCCCTTGGAAGCCAAATAAGTTGTCAAAACATACAATCATCATTGTGCTGTTGCTGTTCTTCTTCAAGCGCTTCATCAAACAGACAAAGGTTTGCCAGTCACTACTCCAGGAGCCCATGATCCAGTCAATCTACTATATTCATCAGCTATCCAAGCCATGATCTGTGGGGTAGTATTGACATCAGGAGCTGGAACATCTTTTGTCGGTCCGATGTATTCGTACAATCACCCAACATATCACCTCGTCAATCTTTCAAGCTCTCCAACGGAAAGTCATTTGGGATTCACTATCACACCTCCCTTGGCTCATCACAATGGAATACCCACAACAGAACATTTCAAAGTCATCCAAGCTGACAAAGACATGACCTCATCTTGTGAGACACTTTGGTGATATCTGATTCATCATTTATAAGGACCTCTGATATTATTGTGTTGAGATCTATAAGCTTGGAAATCTTTCACAGTCCCATCATCCATTTTGACAGTGATCTTGAAATCCAAGACACGATCAACCTCCAAGATATAATCCAACAAAACACCATCATAATCATCCGCCAGATAGGTGAATGCTTTTCTCATTTGGGATTGCACAGACTCATACAATGACATTTCTACACACAAGATAAATTAAAAAACTACAAACTATCCTCTGGACACTTAATCAACAATATCCTTGTATTCACTATGACATCTATCAATTTTCAACGAGCCTTTTTGTAGGTTTCAGCAAACACAGATTTGGATATCCCCATACTCTGAGCTCATTGAATCATCGTCATTCATTCACCATCTTTCAATTGCAAGGATTGTAATTCATCCGACTCCATGATGATTTTGGAAAGTTTCGCTCTTGCTCAAGCATCATAATCCAAAGGGCCAAAACAATGACAAATATAACTCATATCGATAGCAATGTTTCTACATTTTTTCTTTCTTCACATTCTATCAAACAAGTAATAAAGAAATCATAAGGAAAAAAAATCTTATTGCAAGTTTTTCAGGACATTTCCTAAAATAATCATAACTCAAATAAACTATACACTTCATCATATAGTTTGCAAGCTACCTCAACCAAAATCATACACCCAAAAGAATCACGACCAAGACCATCAAGACAATATCTTTTTTGGCAGGAACATCCTTCAAATAAAGAATACCCACGTAGCAGAGCTGCGTGGTATTCTGAGAAATTTAATAAACACCATCAGTATACTCAACATAGTTAAAAAAAAGAATCACCCACCCTGTGATCCATTTCATTGTACATTTGTTATATTATAAGTTTAGTTAGCTCAATCAGGACAAAGGACTTGGATACATTCACACGTTGACAAATCCCTCAAAAACTCAAACAACCCTCGCCTTATCATCTTTATTTGTCAATCAATACCATCGATCCTGCGTTTTCAGAACACTGCAACGAACTTGTCATTGACCTATTCACTCATCAAGAGCACTCGTCAAAAAATATTCAGATCAAGCAACATGGCCAAAATCACGAACAAATTCCACAAATCCCTGTTCCAAAAGATCAAAAATCTGGGGTTGAAAACAAAAACATCCCATCGAAACCACACAATCCAATGCCAACTCTCCTTTTCATCATCAAGGAAGGGGAAAATAAGCCTTCTGGCCTCATTGTTCTATTGCCAATCTTTCTTTCATATCAAGCAAATAACCATTATCATCAATCTGACACACTCCTCTATTGACTCCCCCATGAGGAGACAAAGTATTTGCCAAAGGGAAACCCAACAATGCACAATCTTGAAAAGAAGTCATCTGATCCAAAAATCCTCAACAAATCTCAAAGGCATTGCTACCACAATAATCATCTGCATACACGACAACAAATGGCTGATTGATGACATCTTTGGCTACCAATACCGCATGTCAAGTTCACCATGGTTTACTACGTAAGGGGAGTCAATCAATATAAACCGGCTGATCAACATAGATCATATGCACGATCTCCTCCCAATATCAAAATCTCTCGCGGAAATCACATAAAAATTCTTTTCTGATCACACAAACAACAGTATCAAATCATGCTCTGATCGCATCATACAGAGAATACTCCATCAAACATTCTCCAGAGGGTCAAACACTGTCTATTTGCTTCATCCCACCATAGCGACTTCCCATACCTGCCGCCAAGATCAATAAGCTTTTTCACATCTCAAATTATGATGGAGAAATAAAATATTTGGATAACCTCGCTCATTTTTGACACTGATAATTGTTGTTACATGAACCATACAATTTTTCAGGCACTCATTTATTGTGATACACATGAACCAAACAGATAGGTTGGCCATGATAGATCATCAAGTCATCATGGGGTCTCATCTCCAACACACAAGTAGAACAAAATCAAGGATCCAAAAATCACGCATAATGGACCCTCACCTCTCACAATAAATGTGAAAATGGCACAAGTTCAATCGAATATTCCTGAGGAACTTGGATGATTTCCTTGGTCATCAATATATAAAATTTTCATTGATCCAAACTTATACGAGGGACTCAATGTCAAGGAAGACAAAACAACTCACGAAAAAAATCATGATAATCCAGACTATTTACCTGACTCAAATCAATAATATAATTGGTATTGAGAGCGATATAGCCTATCACATCACTCATCAATCACAAAGATACAACCATATCCTCACCACAAAACATTGGATTGCTCAACGGCTGATTGTTATCAACATCCAAAAGGATTGTTTGAGGGTCATAAATCAATATTCCTCAATAATCTGTCATATCAAAAAACATAATCTGACTCAAAGAAATACCTTTGAAAACTTTGATATTAAAAGATTGAGGTGTTACTTCCAACCACAACTCACCTTCAGATCACGCTTTGATAGTATCATACAATCAAATATTGTCAAAAACAGTCCTCACCAACACATCAATTCTCCCAATAGAACTTTTAGGACTCACTTTTCAAAAGATATCATCTGATAAATGAACCTTCAAACAAGGGATCAAATAAGTCTGTCCTTTGTACAAAACAACCCCATCCTGGGCATCAAATTTCGTCACACAATAATCCTTCATGGACGCAAAAACATCACTTTCAAAAGGTAGAAATTTATGTTTGACCAAATAAACACTGTCACCAATAGGCAAATCGATACTTGCAGGTTGGATATACTCTCTCAAATCAATATCACTAGACATATGTGAAACCAATCCCTCAGAGATGATCTGTTTCAAATGGCTATCGACCAAAGCTTTCATGTGCTATGAAATCAATAAGTTAAAGGAGAGTGAGACTATAATTTCTTGTGTCACATTTTCAAAGCCAAATACGCCAACCCAAGTGCATCAGCAATATCATGATAAGCTATACCATCAAGTCAAAAAAGTTTTTGAACCACCATGATCATCAAATCCTTGGACGCCTTTGCATTACCGCAAACATATTTCTTCAATTGTATTGGAGTCAATTCGAGCAAAAGAATATGGTGTTGAAAAAACAACATCATCAACGCACCTCTGATGCCATAGACAAACTCTGCATTGCTTTGATTCTTTTCCATGAAATACAACTTCTCAACACATACCACATCAATCTCTCAAGGATATCTCTCTAGCATTTTTTCAAAAAACTGAAATATCTGACCCATGCGATCTCGATACACATCTCTGGTGATTTTGGGGATTGTAAGATCCATACCCTTTTTTCAAGGAACAAACTCGATCAACAAAACACCAGCATCCACCACTTCCATATTTTCTTTGATCAGCGCATACCCCAACTTACGTATCCCTGGGTCTATTCACAAAATCATTGCAAGAGAATGAAATAAATCACATCGTATAAACACATCGTAGTGGAAGGAGGTCACCTGCCTTACCAAATTAAAAACTTACAACAACTTCAACCCCCTCAATTCATCAAAATACGCTTCAGCATCCTCAGGATATTTCATCAAAATATATTCTTTCAAAATACCTTTCCAATCATGAAATCAATCACGAAGATTTTTGCTTGAAATATCCAATTTTCACATCAAATCATCCAAATTCGTTCCTTGTTTTTTCAAACGAACATGATCAAAATCATTCATCACAGATTCATCCAGATAATTGCCTATCTGTGTATAGTCCAATTGATCAACCAACAAAACCAAAGTCATCAAATGCAAATCAGGCATCTTCATATCACCAAAACTAATGTCAAAAAGAGTCTCCCTGATCAGATCTTTGTAACGAACCTGAAGATTTGTCTGACAGTCCACCCACAATGCATCAAAAAGTTGCTCAAAAAAACTTGTATTGAGCAGTCAATCTCGTCATTGCCCATGACAATGAACATATCCATTGACCCAAAAAGGATTCATGTCCACACATCACCCACGATACACACACACTATTTTGATCTGATTACTTTCCAAAGGAGAAGTCGCCCAGACACTTCCAACACAAAGATAATTGTGGGAAACAAAGGGCTTGTGCAAATGTCCACTGATGAAACGCAAAAAAGGTATATCCAACCATTCACAACACAAGGCCACATCCTTGAATCCATATCTCCCACGCTCTCCAGGAAACTCAACTCATTCAATATAATAATGATGCATCACAGTCAAAACCTCACCACTCGTCATGCCAGTCACTAAATCAGAATCTCTCTGCAAAAAGTTCACAACTCTCTCCAACAAAAGCATATTGACCATACCAGAAGATTGTTCACGTTTATTCTCAGATGACAAAAGTAGCTGAGATTTTTCATAGATAACTAAAAGCCTATCTCTCTGATCTCAAGTTTTATTTATTGAATCAACAATTTCCCCCCACCTCTCCATTCCTTCTTCCTTGTCCCTTTTTACCCCGACGAGTCGGTGGTCACCTTGTGCAAGATGAACATTGTAGGGCAAAAATAACACACTTTCCCCTTCTATTTCCACTTCTTCCACATTCGTAATAAATTTGAGCAAAGCTTCAACACTTTCACCTTGCTCCTTAGACCTTTCACCTTTTATCTTTAAACTTTCAACTTTCATCATTTCAAAAGCAAGCTTCCCCTCTTCAAAACAAAATTGTTCAGCTATCCAATCATGATTTCCCGCCAAAACATACACCTGTTTTCAGGCTTGATACAAATCTCCAAAAAAAGAAAAAAGCATCAACAAAGACGCTCTATCATAAGCAAAATGATAAACATAATCTCACAAAAAAACAATTGACTGCTCTTGAGGATGTTGATCAACAAAATCACGAAGCTTGGCCACGATCCTCTCCTTCATCTTCGCATTGATATGTATATCACCGATCAAGAGCATGGAATCTACAAAGAAATAAAAATACTAGCACACAAGCGAATAACCACTTTTGTCAACAATCACTTGCAATGACTATATATATCATTATCTAGCTATTCGGCTTTACAAAGCAATCTCAATAAACAATGTCATACAACCAACAATTCCTCCACTTTATGATGAAACTCTACTTCCTACAGCAACAGTGCAACAGGAGATTTTTGTCGGTGTAAAGTTTAACAAACAACATCAACCAATATGATTACTCCTGCCAAGCGGGAGTTTTTTTATGTATCAAACACCACATTAAGAAGATTATCCACCAAATAAGATGAACCGAAATTTACATCATCAAAACAACATATGAATCAAAAAAAAGATCAACCAAGAAATATGTGAGGAATCATACAAACATTAAATTTAACAAATCAAACATTGCACAAACAAATAACATCAGATTTATTACATACAATGCTCCAGGGGAGAAATACAATACAAAGAGGATGATACAATTACAATATTACAGACATCACCAAAGTCACACAAAAAGATCTCCAAGAAGTATGTAAAACACAAGATAAAAACAAAACTAATTACAGATTATTTATCAAAAAACGGATAGATAAGTTACGAGATAATAACTGAATGTTATTCGATGACGTTACACAAAAAAAAGAATATCAAAAACAGCTATTCAAAGATATAATAATTTTTTCTTATGAACACCTTGAAAAACTAGCTGACAAATGACACCAATTTCAACAAGTTAATCAACGAAAAAATACATCATTAGACGTAATACAAAAAGATTGAATAAACTGATTTATCTGAGTCATGGCATGATTATGGAAAAAAGTCACCCAAGACTGAGCCACAGAATATTCAAGACTGATCAATACAATGTTTGAAGAGACCGCGAGAAGAATGACAAATCCATTTGCACATCAATATCAAAACGAAATAGCAGGACAGACAAACGCAATAGTTAATTGATTAAAAGCATATCTAAGAGGAAAAAAAATCAGTGAAAAAAACTTCAGTATATCATGAAGAGCCAAAGATCCACACTCACGACATACCAAGATGTCAACTCAAAGCGATTACCGTAATTACGACAATCCAAAAGAAGCTATAAAAGATAGCTTTGGGATTCGCATTGGCATCAATAATTGTAAATTAAGAGATAGTATTATGAAATTAGTTGTTGAACGATTATTCAAAAATAATATATGAAAATACCAGCTAATCGAGTACAAACAAAGCGGAAATGCAAGGAAAATGAATCCTACAATAAACATTTTAAAGGGATTTCAAAAAGAACAGCCTCAGGGAATAAAGAAAAAAGAGAATGAACAAATATCTACACTCCAAGCTCAATGACAATACCTAAATCGATTGACATATCTGTGAGAAAAGAGCACCAAATCATGATGAGATTTTATAGATTTAAAATTTATAGTACAAAGTGACAATAAAAATAATCGACCCCTTCAAGGGGAGATCGCCGTGTTAAGTCATGATGAGCTAATAAATAATGAAATAGGTGAAGGAAATCATTTATTTTACAAAGTGAGGAGATCTATCATAGAAAAGGTAAGAAAATCACCAAAACGGAACGGCATCATTCATACAAAAAATATACAAGATATTGTATGCTACAATTTGAGTCAAACACAAAAACACTATCAAGGTGGTAAAGATCAAAAAATGAGCTATTTAGATACCAATAAACAACAATACATTAATCGAGAAACAAAAACATATCACGATATAAAATCAATAAAAATAATAGAATTCAATTTCGAATCAAATACACTTCAAAAAAACAATGAAGAGATTACTAAGATACTTACAAATATGACTATAGACCACCTAAAAAATCGCAAGGAATTCATCTCAGTATCAAAGATTAAAAAATGAGACAAAGTATATGAAACCAGAAATCACTTTATATCAAGCACACTCATCAATGAACGACTTCCAATCGGGAAACTAGCATCTGGTGTCACATTTCAAATAGGTGATAAAGAAATTGAAACTCAACAGTTACAAGATGATTATGACAGATTAGTATGAAATCCTAAGCACTCTCCCTCCTCCGCCTCTCCAAAATAACCATCGCAGACAAGGTATCCTCTGCAACCGTCTTTCACCCCTTCTTTCCAAGGGGGGATAAAGGGGGGATAATCTTTTGACCCACTATCTTCTCCACCGCCTCCACACTACTATAATGTTCATCCACATATGCAAAATTAATATCCTCAGACACACACAATTGCAACTTTGCAACAAATTTTTCTATCTGATCACATACCCAACGAGTACCTCTGTCTTCAGGATCTCCAAGAGACGACCTTTGAGGGATTCAAACCACAATAGTACTCACACGCTTCTCTACACACAAAGATGCTATCTCATACAAGACAGACCCACTATTCAACAAATACCCCACTGGTAAGACAACATCAATATCTGTTTGTATATAAGCCAATCAGATATATTTTTTGCCCCAATCTATCGCCAATACCACCTCTTTCTTTTTCATCCAAAAAACAACACTAAAAGACAGCAAACAAAAGACATAAAAAAATTACTGATCATATGAAGCCATCCCACTATGCAATGTCGGATTGTAAACCCTAAACAACAATGCTATGATATCGCCAAGCGCAAGCCTTTTACTCGTCATTCACAAACTACTCAAGCCATCCGTGATGACCATACACCTCGTATTCAGAAATTTTTCGTGCTTCACAAATACCCTATATCTTGCAACTATTTTTTCAAGACTATCCTTCATATTCAAGACATCCAAAAATTTCATCCACCATGGTTTTTGGACAGAAGCCGTCTCCTCACCTCAAGCATAATAAGGGACAATGATATAAAATTCCTTCACATAGATCAATCAAGTCCTGATATCAATATCCTCCAAAAAAGAAACATACTGCTCACCAGATTCCTTGAGCGTCGAATAATCTATAGCACCAACTTTACCTTTGACAAAAGAAATATAATCTGACAAATCCAAATAGGTATTGCGAACCAAAATCTGCAAAGGGAATTGAAGTCAGTTCAAAAACTTTTTGTATTGAGTCAAAACAAGTTGTTGTTCATCGTAATTTTTCAAATCCAAATTCAAACCAGACACCTTGAGTATAGCTCTCAATCAACCATCTTTGAGGATGATTGTGTCTCACTTGATTTCAGAAAATGGCATCATCAATTCAGTATTGAAGAGAGTATCTTGCTTACCATTGACTATTTTGTTTCTCTCAAACATGTTTTTGAAATCCATTGATAGACAACGAAGCTAAATGTATGCCAAAAGGTAAATCATCAAAACCTCGACATATCTTGTCATCAAGTATAAGCATGAAGTCTTTTATAGCATAGCAGTGAAGAGAAAAGAGACAACAATCAACTGACTTTTTGCAAAAAATATACATTAATCTGTTCACATATCATTCAATTCCAAAAATTTCATAGTCTTTTTTTCAAAAAACAACTCCGTCTCACCGATAGGTCAGTTTCTATTTTTTCTGATAAAAACATCAGTAGCTCATTTTCTATCTGTATCAGCATCATAGTATTCTTCACGGAACAACATCAAGACACTATCTGCATCTTGTTCTATAGCACCACTATCTCTCAAATCAGACAATTGTGGCTCCTTGTCTATACGTTGTTCTACAGCACGAGAAAGCTGTGACATCACTATCATAGGAACATGCAATTCTTTGGCAAGTTCTTTCAATGCCCTCGATATTTCAGAAACTTCCATGACTCTATTGCCTGCGAATCTCGAACCTGACCCACTCATCAATTGCAAATAATCTACCACGACCAAATCCAAATTACCCTTTTCGACTTTCAATCTTCTCAACTTGGATTTCAGCTGACCCACCGTCGAAGTTCACTGATCATCAACATATATCTGACTATCACCAAGTGCTTCTATAGCTTCACCGATACGAGAAAAATCTTCATCATCCAAATCTCATCTAGAAATCTTTCCCATAGAAATACTAGCCAATCCAGACAACAATCTATCTACTATCTGCTCATTGCTCATTTCCAAAGAAAAAAATCAGACAGTCTTCTTTTGTTTGAGTGCTGCATGCATGACAATATTGAGTCAAAAGGCAGTTTTTCACATCGATGGCCTCGCAGCCAAAATGATAAGTTCTCCAGCCTTGAAACCTCACAACAAATCATCAATACCCTTGTATCATGAAAATGTTTTGAATTCATCAGCTCTCGTAGGATCATCAACGATAGCCATATACTCCTCTACTCTCATATTCAACACTTCCTTGATATGCTTCACTCTACCAGCAATTTCAACTTGAGTGAGATTAAAAATTTTCTTTTCTATAGATTCCAAGATATCACTAGTTTCTTTTTGATCAAATACATCACCAATAATTCATTGACATACTCTCAAAATATTCCTCAACAGACCCTTCTCTTTGACAATCTGAGCATATTCACCACATGAAGAAGTACTCAGCAAGTAAGCACTCAATTCATACAAATAATCTATACCTCACACATTGTCCAGGGCACCATTTTTGGTCAACTGGTCAGACAAAGTGACAGCATCAATCGTCGCACGCCTATCCCAAAGCTGCATCATAGCAGCGAAAATGGCATTGTGCTCCGATTTGTAAAAATCTTCTGCCTTCAATCACATAGATTCATACAAATACATCATATCTTTGTCCATCAACACACCAGACAAAACAGACTTCTCTGCTTCGATATGATGCGGTGGCAATTTAATATCTTCTAAGCTGACCATGAAAGAAAATTAATTAAAAGATGGCTTATAAAGAGAACTGAGAATATTTCTTAACACACTGATATAAAAATTACTATGCTCAGCCAATGGTATATCCAAAGTAAGCTTACTCTTGACAAAACGAGAATCATCAAATAACCTTATGAGATCTCAAACTGGATATTCAACGTTAACTTCTAATGCATGTTCGTCAAAGAGACATAGGTTCAATTGTTCTAAATAATGATTTATCTTTAAAATCATAGGATTATCTAAAGTTCATAATGGAAGAAGGGCAACTCATGTAATAGTATCAAGAGCATCTCCCATAGTATATTGTCATCCGGGCTTTACAACAACCATAAAATATATCAATAAAGATTAAAAATAGATTTACATATTCAATGAGACAACTCTCTCATCACCACTCTTCATATCCTTAATTTTATATCATCAAGCATTCACTTCCTCCTCACCTACAATCACCACATGACTTACTCACTTTTTATTTGCATACTCTATAGCCTTGCCAAGTTTTTTGACACTTAATCACAACTCAACCATCTTTCACTCACCTCTCAGATCAAAAGCAAGCGTCTGGCAAATCCCATCAAACTTCTCATCCAACAAAGGAATGAAATACACGTCACTTTTCACTTGATCCCTGATCTTTTCGACCAAGTTTCGTGATTCCAAAAACAGTCTCATCGTCTCATCTCCAGGTGCAAACCCCACACTTGGGAAAGGATCCATACCAAAGATTCACGCCAATCCATTGTAGCGACCACCACCAAACATAGCACGATTGTTGTCAGGATGCAAATCAAATACTTCAAAGATCATCCCATCATAATAATCAAATCACCTCATCAAACGAGGAGAAAATTTGACATATCATCCATATCACAAAGCAGACAATGATCACATCAATGATGTCAATTCCTTCATTCCGACACTATCAGCCAATCAAGGATAGGCGGACATCAAAGCAGTCAAATCATTCGTTTTCAACAAAACGACGATAGCATCTATCTGTCAACGCTTCAATCACTTCTTTTGCAAAGTAGCAGAAAAGTCATCTTCAGACAGCTTATCTCGTTTATCCATAGTTCTCGTCGTCTCTTGCATCAACTCCACAGACAGTCAACAAATATCACGAAGAAAATCATCAATCAGAATGCGATGATTGACACGCAACTCAAAACTTCCATCAGGTACATCAAAAGCCTTCATGATCTCCAATCACAATTGTAATATCTCTCTATCAGCCAATAAATTTTCAACACCAAAAATATCAGCATTCAACTGCCAAAATTCTCTGTTTCTTCCTCTCTGAGGCTTTTCATTGCGGTAAAAATTTGCAATGGAAAACAATCTGATCGGCTTACTCATCTGTGCATATTGACCTGCAACCAGACGAGTGACGGAAGGAGTCATCTCTGGCCTCAAAGCTATATCCCTTCCTCATCTATCATGGATCAAAGTCAATTCCGTACCTCCAACATCTTCCCCAGATTTGGATCTATACAAGTCAGCATCCTCCACCAAAGGGGTCATATATTCCTCATAAGCAAATGACAGACACACTTTTCTCCACGTTTCAAAAATATAATGACGGATCGCAAACTCCTCTGGCAATCGGTCTTTTGTTCATCTTGGGGGCTGAGTTGATAAGTATTTCATCCAACAATCTATGATAATACAAAAAACATACTCTATTCACTTCAAGTCAAGAGACAAGAGAAAAACAACAATTTATCAACACAAATGAAAATAACACTCTCAATTCTCTGAATCTGAACATATGGCAGTATGTACAAAGTCAACAAGAAAAATCCAAGACATCGTATGTAACATGGCAAGGAAAGAAAATAGGAATACAGATTCGTAAATCAAGACATTTCCAAACAATCTCACCTTCAGTCCTCTCTCTATTTCTCTAAAGCTCCTTCTCTGTCTATATCTCAGGCTTCTTCCTCCCTGTCATCCTGAGATTTCACGAAGGATCTTATGTGTAAGTATTGGTTTGATAATAAGATATTTTTCTGGCATCCTAACGAACAACCTAATCTGTAAATATAGTTATGGTAATCCTGCACCATAAATGAACAATATGGGTGCCACAGACTTGGTGTGCAAAACATTAATCAGTATATACTTTAGGTAATCACTAATTAATGTATTAAAAAACAAGTCTGTCATGCTGAACGAAGTGAAGTATCTTATTATGATGGTAATTATATGTATAGTCTAAACACATTGTGAACAAAAGAAGGATATGTAGAAAGTAAGTTCTT
>Ga0066640_10001567_pt1 | contig 13678 bp, 12 predicted proteins | sample CryGeyCG2114_020_2_FD_59505 | JGI IMG/M metagenome (GOLD analysis project Ga0066640, IMG submission 59505) | Groundwater microbial communities from aquifer - Crystal Geyser CG11_big_fil_rev_8/21/14_0.20 | ecosystem: Environmental > Aquatic > Deep subsurface > Groundwater | place: USA: Utah... | reverse complement strand
AATATTAGCACTTGTAGCAACCACAGGGCAATTGGCTTCATTTAAGATTTGCATGGCAATTGCATGATCCGGAACTCTCACCGCAAGGCTGCTCAACCTATAGTTTGAGTCGCCGGGTAATATAAATGTTTCTTTCTTAGGTAGAATATAACTTATAGGGCCGGGCGAAAAATTATCATATAATTTATCAAACCTATCATCAGTAATCGTCATATTAGCAACATCCAACTTACTTTTTGCCAATATTGCCAAGGGTTTATTAAAATCTCTTCCCTTTAAGCTATAAATGCGATTAATCGCAGAGCTATCAAGAGCATTGGCCGCTAGCGCGTAAACAGTCTCTGTCGGGAAGCAAATAACGCCCCCTTGTTCTAAAATACGAGCAGCTTGAAATATATTTTTATTCATGCTATACAACTACTAGTTACACAAAAACATGCGGAGGAAAAATGGCTTACAAAATTATCACTATCGCCCAGCAAAAAGGTGGCGCAGGCAAAACAACGATTGCCGCTCACCTTGCAACAGCCTTTAGTCAGAAAGGCAAGCGCGTTGTAGCCATTGATATTGATCCGCAAGGTAGTTTTACCCGTTGGCATCAAATAAGGGAAGAAAAATATGGTGAAGATTATACAGGAATGAAATTCTTGACAATATCCGGTTGGAGATTGCCGTCTGAACTTGATTCGATAAAGCGCAATGCTGATGTTATCATTATTGATAGCCCTCCACATACTCAAACAGAAACAAAAACAGCCATAAGAGCTGCCGATCTGGTTATAATACCTGCCCAGCCAAGCCCTACCGATCTTTGGGCAACGCAAGAAACAATAAGCCTTGCGTCTTCAGAGCGCGTACCGCACAGAGTTTTGATGAACCGCATTGTACCGCGCTCAAGGCTTACTAAAGAAATTTCAGAAGAGTTTCCTGTAAGATGTGAAACAGCCCTGTGCAACAGGGTAAGTTTTGCGTCTTCCATGTATTTTGGCCAAACAGTTACTGAATTTTCACCATCTTCACCTGCCTCACAAGAAATAAGAAAATTAGTTGATGAAGTTGAAGGATTGCTATTCCCTGCAAAAGTTGAAGAAGAAGCAGTTGCTTAAATTAGGAATAATAGAAAGTTCGAACTCTGGAAATTAAGAAAATTCTTATATTCTGGTATTCTTCTATCTATTAATCCTAATCATCTCCAACCTTCAAAGCCGCAATAAACGCGCTTTGCGGAATTTCTACATTTCCTACCATGCGCATTTTCTTCTTACCTTTTTTCTGCTTTTCAAGAAGCTTGCGTTTACGGGTTATGTCGCCGCCATAGCATTTTGCCGTTACATCTTTCCGCATAGCACTTACTGACTCACGAGCGATGATTTTGCCGCCTATTGCAGCTTGTACCGCTATCTGGAACATTTGCTTGGGAATAAGCTCTTTTAAGCGCTTACATAGCTCACGGCCACGGAATTCTGCACGGCTTCTGTGTGTCATAAGAGAAAGAGCATCAACATTTTCACCGTTTACTAAAATTGATACTTTTACAAGGTCACCTTCTTTATATTCATCTATTTGCCATTCAAAACTAGCATAACCTTTGGTGCATGATTTTAAACGATCATAAAAATCAAATACGATCTCATTAAGCGGCAGCTTATATTGCAGCATATGACGATTACCCGCATATGCCATATCTTTTTGTATGCCGCGCTTATCCGTACACAATGTAAGAACATTACCTAAATATTCATCAGGAACCATTATAGTAGCATTAATCCACGGCTCTTCTATATGATCAATCTGAGCGGGATCAGGCATATCAGCAGGGTTATGCAGGCTAATAACAGATTCATCCCTCATATATATTTTATATACTACGCTTGGAGCCGTTGTTATAAGGTCAAGGTCAAACTCACGATCAAGTCGCTCCTGAATAATTTCTAAATGCAGGAGTCCCAAGAAACCACAACGAAAACCCAGACCAAGAGCACCGGACGTTTCCATCTCATACTCAAAACTTGCATCATTTAAGCGCAATTTGCCTAGTGAATCTTTTAAATGTTCAAAATCAGACGCATCGACAGGAAATAATCCGCAGAAAACAACAGGAAGATTCGGTTTAAAGCCCGGAAGCATCTGAGTGCAAGGGGTCTTATCATCGGTTATAGTATCACCAACCTTACAATCGGCCACCTGTTTTATAGATGCGGTAAAGAATCCCATCTCACCGGCCGACAAAACTCCGGTTGCTACTTTTTTGGGGGTAAAATATCCAACATGGTCGACAGTATATGAAACACCGGCACGCATCATTTTTATGCGCTGGCCTTTTTTAATCTGACCATCTATCACCCTTATAAGAATAATAACACCCAGATAAGGGTCATACCAGCTATCTACCAGCAGAGCCTTAAGCGGCGCCTCAACCTCTCCATCAGGCGCAGGAAGGCGCTTTACTAAGGCTTCTAGAAGCTCTTTAATGCCCTGCCCTGTTTTAGCCGAAGTCGGAATTGCCTCAGATGCATCAATACCGATTACATCCTCAATCTGCTGCATAACGCGCTCAGGATCGGCAGAAGGAAGATCAATTTTATTAAGAATAGGAATAATTTCATGGTTATTTTCAATGGCTTGATAGACATTAGCCAGAGTTTGCGCCTCAACGCCTTGTGATGCGTCTACTACCAGCAATGATCCTTCACAGGCAGCAAGCGAGCGGCTAACTTCATATGAAAAATCCACATGCCCGGGCGTATCCATCAGATTTATCATATAAATATTACCGTCATCAGCTGTATAACTTAACCTTACGGTTTGAGCTTTGATGGTAATGCCACGCTCCTTTTCTATATCCATGCTGTCTAAAACCTGCTGCTTCATATCACGCAGCTCTAACCCACCGCAATCTTGAATTAAACGGTCCGCCAATGTGGATTTACCGTGGTCAATATGTGCGATAATCGCGAAATTTCTTATATGAGATAGTTTTGTCATTTATTATTATGCCCTTAAAACACCGCCTAATTTACTAACGGTCTCTATTACACTCGTGCTAACACCATCTAGTTCAGATTCTGTCAGAGTATGGTCATCAGCACGGATTACTACTGCAAAAGCTATTGATTTTTTGCCTTCATCTACGCCTTTGCCCTGATAAACATCGAAAAGATACACATCTTCGATCAGCTTTTTATTGCAAGCCCTAACGCTGCGTAAAACATCGTCAGCGCTTAGTTTTTCATCTACTATAAATGCAAAATCACGTGTAGAACTCTGATATTCGGAAACCTGCAACTTCGCGCGCGCAGTTGATTTTTTTGCCTTAGGAGCAGGAATTTGCCCGAAGAACACCTCAAAACCAACTATAACTGATTTCACATCCATTATTTTTAATATTTTAGGGTGAATTTGCCCAAAATACGCAATAGCGTTTTTGCCAAGGCTCAATACGCCCGATCGCCCCGGATGATAATAAGACGGAGCGTCTGTTGTGATACGCAAATTATCAACAGGAGCACCCGCAGCATCTAGCGCCGACAAGCAATCGGCCTTAGCGTCGAAAACATCAACATCGCGTATATCACCATAGATATTTTTTCTAGCGTTTTTGCCCGAACGAATTCCACTTACCACCTGCTTTTGCCCTTGGGGGCTAGTATCTTCAAATATCAAACCAATTTCAAAAAATGCCAGATTATCAACACCCCGATCATTATTTCTACCCACTGCCTCAATAAGGTTAGGCAAAATAGACGGGCGCATAGCGTCTAAATCACTGCTTATAGGGTTTAGAAGCTTTAATTTATCATCACCACCACCAAAAAGTTTTGCCGTATCGCTTTTCATGAATGACCATGTTATACACTCGGTCATACCGCCAGACGCAAGGGAACGACGCGCTGCCGATACTCTTTTTTGCGCAGGTTTTAGAGGATCTATGGCATCATCTATATATTTTGGCAGATCAAGCGTCGGAATATTATCATAGCCATAAACACGTATAATTTCCTCAACTATATCGCACTTTCCTTCAACATCGCTTCTCCATGATGGCACTGAAACCTTATTGCCTTTTACCTGAAAACCTAAATCAGCAAGTATTTCTTTTGATTTTTCTTCACTAATATCAATACCGCCACGCGCTTTAACATATGAAAAATCAAAATCAATCTCACGCTGCCATTTAGGCTCATCACCTGCTATAACCAGCTCGCTGGCCTTGCCGCCACAAAGATCTTTTATCATAGAACTTGCAATATGCACCGCATCATTAACAAATGCAGGGTCAACATTGCGCTCAAAGCGATAGCGTGAATCAGTAATTATATCTAATCTGCGCCCTACTTCCGCTACTTTTATCGGGTCAAACAAAGCCACTTCTAAGAAAACATCCGTAGTATTCTCATCACAGCCACTGTTTTTTCCACCTATAACACCACCTATTGCCTGAACACCGGCATCATCTGCTACAACAACCTCACCTGCGGCAAGTTTATGCTCATTATCATCTAACGCGGAAATTATTTCACCATCATTAGCACTTCTTACCCTTATATCACCCTTTAGCTTATTGGCATCATAAACATGTAAAGGGCGGCCAAACTCAAAGGCAATATAGTTTGTAATATCAACAAGCGCTGAAATCGATTTAACACCAATTGCGTCCAACCTGTTCTTCAACCACTCAGGCGACCGGCCGTTTTTTACATCTTTAAAATAACGCCCCACGAACATCGGGCAGGCTTGCTTATCTTCTATTGATACTGCAACTGGCGATTCAAACTCACCTTTTTCTTGAGCCACTTGCAAAGGCTTTAATTTTCCAAGCCCGGCAGCGGCAAGATCGCGCGCGACACCATAAACACCAAGGCAATCGCCACGATTTGGCGTTATTGCAATTTCAATTACCGGATCATCAAGCCCCGCAACCTCTACATATTGCTTGGCAATATTATCGTTGCATGCTGGCATTTCTATAATGCCGCCATGGTCATCACCAAGACCTAATTCAGCAGCGGAACAAAGCATACCGTTACTTTCAACACCACGTATCTTTGATGCCTTAATTTTAAGACCGTTAGTCGGGATAACACTTCCAACAGGAGCCAGAACAACATTAATTCCCTCTCTTGCATTAGGTGCGCCGCACACTATCTGTAATTTCTCTTGCCCGGTATTTACCTTACAAACACGCAACTTATCGGCATCAGGGTGTGGCTCCGCCTTTTCAATACAAGCAATTTTGAAACTTGCCAGTTCCGCTGATTTGTCACTGATCTCTTCCACCTCAAGACCAATAGCGGTAAGTTTATCCGCTATTTCCTGCAGGGAAGCATCCGTTTCAAGATATTTTTTTAACCAGTTTAGTGTGAATTTCATATTAGTTACCTCCTGCCGCAAATCCATAATGATCGAGCCAGCGCTTGTCCGAATCGAAGAAGTTACGCAAATCAGGAGCACCATATTTAAGCATAGCAAGGCGCTCAATTCCGATTCCAAATGCCAGACCCTGATATTCTTCAGGGTCAATAGCTACATTTTTAAGGACATTAGGGTGCACCATTCCACAGCCTAAAATCTCAAGCCAGTCTTTGCCTGCGCCTATTTTTACCTCACCGCCTGAGCGATCACAGCCTATATCAACTTCAGCCGAAGGCTCGGTAAATGGAAAGAAAGACGGGCGAAAACGCAGAGGCACTTCATCAAGTTCAAAAAATTCTTTTAAGAATTTATGTAAAACCCCTTTCAAATGCCCCATATTTACGTCTTTATCGACATATAGCCCTTCAATCTGATGAAACATAGGCGTGTGAGTCATGTCATAATCACTGCGATACACTCTGCCCGGGGCTATGAACTTAAACGGAGGCTTACCATTTTCCATAGTGCGTATCTGCACTGATGATGTATGAGTTCTAAGCACTAACGGCGAATCATCATTAGCGGGCAAATAAAAAGTATCCTGCATCTGACGAGCCGGATGATTAGGAGGAATGTTAAGAGCATTGAAATTATGGAAATCATCCTCAATTTCAGGCCCCTCCTCTACCGCAAAGCCCATTTTGGCAAATATTGCCACACACTCATCAATCACCTGTGATATCGGGTGTATTTTGCCTTTATTATCAGGACGCACCGGCAAAGTAACATCAACTGATTCTTTCTCCAGCTTTTCATTTAGCTCTTTTTCCTCCAGGAGGATTTTTTTACTATCTATTGCTTCGGTTACAGCATTTTTTACCTGATTTACGGCAGCGCCGAATTCTTTACGCTGCTCAGGCGGCAACTTGCCAAGCTGCTGCATTTGCGCTGATATAACACCTTTTTTACCAAGCTGTGCTACTCTTACATTTTCTAATTCCTGAATGTTACCCGCAGCGCTTACGGCATCAAGGGCTGATTGTTGAATTTGTTGTAGGTCAGTCATTTTAAAAAGCCATTATATTTGTCATTCTGAGCGTTAGCGAATAATCTGCTTTATGTCCTTCACATTCGTTCAGGATGACAAGATTAAAACAAAAAAGGACAAAGCAGTTCTACACCGCTCTGCCCTTCTTTTCAATTTCTAGATAAGCCCTTACGCAGCTTTTTTATCGCTTTTAAGAGCATCAGCAGCTTTTTTAGCAATTTGAGTAAATGAAGCAGGCTCAGAAACTGCAAGCTCAGCTAAAACCTTACGGTCAATCTCAATTCCCGCAAGTTTAAGGCCATTTACAAATTGTGAATAAATAAGGCCGTTTTCTCTTGCTCCTGCGTTAATACGCTGAATCCATAGGCGACGGAAATCACGTTTTTTAGTTCTACGGTCGCGATAAGCATATTGCAGACCTTTTTCAACACGCTCAATCGCCACGCGGAAACAGCTATTGCTGCGGCCACGATAGCCTTTTGCCAGTTTTAAAATCTTTTTGTGACGTTTTTTATTTACAGTACCGTTTTTTGCTAATGTCATTTTATATCTCCCCTACTTCTTTCTCATGAATAATTTAACAATACGAGAATCCGCATCACAAAGAAGCGACATAGCACGCTGATTTCTAATGAATTTTTTAGTACGCTTAACCATACCGTGTTTTTTGCCGGCAGGCTTATGCTTTATTTTGCCTGTAGCAGTGAATTTGAAGCGTTTTTTAACGCTACTTTTAGTTCTTAGTTTTGGCATTTTATTACCTCTTAATAACAAAGGGTTAATCAATAAGCCCGCAGGCATGCCATTTTAGCCGGACGGTACTTTAAAAGGATGGCTTTTATATAGCACTTCTCCATAGATTGCAAGTTTATTATTTAAATTACGGTATCACTTGAAATACCTTACTAAAATACTATATAATGTCTATGTAAACATTATAACATGAGGATTCGCTATGGATTTTAGAACTTCACAAAATACAAGAACCACATCGGCAGTAGGCTATGATGCGGGCTTGCGTTCTTATATGTTAACTATATATAAGTACATGACAGGCGCATTAGCCGTTACAGGTGCTACTGCCTTTTTAACAGCAAACTCACCTGCTATGCTAAACGCAATCTACGGAACTCCATTACAATGGCTTGTAATGCTAGCTCCATTAGGTTTTATTTTAGCTCTTAATTTCGGCATAAACAAAATGTCTTTTAGCACAGCGCAAATAGTGTTCTGGACATTTTCCGCTGTAATGGGACTATCACTATCCTACATCTTTATTGCCTATACAGGCGCAAGTATCGCACGAGCCTTCTTTATAACAGCGGGAACGTTTGGCACCATGAGTCTTTATGGCTACACAACCAAGAAAGACCTTACCGGGATGGGTAACTTTCTAATTATGGGCTTGTTCGGAATAGTTATTGCCTCGCTGGTTAATTTGTTCTTAAAAAGCTCAGGCCTACAATTTGCCGTATCTATTCTTGCCGTTCTAATTTTTACGGGTCTTACGGCATATGATACACAAAAACTTAAGAATCTATATTACCAAGTAGCGGGGAATGCTGAACAAGCCGGCAAAACCGCCATATTGGGAGCCGTATCGTTATATCTAGACTTTATAAATATAATGATACATCTACTACATTTATTCGGAAGCAGAAGGTAGTTTAAATAACTACTTATAAAAAAAAGGCCGGGGAAATTTCCTCGGCCTTTTTAATATAATATATGTAAGATAAAATTTTATATTAACTATCTAACTTCTTTACCGCATCGCTTATTAGCTTACTTTTTTTATCAGCCGTAGTGTCAGTTACATCGACAGACTCTTCTGCTAAAATAGTACAGCGATCACCCGTAACCTCAACAAAACCACCGGCAACAAAAACCTCAATAGGCTTACCGCCGGTATGAATAGAAACAATACCGGGGCGTATGCTTGAGATCATAGGTGAGTGCGAAGGCAAGACTCCAAAATCTCCCTCAGAGCCGGGAACCTCAATAGATTCAGCATCGCCAGAAAACATTAAAGCTTCGGGAGTTACTAATTCAACGTGTATTTTCATAAGTTAGTTCCATGTTGTAAGTTGCATTTTGCAATAAGTGGCAAATTACTGATAACTTGCCACTTGCAACATTGCTACGCTGCTTTTGCAGCAATTTGTTTCGCCTTAGCAACAGCCTCATCAATGCTTCCCACCATGTAGAACGCAGCTTCAGGCATGTTATCGTGTTTACCTTCTAAAATTTCTTTAAATCCACGAATAGTATCCTCTAGAGATACTAATACACCGGGTGAACCTGTGAAAACTTCCGCCACATGGAATGGCTGAGAAAGGAAACGCTGAATCTTACGTGCGCGAGAAACTGTAAGTTTATCTTCCTCTGAAAGCTCGTCCATACCAAGAATGGCGATAATATCCTGTAGCGATTTATAAGTCTGCAACACTCTTTGAACTTCACGGGCAATATCATAATGCTCTTGTCCTACAATGTTAGGAGCAAGCATTTGTGACGTTGAGTCAAGCGGATCAACTGCGGGGTAAATACCAAGCTCAGCTATCTGACGTGATAATACTGTAGTTGCGTCCAAGTGAGCAAATGATGTAGCCGGAGCAGGGTCAGTCAAGTCATCGGCAGGTACATAAATTGCCTGAACTGACGTGATCGAACCTTTATTTGTAGAAGTAATACGCTCCTGCATCTGCCCCATGTCAGTTGCAAGTGTAGGCTGATAACCTACCGCTGAAGGTATACGTCCAAGCAATGCCGAAACTTCAGAACCTGCCTGCGTGAAACGGAATACGTTATCTACGAAGAAAAGCACGTCCTGGCCTTCTTTATCACGGAAATATTCTGCTTGCGTAAGACCGGTCAAAGCCACACGAGCACGTGCTCCAGGAGGCTCATTCATCTGACCGTATACAAGAGAAACTTTTGATTTTGAAGGATCTTCAAGGTTAATAACTTTTGAGTCAATCATCTCATGGTAAAGATCGTTACCCTCACGAGTACGCTCACCAACACCTGCGAAAACCGAATAACCACCATGTGCTTTTGCGATATTGTTAATAAGCTCCATAATAAGAACCGTTTTACCAACACCAGCACCACCGAATAATCCGATTTTACCGCCTTTTGCATATGGCGCTAAAAGATCGATAACTTTAATACCGGTTACAAGAATTTCTTCTGCAGTCGATTGATCTGCAAAAGGAGGGGCTTCAGCATGAATAGGAGCGTGATTTTTCGCTTTTACAGGGCCACGCTCATCAACCGGCTCTCCGACAACATTCATAATACGACCAAGAGTTTCCGCGCCAACGGGAACAGTAATTTGCGCGCCCGTATCTACAACTTCTAAGCCTCTTACAAGACCGTCAGTTGCGTCCATCGCGATAGTACGAACTGTGTTCTCACCTAAATGCTGGGCAACTTCTAAAATAAGTTTTTTACCACCGTTATCGCATTCTAATGCATTAAGGATATTCGGCAGGTCTCCGTTGTCAAACGATACGTCAACAACAGCTGAAATCACCTGTGTGATCTTACCTGTGCTGCCTTTCTTTTTTGTAACCATTTTTATGCTCCCGCTAAGTTAAATTCACTTTCCAAAATAGGCCTATCGCCCAATTTAATCTTTACATCAGCCCCCAAAACCAGTGGCCGCATATCAGGGCAGTGCCCTAAATTTTTTCCCCATAAAAGAGGTTTATTCTGTTTATCCAAAATTTGTTTTAAATCTGTAAATGCCAGCTTTAATTCGTCTTTTTGCTCATCGGACTCTAAAAAACTGCCTAGTATAACCGCTTTTACCTTATTAAATATTCCTGCGCGTATCATATGGTCTAAAATCCGGCTTATACGTTGCGGGCTTTCAAACCTATCATCCTCTAGCAACAGGATTTTATCTTTATAATCAACATCTTCCGGTGTTCCTATAAAAACCTGCATCAATGATAGGCAGCCACCGATCAAAACACCGTTTAACTCCCCTGCCCTTTTGGCCGCATCATTGCAAGCTATGAGGTTTTCAATCTTAATGTCACTACCAAATATAACGACCTTTATGCTTTCAACTGCTTGCCCCGTTAATTCATCAGCAGATAGATTCTTCAGCATAGGGCCATGTATTGCCTGCCAGCCCCATTTATCAACGGCATAATTTAGCAATACGGTGTTATCACTAAAACCTATAATCGCCTTATTTATCTCCGGCTTTATATTCTCAAGATCTGACAAGAGCTGGTAAGAACCATAACCGCCTGCCATACACCAAATTGCTTTACTATCTTTTGCCAGCACAGCTTTTTTAAGCATCTCAAAACGCTTTTGTTTTTGATTAGCAAAAAACAGCATTGAGCTATCAATCAGCTCATCATAGGCCGGAACCGAAGGTATAAGCCCAATATCATTTACAAATTTCAAACAACTATCATATTCAACTCGGGTAAAACCCGATGCAGGCGCTATAAGTTCAATTTTGTCTCCCCGCCTCAACATAAGAGACCCCTATACGGCTTCTGCACCCGAAATAATCTCAATCAACTCTTTCGTAATTGCCGCCTGTCTTGTTCTGTTATAAACAAGAGTAAGCTTCTTAATCATATCCCCGGCATTGCGTGTTGCGTTATCCATCGCCGACATTCTTGCGCCATGCTCACTTGCAGAGCTTTCTAACAATGAATTATATACCTGCACAGCAATGTTTTTAGGCAAAATATCCGCTAATATCTTAGCCTCACCAGGCTCATAATCATAAGGAGTATCAGAGGCGCCGCCTTCATCCAGCGCAAGAGGAATAAGCTGTTGCTCTGTAACTTCCTGAGAAATAGCGGAAATAAATTTATTATAGAAAATACTACATACATCGAACTCGCCGTTTTCAAACATTTTGATAATTTTATCAGCCTGTTCTTGTGCGTCGGAAAATGGAATAACTCTCTTCTTACTAATATCCTCCACCCTGCTTACAATCTTTTTTTCATGGGCAAGATGTAAAAGCTCAAAGCCTTTTTTACCAATGAAAAATAATTTAAAATCCTTGCCACGAGAGGTAATTTCGGAAATTTTGTTTTTAACGGCTTTAGTCAAATGGGTGTTAAATCCGCCGCACAAACCGCGATCAGAAGAAACAATGATAATAAGGTGAGTTTTATCTTTGCCATTTCCAACCAGCAATTCAGGAGCCGACGTTTTATCAACATTAGATGCAAGGGTTTTTAAAACCATATCCATGCGCTCCGCATAAGGGGCGGCAGCCTCGGCCCGCTCGCGCGCACGACGAAGCTTACTTGCCGACACCACTTTCATAGCGCTGGTTATCTTTTGCGTTGATTTTACGCTGTTAATTCTACCTTTTAAGTCTTTTAAATTAGCCATATTATAGTTACTAGTTATTAATTGCTAAGTGCCGGCTGCCAGTTAATCTCTAGCAACCGGCAACTAATTTATGCCACAAACGTCTTAACGAAATCTTCCAATAGTTTTTTCAACTTAGCTTCAGTATCTTCAGTTAATTTTTGCTCATTACGAATAGAATCAAGTATATCTTTGTGGTTGGCGTGAATCTTACCAAGCAGGCTTTTCTCAAATGCAACCACATCTTTTTCAGCGATTTTATCAAGATAACCTCTAACACCCGCATAAATTACTACCACCTGCTCTTCCACCACTAATGGAGAATACTGCCCCTGCTTTAAAAGCTCAGTAAGGCGAGCTCCACGGGCAAGCAAATTCTGTGTTGCAGAATCCAGATCCGACCCGAACTGAGCGAAAGCAGCCATTTCACGGAACTGGGCAAGCTCAAGTTTAATTGATCCGGCAACCTGCTTCATCGCTTTAATTTGCGCGGCCGAACCCACACGAGATACTGAAAGACCAACGTTAACCGCAGGGCGCACACCCTTATAGAATAAGTCGGTTTCCAAAAATATCTGTCCGTCGGTAATTGAAATTACGTTTGTCGGAATATAAGCCGATACGTCACCTGCCTGAGTCTCAATAATAGGGAGAGCCGTAAGCGAGCCGGAACCAGCCTCATCAGACATCTTCGCAGCACGCTCCAAAAGACGAGAGTGAAGGTAGAATACGTCACCGGGATAAGCCTCACGCCCGGGAGGACGACGAAGCAACAATGACATCTGGCGATATGCTACCGCATGTTTTGACAAATCATCATAAGTTATTAGCGCATGCATACCGTTATCACGGAAATACTCACCCATCGTACAACCCACATAAGGCGCAAGATATTGCAATGGGGCAGGGTCAGATGCCGTAGCGGCAACAACAATAGTATATTCTAAAGCACCCGTTTCTTCTAATTTCTTAACAACTTTTGCGACAGTAGAGCGCTTCTGTCCGATACAAACATAAATACAGTATAATTTTTTGCTTTCATCACCTGATGCGTTAATAGATTTCTGGTTTATGATAGTATCAATTGCAACAGCAGTTTTTCCTGTCTGACGGTCGCCGATTATAAGCTCACGCTGACCACGCCCGATCGGAATCAAAGCGTCAATTGCTTTAATACCGGTTTGTACAGGCTCATGTACCGATTTACGAGAAATAATCCCCGGGGCTTTAACCTCTATACGGCTGGTTTCTTTGCATTTTAACGCGCCTTTGCCGTCGATAGGGTTCCCCATACCGTCAACAACGCGCCCTAGAAGCTCCTTACCGACACCGACCTCAACGATCTTTCCGGTACGCTTTACAGTATCACCTTCTTTTACAGAAGTGTCCGCTCCAAAAATTACTACACCGACATTATCAGATTCAAGATTTAGCGCCATGCCCTTTAGGCCACCGCCAAACTCAACCATCTCACCGGCCTGCACCTCATCAAGACCGTATATAACGGCAATACCGTCTTTTACAGAAACAACCTGACCGATCTCGCTAAGCTCAGGCTCATTATTAAAATTGGCAATCTGTTTCTTCAATATTTCAGAAACTTCTGCAGCGCGAATACTCATAGTTTATACTCCTGATATTTAACTCTTAGCAATTTGCTATTGCGTTCTTAGTAATTAGTTCCAGTTTTTGCAAGCCACCCAAAACAGAGGCATCCAGCATTTTAGAGCCGATTTTCACGACCATACCACCCAATATGGATTCGTCCACCACAGATACAACATTAATAGTTTTACCCATCGTTTTACTAATGGCTTTTTCAATCTCACCAATACGTTTTTTAGTAAGAGGAGCCGCCGTAGTTATATAAGCGGTAAGCTCACCCTTGCTTTCTTTTAGTAGATTTTCATATTCTGA
>Ga0066640_10001559_pt1 | contig 13716 bp, 11 predicted proteins | sample CryGeyCG2114_020_2_FD_59505 | JGI IMG/M metagenome (GOLD analysis project Ga0066640, IMG submission 59505) | Groundwater microbial communities from aquifer - Crystal Geyser CG11_big_fil_rev_8/21/14_0.20 | ecosystem: Environmental > Aquatic > Deep subsurface > Groundwater | place: USA: Utah... | reverse complement strand
CCAAACTGTCGTTGCTTAATGCTTCACTGGACGATCTGCGTAAAAGTTACCAGTTCCAGCAAGACAGGAATATAAAACAGACGTGCGAGGATACGGTTGACCGTGTGAACCGCGTCTTTGTCTTCGTCGTCGGCAGGCTGGAAAGTTTCAGCCAGAGCACTGAAAACCTCTGGGGAAACTTGAATGCCGATAATTATAACAAGGTACGCAACCTGATCAGCAGCTACCACGTTTCACTGGGCGGCATGATATGTGCCTTGTGCGTAAAGCTGGATACCTGGGCGGAAATATTCCCTAACCCCGAGCTCGGCAGCGCGATGAGACGGATTGAGTTTCTGACTTCCGATATGCGTCACGGGATTGATCGTATTGATACACTGTTCGACGAGACTCCGGCTCTGGCATCTCTCAATGCCGTCAATTCCTGATTGTGTAGATCAAGAGTAAAACATGGACACAGCACATAACATTCCGGATGAGATCCCAGATCATAGCTGGGTCAGCACGCCGTCAACAGATGTTAAAGTCATTGCCTTTAGCAACCCCTTCTTCACGTTCTCCGATGATATCACGTTCGAGCACAGAGACAGTGATGAACATCCGGTGATGCTCGTCCCTATGGCAGATCAGGCAATTGCGATGCATTTCCCCGGCGTCATCCGTGAACTGTCCCTCAACGAAGACGACAGTGACTACATCATGCTTGACCTCATATCACAGTCACTCGACTTCGTCTGCGTGCTACGTGTTGGTGATCCTATTCCCAGCGAAATCACCTGCGGCAAAGCGTCCTGGAATATTCTTGAGCGTCACAGAATCACGGCACGTCAACGATTGATGTTGAAGTTACTTTCATGGATCAACGGAACGGATGAGCAGGTCAGCAACCCGCAGGAACTGGCCGCCATCATGAATGATCCTGATAACAAAAAGAAAATTGACGAAGCCTTTTTCGCAATCGCCGAGTCCCTAGGCTACCGGAAAGATGAAAAAGCAAAGGTCGTATCCCTTGTTGAGATGCTGGCTGACGAATTGTCCTATATTGAGGCGCTACGAGAATTATATACCGGTGTTAAATCCATCCTGCCGACATTGAACGAAATCACCAAATCCTCGAAATACGATAATTTCTCACGCGAATGCTCACAAAGCGTCAAACGACTGCTCATTCAGGCGTTACAGGAATATGGGCAGGAGTTCCTGCAACTTGATGCGCAAACAGGGGAAATAATTGCCGTCCTTAAAAACGTCAAATCCCAGGTTGAGTTCATCCGCCAGATGCGTGACGACCTCGCCCGACGCCTTCTGGCATGGGAAGGGATCGAGCGTAAATGGCGCACCTTGAGCAAGAAAAACCAAAACGCGGTCGAAGAGGCATTGATCGAAACATATCGTTTTCTGGCACTGCGGTTTTTGCCTGCAGTGAACTGGAAACTGGTCTCGCAAGCTCTCAATGATCAAACCAAGAAAACTGAATCCGTCTGGTAAGGGGTATAATCTAAATGAAATCTTGCCTAATAGTTGATGACTCGAAGACAGTGCGCATGATTGCGACCAACATCCTCAATGATCTTCAACTCGAAACACTAGAGGCTGAAAACGGTGCTCTTGCTCTGGAGATCTGCCGGAACAGCATGCCTGACGTCATCCTGATGGATTGGAACATGCCCATCATGGATGGCCTTGAGTGTCTACGGCACCTCCGCAAGATGCCCGGGGGAGACCAGCCCGTAGTCGTCTTTTGTACGACCGAGAACGATGTTGATCATATCAGCCGCGCTATAAACGCCGGCGCAAACGAATTCATCATGAAGCCGTTCGATAACGAAATCATGCGGTGTAAGCTTGAAAGCATGGGGCTGCTTTAAATGGAATCCGACGTCAAAGACAGTGCAGTTGTTGCCGACAAGATCAGGGTCATGCTTGTCGATGATTCACCAACCGTTCGCGGCATGAATGCCCGTATTCTCGACCAGGCAGACAAAATCGAAATTGTCGCATCCGTCAGCAATGGGGAACTTGCTGTCAAGAGAATGGATAAGGGCGACATCGATCTTATCATTCTTGATATCGAGATGCCCGTCATGGACGGCCTGACGGCTATTCCCCTTCTGCTTGCAAAAAACAAACGTGTTAAAATTCTGATGTCGTCAACTTTGACGCAACGTGGCGCGGAAGTCAGCTTGCATGCGTTGCAACTGGGGGCCGCCGACTTCGTGACCAAGCCCTCGACGGGCGTGAACAACGACAGCGGCATGACCATTGAAGAATATCGTCGTGAAATAATCGAGAAGTCTCTTAACCTCGGTACAGCCGCTCTTAAATCAAGACATTCCCCGAGCGAGAGGCCGCGCAGCACTTTTATGCCGTCAGCGCCGGGCAAACCTGTTCGACCCCTTGAAGTATCAGCAAGAAAAGCTCCCGGAATCGTCGCCATCGGCTCTTCAACCGGGGGCCCGCAGGCACTGTTGAAAGTATTCAAGGATTTGGACAAGAGAATAAATTGTCCGGTCGTGGTGACGCAGCACATGCCCGTACATTTTACGGAAATACTGGCCAAGCATATTAATGGAATCGCCAGTATGCCATGCACCGAGGCCAAGAACGGGGAATTGCTGGAATCCGGCCACATATATGTCGCGCCAGGAAACTTTCACATGACGATCAAAGCGGACGGCGCCCGACATCGGATTTCTCTCAATCAGGACCCGCCGGAAAATTTCTGCAGACCAGCCGTCGATCCGATGTTCCGCTCAGTCGCTGAATGCTTCGGCAAACGGGCGCTCTGCGTGGTTCTGACCGGTATGGGCAAGGATGGCGCATCGGGATCGGAAGCCGTCGTAAAGGCCGGTGGTAGCGTGGTCGCCCAGGACGAAGAAGCCAGTGTTGTATGGGCATGCCCGGTGCCGTTCATCGCACTGGCGTATGTTCGGCGTTACTCCCCATATCAAACGTCGCTACGTATATAAACAATGCAGCAAGGGTAAACAGCCATGACGCCTGATAATTTTAAGTTTGTCAGCGAACTCCTATATAAGAAGTCCGGGCTCGTGATTGGGCAAGAAAAAGCCTATCTGCTGGAGAACCGATTGGGGCCGCTTGCGCGCAAATATGATCATGCAGATCTGGATCGCCTGATTGAGGCGCTACGCATCAAACCGAATGGCGATCTGTGCAATGAAGTCGTAGACGTCATGACGACGAATGAGTCCTTGTTCTTTCGTGACAATAAACCCTTTGAGCAACTGAAAACGACAACTTTCCCTTACCTGCTCAAGACACGGTCGGCACGCAGCAAACTGAGAATATGGAGCGCTGCAGCATCAACCGGCCAGGAGCCCTATTCAATCGCGATGGTAATTGGTGAGGAAGAACAAAAATTCAAGGACTGGTCTATAGAAATTCTTGGCACCGATCTTTCTCCGGCTGCACTTGAACGTGCGAAAACTGGAATCTACAGCCAATTCGAGGTCCAGAGAGGCATGGGTGTGCAGATGCTGCTTAAATACTTCAACAAGTCGGGCGACAAGTGGCAAATCAATGAGAATATTCGCAAAATGGCAAAGTTCGAATTATTCAACCTGCTGGATGATCCGACCCGGTTCGGCACGTTCGATATCATTTTTTGCCGCAATGTACTCATTTATTTCGACAAGGAGACCAAAGCAGCTGTCCTAAACAGGATCAGCAAGGTCTTGGCTCCGGATGGGGTTCTTTTCCTTGGCGCTGCCGAGACGATTCTGGGCCTTAATACCGTCTTTAAGCCTATTGATGGCGCTCGTGGTGCTTTCTCCTTGCCTCAGGCAGCGATGGCTTAATCGACATGATTACAATTGTTTACATAACAATAAATAATCGAATGAATACTGTAAGCTCATTATTATAATAATATAATATTATTATTACATTTTATTTTAGATGCCGATAATATTTCCAATAAGAATTACTGAAACAATTTAGCTACGCCTTTCTGATGATGGAGTGAAATTATGGCTATACGTAATAATGTTCAGCTCACAGGGCATGAACTGACTTTTGATCCGGATGAGATTATTGTCTCGAAGACAAACCTTGATGGAAAAATCACTTATGGGAACAGATGTTTTTACCGTCTTGCCGGTCTTGAAGAAAAAGACTGTCTCGATGTGCAACATAACATCGTGCGCCACCCAAATATGCCGCGTGCCGTATTTGATCTTTTGTGGCGGACTATCAAGGGCGGTGAAGAAATCTTCGCCTATGTGATGAACCGCTCCTCGAACGGTGATCATTATTGGGTTTTTGCCCATGTAACGCCTAGCCGGGACAGCAGCGGCAACACCGTCGGCTATCACTCGAACCGCCGCGTACCGAACCGCGAGGTCCTCAAGAATCACATCATGCCGCTTTACGATCAATTGCAACAAATTGAAAACGCCAACCCGAGCCCGAAAGACGGATTGGCCGCCTCGACCAAGGTCATCACTGACCTCCTGGCGGAAAAGAAAGTTGGATTTAATGAGCTAATGTTTTCATTAGGAGTATAAGAAATGTACGATTCACCCATCGATGATCAATCGATCGCAACTGCACTGGCCACCATTAAACGTGTGACGACCGGGGATTTCGAGGCCCGGATCACAAAGATCACCGCCAGCGGTGACCTGGGCGAACTGTTATACTCCGTCAATGACCTGATTGACCGCTGTGATGCATATCTGCGAGAGTCTGCGGCGTGCATGGAACACGTCAGCATCAACAAGTACTTCCGCAAGATCATCGAAACCAGCATGCAAGGATCTTTTCTCAATGCAAGCCATACGGTCAATGGCGCGCTGGACGCGATCCAGGTCAAGGTCAATGACTTCAACACCCTGACATCGACATTTGAAGAAACGGTCGGCGGCGTCGTCGGTACCGTTTCAAGTGCGGCTACGGAACTGTCGTGTTCGTCGGAAGCGCTAAGCGAACTTGCGCAAAACACCAGCGAGATGTCTACCACCGTCGCAGCCGCCGCCGAGGAAGCGTCCGTCAACCTGCAAACTGTGGCCTCATCCGCAGAAGAGCTGACGGCTTCAATTTCAGAAATCAGCCAACAGATTTCCCATGCGTCCAAGGTTGCCAATGATGCGACGACACTATCCGATGATGTTTCATCGAAGGTTTCCGCCCTTGAGGAAGCGACCCAGGAAATCGCCAAGATCGTAAGCCTCATCAACGAGATTGCGTCACAGACAAATCTGCTGGCACTCAACGCAACGATTGAAGCCGCCCGCGCCGGTGAAGCCGGAAAGGGCTTTGCCGTCGTCGCCTCCGAAGTCAAGGCCCTTGCACAACAGACAGCGAAAGCAACTGATCAGATCGACGGATTCGTCAAGAACATCCAGAGTGCTACGAGTATCACTGTGGACGGCATTTCCAACATTTCCATCAAGGTCAAGGAAATCTCGGACGCCAATACGACCATTGCCGCAGCCGTTGAAGAACAAAGCGCCGCGACTAACGAGATCACGCGCAGTATCGAACAGGCGTCAGAGGGCACGCGAGAAGTCACCGCGAAGATCGTGGATGTCTCCTCCGCATCCCAGGAAACCGGGAACAATGCGACCGAAGTCAATTCCGCGGCGAATGAGTTGTCGCAACAATCCGAGAAGCTCCGCGGTGTTGTTGACGAGTTCCTCTTTGCGGCACGGAAAGTCGTCTGACCAATCAAGAAATAGAACGAGAAGGATAGACGGAAACGCACAGAACATTTCAGACATGATGATATGGACTAATTATACCCCGTATCATCTGCCTGGAATGTTCATAGCTTTTCCTTTTGATTCATCATATTCAACCGTACCGCTGAGCAATCCCCAATCCTGTTTTGATCCAGCCCGCCTTCAATATTCATAGTCGATCTATTGGATTGAGACGCAATCCACGGGCAACAACAGCTCCCCTCCAAAGCACAACATCATTTAATCAATCGAGTTTACTGCCGAGCATACCATGCCGGAGGACCAGTCAAGTGGCGGGTGCTTGTCACCCATAATTACGGCGTAGGGCGCATCACGACATCAAAGGGTTCCTCTGAAATCGCCTTAGCATGACACTGCCGACGGAACTATTTTTTACACACCGTCGAGAAGCGATCGCACAAACCGTATCAAATCGAGATTAGAATATGGCTTTGGAAGAAGTGGGTATTTGGATTGAACTTTCCTATTGGCTATTATCCTCGCGCCGGCGTACCCGGACATCAGACATATTTTCAGATTTGGGTTTGCGGCTTTAGCTTGATCGGCAAGTTGATAGCCATCCATCCCGTCTGGCATGATGATGTCGCTCAGCAGTAAATCAATCGTATTGTCCTTAATAATAATGTCTAACGCATCCTGCCCATTGTAAGCGACGAGCGTTTCGTAGCCACATTTTGAAAGTACCGTCACGGCAATATCAACAAGGGCTTTCTCATCATCGACGACCAGGACTTTTTCCGTACCAGAGTAGTCAGCCTTAATCCGTTTCTCTTCATGTACCATTTTGTCAGTCACGTTTTCACCAGCCATGGCGGGGAAAAACAATTTAAAGGTCGTTCCTTGACCTACTTCCGAATGAACCGTGATCAATCCTCCCGAACGCTTTGCAAATCCATAGACCATCGAGAGTCCGAGACCTGTGCCCTTTCCTTGTTCTTTAGTTGTGAAGAAAGGCTCAAAAATATGCGACACGACTTCCGGGGGCATGCCAGTGCCTGTATCCGAAACGTCGATCAATACATATGTTCCTGGCTTTAACTCCTTAAGCTCGGGACGTTGATCCTGTGCAACCTCAATCGTGCTTGTCTCTATTAATATCCGGCCGCCATTGGGCATTGCGTCGCGAGCATTGAAACAAAGGTTCATGATCGCATCTTCCAACTCGCCTTTCTCGGCCATCGCGAGAGGAAGATTTTCTGCCAAGTCCAATTGCACGGAGACAAGTTTTGTCAGAGCCTTTTGTATCAGATCGTGTAAGTCAGTGATGGTGGTGTTAATGTTGATTTCTTGAGTATCGGTCGGCATCTGACGTGTAAAATTAAGTAGACGACGCGTCAGGGCCGCGCCTCTCTCTGTGGCAGCGATTGCTTTGTTGACCTTTTTTCCCATGCGGTTCTCTGGTTCGAGATCGTGAAGAACCAAATCCAGATTGCCCAAGATGATCCCAAGTAAATTATTAAAATCGTGAGCTATCCCGCCGATTAATTGACCGACTGCCTCCATTTTTTGGGATTGCCGGAGCTTTTGTTCCAATAGTTTTTCTTCTGAGATATCCAGTATCGATGCGATGTACTGGACTTCATCATTGATCACCATTTTGCCGATGCCAAGATTAAGGGGAAATACTTCGCCGTTCTTGCGCTGTCCCGTTACCTCCCGTCCAATACCGATGATCTTTGCCTTACCTGTTTTATGGTAAGCGTCCATGTAACGGTCATGTAGTTGACGGTGTTCTCCACCGGTCAAAATCCTCACATTCTTGCCCATCACCTCATCCGCTGTATAGCCGAATATCTTTTCCGCGGTTTTGTTGAACCCGATAATCTGGCCTTCTCTATCCGAGAGAACCACACCGATCGTTACGTTTTCAAATGCGAGGCGAAGTTGGACTTCAGCTTTGTTCAGTCTTTCATAGGCATTGTGCTCATTTGTAATGTCTCGCGCTGTTCCACGATAGCCCTTAAAGCTCCCATCTTCGTCAAAAACAGGCACGCCCGAGACAGAAACCAGGCGCTTTCCTTGCCCAGGCATGATAACCAAATACCTGAAGTCTTCGAATGGGCGATGAGCGTCCAGATCCTGAAGGTGATTGCGCCACTTTTCATTGTCCGTATCCTCCTCAGCCAAGTCTTGGCGGCGCCGACTATTACCCGAAGGGACTGTCAATTTGCCTTCTCTGCGTTTGCCACCTTCTATCGTTTTAAATGTATGATCAGCATACGTTTCCCATACCCAATCTGAAGCAGTCTCCGTAAAATCCTTGAAGCGCTGTTCACTCTCTTTTAAGGCGATTTCACGGTCTTTGATTTCTGTGATATCCGTACGCACACCAACAATACCGCCGTCTTTTGTTCGCTTTTCTGAAATCTTGAGCCATCTTCCATCAGACAATTTCTGCTCAATCGTCTCGGTCGCGTGGTGCTGCGCAAGCCTCTCGTTGAGCCAGGCGTCTTCACGTCCCTTGGCCCGGGGGAAAGCACCGGCGGCCAGTCCGGCTCGTAAAATGTCCTCCATTGTATTTCCGGGCTGAATCGCATTTTCGTGGGTATTATAGAACTCCTTGTATACGTCATTGCAGATGACCAACCGATCATCCTTGTCGAAAAAAGCAAACCCCTCGGACGTGATATTAATCACATCATTCAGCCTTTGCTGTGCGGCTTGGCTGTTCGCCAGAGCAATCTCGGCATTATCCCTCGCTTCTCTTGCCTCAACCGAGATGTTCATCGCCGTCCGATAATTGAGCAGCCCCCCAAAAGCGGCTAATAAGACCGTAATCGCGCCCCCGAACAAGCCCGCTTGGATGAAGGGCTTTTGTAACTCGAATATAGGACGCTCAACGGCCACCACCCAATCGGTGCCCTGCACAGGCGCAAACGCATAACGCTGCTCAAACCCGAGATTATCTTGCACTTTACTGATGCCCGAGCGACCAGAAAATCCCTGCTTCAGAACCGCATAAAGCTTTGAGTCTGGATAAATAACATTTAGGTGTTCATGCTTCGTTTGGTCCGTTTCCTGATGAACAAGCACACGGATATTATTGCCATCCATTTTGAGGAGCATCAGCTCCTTCTTCAATTTAAAATCATTGGATCGAACAAGCGCTGAGCGAATTTTCTCTAACGTTGCGCCATTTGTGTCATCCGGATGGTCTACCCCGGCTAAACGACGGTCAAACGCGGCAACAAAGCTGATAATCATGCTTGTCGTCTGTGCCATATTCAGTTGTTGGATATCGCTGCTGCTGACAGTGGATCTATATAGAATGATCCCCACAATAAGAGCCCCCGACAGCGTCGAGACAACCAAAACGATTACGATCGAGGCCCAAACGGGTAAAAACTTCATCTTATTCTCGCAGAGTTCTCTGATTTGGAGTCAGTTAGCGGAATCAGAAATTACGCAGATCATCTCAAGTATCTGGTCGACGGGAAAGGGTTTCGTTAAGGTGCCGATAATCGGCAACCCTTTGTCCATGCCGATAATTTTTCCCATCTCGATATAATGTTCATGATATCCACTCATCAGAACGATGGGGACGGCTGCTCCTTGCTTTGCTAGTTTTTGGATAAACTCGATGCCATCCATATCCGGCATCACAATATCGCTAATTATGCCGATAACCTGATTGTCCGCCAGAAGCTGCAAGGCTTGTTTCCCCGACGAGGCTATAATCGGGGTTATATTTTTCATCTCCATGACGTCGGCCACGAACTCGGCCATGTCCGGTTCGTCATCCACAATCAATATACATTTAAACATCATTCGTCCCAAGTTCATGCCCGAGCATGATCGCTATCCGGGCTACAGTAATATACGTAATGGTATCAGCTCTACGCAGAAGGGTTGGGGCCAAGGGGACGCGACGTTTCAAGGAGTTAAAAAGGCGGATATATATTTCTGTTAATAAATTCACGAAATGCCAGCATGGCACTTGTGGGTCAAATTTTCTGAACTGTTTCCGGTAAAATAGGTAACGAAGTTATACTTGTCGCTCGCGTTTTGAAACCTGATCTCTATTTCCTTCTGATCCATCTTTTCATCCATGTCCAACAGTACCAGTGACCATTCTCCACCGGAGTTTTGATCCAGCCAGTCTTCAAGAAGCATTAGCGATCTATTTGTTTTGAGCCGCAAACCAAAGTTATATTCAGCATTCACCATTCTTTTTCCCCTTCCTCGGTGTAAATATATTGAACCTTCTATGGCGTCCCCTTTGCATGCCAGCGGCAAGAAAATCGTGCCGCTTCGAGATCAAGATGGATTAACATCACTCGGTAAAACTAGCATTTGAGTGTAATTTTCGGATGAGCGAAGAAATTCAATATGTAAAGATTTGTAATCTGTGAACCACCGTCACTGTCTTGGGAAATATGAGAAAATGCCTGGAATTCGGCATTTTGCTTCAGGGCTTACCGTCACACCATGATGGGGACTTTGCAATTGTACCCCATTACCTCGACAAGGCGATTATAGATCTCCACCATCCTGGCCATTGTTTCTTCATCAATATCCGGATTGCCGGCACGTAAGGCTTGAATGAACGAGTACATGCCCTGTTCCATGTGCAATGGAAGGATGCCCAGCATTTTATGCTTTTCACCCAGGAGTCTAAGATACCTTTCCAGTTCAGCTTTATTGTTGCTTTTATAAAGGACGGATTTGAGCGCGACTTCGAACATCCGTCTTTGCGATCCCAGATCCCCGAACAAGCGTCTGATCTGCGGAAACTGCTCGAACAAACTATCATAAAATGCTGCCGATGCCCGTTCTATATCAAATCCCATTACGATGGCAGCATCCATGATCAGTGCTCCTTGGCCATGCCGCATTCAAGTTTTTCGGAGACTCGATCGCGAAATTCGTCAAGGATGCTGTCTTCTGTATTTTGTGCACATCTTCTTATTAAATTGATCTCTATGGCATTGTTTTTTAGAGTTTCGAGTACGTCAGAATCGATCTTCCCGCGCTCATAGAAGTTCTCCAGCATTCCTAGGCAAGTCCCGAGACCCAACCCTTCCCGGTAAGGCCGGGTTTCTGTCAGAGCCGTAAAAATATCCGCAATTGTCAAAATTCTGGATTCGATACTTAACTGATCACTACAGAGCCCATAGGGGTAGCCTGATCCATCGATAAATTCGTGGTGCTGTGTCGCCCACAAACTGATCTGCTCCATCCCTCGTACTTTGCGCAGGATTTTTTGCGTGTAAAACGAATGCCCGCTCATGACCAAGCGCTCATCTTCGTCAAGTTCCGCACTTTTTTCGAGTATCTGCCCTGGCACAGAGAGTTTTCCGATATCATGAAGATACCCGGCAATCTTGACTTTCAGGCTCTGTTCCTCATTCAGTCCATGCGCCAGCGCCAGCGATTGTGCAACAACCGCAACGCCGGATGAATGCTTGGCCGTGAACCGACTGCGAGAATCGATGATGAAGGCATAAACCTTCGATAACTTTTCGAGTTCATCAAAAGTAAGCTGGCGGTCGCTGTTAGAAGATAGTCTGGAAATCGAGGCATCAATGAATGCCGCATCCATATCTAACCAGAATTCGTGACGCGACGATATATCACAAAATGCCTCAACGAGTACCGGTGAAAACATGCGCCCCGATTTGCTCTTGACGTTGTCCCTGATTTGCACCGCTTGCCCAAGCATCGGAGAAGACTGGTCAATCAACACGGCGATACTGTCTGCTAATTGAATGATATGGCTGAGGATGCTGACCTCTCGCTTTCTATGGTGGCTTCCCCTGCCTTCATCCCAGAGGACATGGTGATCCCCGATGACCGAGGCCAGCGGTGAAAGAGGCTCGACGGTTTCCAGCACGGATTCACCTATCAGGGCGTGGTTGTCAGGATGCTTCAATTCGAATTCATGTATGGTCTCTCGATCAAATAAAAATGACGCGCCGATATCATGAACGAGCGCTGATGCGAACAGTTTTTCATATTCCTGGATGTCGCTGGATATTCCCTGATGGATGCGCAACGCAATATAACATGTAAGCTTGTGGTGATTGCCAAACCGTATATTGACCAGATCCAGCGCTGTCGAAAGCGACATGAAAAGATCATGAAATGAAACACCGTTTTCCTTCCATTTCTCGGGTTGGATTTGCCCCTGTACATTGTTCGCTGCGAATACATTCATCTTGTCTCGCACCTTTGTTTGAATCGATTCACGTGAACCTCATTACGGTGATTACTCACCTGTCTGTTTTACAACAGACGTGTAAGGAGGTGTTTTTTCCGGGAAGCGAATGCGTAAAGTTTTGTAATTTTACCAACATCAACCAGCCGGCGGCGTTCATCCGCCTTCTGCTGACCTGCCCCTATGAGAGCCCATTGAAGTGTAAATTTCTCTTTTATGCAGAGGATGCGGCCTGAACAACGAAGTCATGTAGGAACATGAGACTCAGGGCCGGCACGGCGCCCGGGTTATCATCCTGACCTTGTTCACGGTGATTCTATATATAATGATTGGTGCCAATTTCTCCCGCCTTTATCGGTGTCTTTGCCTTCGGCCAACAAGCCTGTCCGGCAATTGTTCGCTCTGGCGGGAACGTTAGTATTACTGTTGTACCGCAAGCCAATTCACTGCTTACTTCAACCGTACCCCCATGCATGTTCATCTGCGCCTTGACTAGGGTTAGTCCAAGGCCTGTGCCCTCATATGGATTTGTGAGGGCATCTCTTACCTGGCCAAACGGTTCAAACACAAAATCCAGATCATCATGAGAGATGCCGATACCAGTATCTTTTATCTCAATCACAATTGAATGCCGCTCATTGTTTGAGACTGAGATGTTAACCGCACCGCCTTCCGGTGTGAATTTGATAGCGTTGGACAAAATGTTGAGAACCATTTCGACCAACATCATCCGGTCAGCATAGAGCAGGGGAGCATTGATATTCATATTAGATTTTATTTTTACGCGTTTTCTATCCGCGCCATCAGACATTAAGCCAATGCACTCATTTACAACGGCACGAACATCCACATTCTTTTGATCCAATACTGCTTTTCCGGCCTCAATTTTGGAGATGTCCAGAATACGGCCGACTAACTGATATAGATGTTGGCCAGATGTATAGATGTATTGGATATACTCCTTGTTTTTATCACTACCGACAGATCCGAATGTACCTTCCATTAACATTTGGCTGAATCCGAGGATTGCGTTTAGGGGCGTCCGCAACTCGTGATTCATATTCGCGAGAAAATTTGATTTGGCCTTATTGGCTCTCTCTGCAGCGGTTTTGGCAGCTTGCAGCGCCTTTTCCGAACGCTTTCTTTCAGTAATGTCTATCGCGACAGTACCAAGTCCTGTTATCACACCTTCTTTTGTTTTCACCGGATACTTGATCAGAATCCGGTCGTATACTTTACCATCTGGTCGTTGCACGTTGATTTCGCTTTCAAAAGCGACTCCGGTCTCCAAAACTCGACGCTCAGCTGCATTTAAATCATTTATTTCATTTGCATTTTCAATTAAATCACTCGCTTTTTTGCCGATGATTTCATCAGCCGAATGCCCGAACCACTCTTCATAGGGCTTGTTCACGAGCAAATACCGGCCTTCAACATCCTTCAGGTTAATGCAAATTGGTGTGTAATCTAATACCGCTTGCAATGAAGCATTACTTTCGGCCAAAGCCTGCTCAGCCTTCACACGATCCGTAATATCAGTGATGATGGTGAATATACTCCCGTCAGCCAGGAGAATCTCGTTCTCGTTCAGCCACATATTATTACAGCGGATGTCTAGAGGCCCGCTTGGGTTTTTGTGTTCATTTATTCTTTCCTGAATGAATTCTTCTTCACGACCGACGGAACCCATTACAGATTGACGATCAACAAGCGCACGAATGAGTGTTTCGAACGTGACGCCGGGTGTAATTATATCCCTAATAGCAGACAGCAATTCCTTGTGGCGGGTATTGGAGAATACCAACCGATCATCTTTATCGAAAAGCACGATACCTA
>Ga0066640_10001552_pt1 | contig 13770 bp, 10 predicted proteins | sample CryGeyCG2114_020_2_FD_59505 | JGI IMG/M metagenome (GOLD analysis project Ga0066640, IMG submission 59505) | Groundwater microbial communities from aquifer - Crystal Geyser CG11_big_fil_rev_8/21/14_0.20 | ecosystem: Environmental > Aquatic > Deep subsurface > Groundwater | place: USA: Utah... | reverse complement strand
TTTTTCGCTTTTTGCTTTAAACTTTTAGCTGTAACGAGGGAAAGGATAAGTAAACATGGAAAATATTCTAAAAAATAAAATTGTAGAAAAAAAAGCAAAGATAGGGATCATAGGCCTTGGTTATGTCGGCCTGCCGCTGGGGGTTGAGTTCGCGAAGAAAGGATTTGAGGTCTGCGGTATAGATATTGATGAACGCAGGGTAAACCTGCTTAATAAGAAGCGCAGTTACATACTGGATGTAACGAGTGAGGACGTAAAGGCTACTACAGATGCAGGTTTATTTTCCGCTACAACCAGTTACAGGATTATCAGTAAGCTGGATATTATAATAATCTGCGTGCCTACCCCTCTAAGAAAAACAAGGGAACCTGATATATCATATATAGTTAATTCTACTGAAAAGATCGCAAAATATAAGAGAAAGGGTCAGCTTATAATTCTGGAGAGTACGACTTACCCGGGCACTACGGACGAGGTCGCCTTGCCTATACTTACCAGGAATGGCTGGAAGCTTGATAAGGACTTCTTTCTTGTATTTTCGCCTGAGCGGGTGGACCCGGCAAATATTAAGTATAAGACAAAAGATATCCCAAAGATAGTTGGCGGTGTCACAAAGGATTCCGCGGAGCTTGGAAGGCTTTTATACAGCCACATAATAAGTAATGTCACGACTGTTTCTTCAAGCAAGGCGGCCGAGATGGTGAAACTGCTGGAAAACACATTCAGGAGCGTAAATATAGGCCTGGTCAATGAGATAGCGCTTATGTGCGATAAGCTGGGGGTAGACGTGTGGGAAATCATCGACGCCGCAAAGACCAAGCCGTTTGGATTTATGCCGTTTTACCCCGGGCCGGGTCTTGGGGGCCATTGTATACCCATAGACCCCCTCTATCTTTCGTGGAAAGCGCGGATACATGGTTTCGAGGCCAGGTTCATAGAGCTTGCGGATATGGTAAATTCCGCTATGCCCGGGCATGTAACAAGGAGGATTTCCGAAATCTTAAATAGGTACAAAAAGTCGCTTTCGGGTTCCAGCATACTGCTTGTAGGGGTTGCCTATAAAAGGGATGTCCATGACATGAGAGAGTCGCCGGCCTTAGAGATCATAAGGCTGTTAAGAAAGGCCGGGGCGCAAATTTCTTATTTTGACCCTTATGTGCCTGAGATTACGGTTGATGGCAGTAAGCTCAAATCCCTTAAGTGGGGCCCCGGAATTTTTAAAGGTAAAGATTGCGTGGCGGTAATTACGGACCACTCCTCCATAGACTATGACGAGTTACTTAGGAATTCCAAGGTAATATTTGACGCAAGGAACGTCTACAAAAATACAAAGGCCAAAAATGTGGTGAGATTGTGAACATATTGGGCATATCCTGTTTCTACCATGATTCAGCCGCCTGTCTGGTCAAGGACGGCAAGATTATAGCGGCGGCCCAGGAGGAGAGATTCACAAGAAAAAAGCACGACCAGGCCTTTCCTAAAAATGCTATAGAGTATTGCCTAAACGAGGGCGGCCTTTCTATTGAGGATGTTAATTACGTAGGTTTCTATGAAAAGCCCTTCCTTAAGTTTGAACGTATACTTTTAACCTACCTGGCCTTCAGCCCATGGGGCCTTCGGTCATTCATAAAGGCCATACCGGTATGGATCAAGCAAAGGCTTTGGATGTCCGATTTTATAAGGAGTGAGTTAAAATTTAAAGGCAAGATAATATTTCCCGAACATCACCAGTCCCATGCGGCATCAGCTTTTTTCCCATCTCCCTTCCGGGAGGCGGCTATATTGACGATAGACGCTGTAGGGGAGTGGGATACGTCAAGTTACGGCATAGGCAGCGCAAACAATATAGAGCTGCTTGCCGAACAGAAATTTCCACATTCGCTGGGCCTGCTCTATTCGGCGTTTACTTATTATACCGGCTTTAAGGTTAACTCGGCTGAATACAAGGTGATGGGGCTGGCACCTTATGGCGAACCGCGCTACGTTGATACCATTTTAAATAAGCTTATCGATCTAAAAGAAGACGGCTCCTTTAAATTGGATATGAGATATTTTAATTATGCCGCAGGCCTTACCATGACCAATAATAATTTTAACAGGCTTTTTGGCGGCCCGCCCAAAAAGCGCGAGGCAAAGATTACCCAAAAGGATATGGATATGGCCAAGTCCATACAGGTTGTAAGTGAAGAAATAATGCTCAGGATGGTTAACCATGTGCATAAGGCAACCGGGAAGAAGAATCTCTGCCTGGCCGGCGGGGTGGCCCTAAATTGTGTCGGAAACGGGAGGATTTTAAGGGAAGGGCCTTTTGAAAAAATATGGATACAACCTGCAGCAGGGGATGCCGGAGGCGCCCTTGGAGCGGCCCTTTTTGTATGGCACCAATATTTAGGGAATGTGCGAAAGGCCGATGATAAAAAGGATTTTCAGAGCGCCTCTTTGCTGGGCCCGGGTTTTGACGATGACCAGATAGAGGATTTTTTAAAAAAGAACTCGATACAGTACGAAAAGTTAAGCAGGGAAGACCTGATTAACGCGGTCTCAGATCTAATTTGCAGGGAAAAGGTTATTGGCTGGTTCCAGGGGAGGATGGAGTTCGGGCCCAGGGCCCTGGGTGCGCGCAGCATTATCGGGGATGCGCGCTCAAAGACTATGCAGTCGGTTATGAACCTGAAAATAAAGTTCAGGGAATCCTTCAGGCCCTTTGCGCCGACGGTATTGAGGGAAAAGGTTTCTGACTATTTTGAAATGGAAGAGGAGAGCCCTTATATGCTTTTGGTAAGTCCTGTGCGAAAAGAAAAGCGGATTGATAAGGGCGACGGGCAGGAAGGGGCATCCGGCATAGACAAATTGAACGTGTCCCGGTCAGAAATTCAGGCGGTTACCCATGTAGATTATTCAGCGCGGGTGCAAACCGTTACGAAAGAAGAAAACCCCCTTTATTACAGCCTGATTCAGAAATTTTATGAAAAAACAGGATGCCCCGTAATCATAAACACCTCATTTAATGTAAGAGGGGAGCCTATAGTATGCACCCCGGAGGAGGCCTATAAATGTTTCATGAGAACCGGCATGGACTATCTCGTAATGGGTTCTTTTTTGCTGGATAAAAAGCAGCAGAAGGGGCTTGAAAAAGACGGTGACTGGAAACGGGAGTTTGAACTTGATTAGCCCCATAAAAAAAGAGATTACCCCAAAGGATATTAGAAGTTTCGGCTTGATACTTGGCCTTATCCTTGCCTTTGTATCAAGCAGGATATTTTTTAAATTCCATAGCGGTAATTTTATTTATCTTGCCTATTTAAGCGGTATAAGCGTTATATTGACCCTATTTTTTCCTTTTCTGATGATGCCTGTGTATAGAGCGTGGATGAAAGCGGCCGGTGTAATAGGATGGTTTAATACGCGCGTAATACTTATCTTATGTTTCTATATAGTGATGGCCCCGATAGGCGTCTTTTTGAGGCTTGTCCGCAGGGATTTACTCGGGTTGTCCATCGACAAGAAGGCCGCATCGTATTGGTTGCACAGAGAGAAGCGCGCGCCTGAACCAGGGCAATATGAAAAACAATTTTAGCTACGAGGGGAGGATCCTATGGGAAAACTTGGCATACTTGCTGAATTCTGGGAATTCTTAAGGTATAGAAAAAGATACTGGCTTTTACCTATTGTTATAATATTGCTATTGCTTGGCCTGCTTATAGTGTTTACTGAAAGCTCGGCTGTGGCGCCATTTATTTATACCCTGTTTTAAATTGATTACACCGATTCTCATTTTGGTCTCTAGTTACTAAAAAAAGATTGCACCGATTACTCCCGCCTTGAGAGACTTGCGCAATATGTGTAATCTTTTTAACAATTAAGGACCACAAGCGGGATCTGTGTAACCCCTAAATTGTAACCAAAATATTGCTATTTTTCTTGACTTCTCCTATCAGTATATTATAATAAATCCCTATATATAATCGCTAATCTTATTAATATATTATGAAGAAAAAAACGACTCTTATTACTGGCGGCGCGGGTTTTATAGGCTCTTATCTTTGTGAGCTCCTGCTGGGTGAAGGTTTTAGGGTTATATGTATGGACAACCTTATAACCGGCAGCCTTTCCAATGTAGCTCACATTTCCCGGCATCCAAGATTTTTGTTTGTGAAACACGATGTTTCCAAATTTATAAAATTAAAGCATAAGATTTTTTGTGTACTGCATTTTGCCTCACCTGCAAGCCCGGTAGATTATCTGAAGTATCCTATCCAGACACTTAAGGTGGGTTCGCTGGGGACACATAATGCCCTTGGTGTCGCTAAGGCCAACCGGGCCAGGTTTCTATTGGCATCAACAAGTGAAGTATATGGTGATCCGTTGATCCATCCCCAGCCCGAGACATACTGGGGCAATGTTAACCCCGTGGGGCCCAGGGGGGTCTACGATGAAGCTAAGAGGTTCGCTGAAGCGATAGCCATGGCCTATCATAATGTCCATAAGGTTGACGTGAAGATTGTCCGCATATTCAATACCTACGGCCCGAGGATGCGTGTGCATGACGGGAGGGCCATACCTAATTTTATAAGCCAGGCCATGAATAATAAGCCTATTACGATATACGGCAAGGGACAGCAGACGAGAAGTTTTTGCTATGTTACTGATTTAGTGCGGGGCCTTTATAGATTAATGAATTCCGGGCTTAATGAGCCTGTAAACATAGGTAACCCAAATGAGATGACGATTAAGCGGTTGGCCCAGGAGATAATCAGGCTGACAGGAAGCAGAAGCAGGTTGGTCTATGAAGTACTGCCGCAGGATGATCCAAAAACGCGTCAACCTGATATCAGTAAGGCGAAAAGATTTTTGAAATGGAGGCCAAAGATAGAACTGGATGAAGGCTTATCCCATACGATCGCCTATTTTAGAAAGAAAGGCAGGAGCGTTGAATAGCTTCAGATTATTTGTTGTCGTGCTGATTTTTATTTTATTAAGTTTTTCCGCAGGTGCTAGTGCATGTTTTTCGTATTCCTCCCCGGATATCCCGCTTAACCACTGGTCTTATGAGGCCGTAGAGAAACTTGCCATGGCAGGTATGGTTGGTATTTCAGGCCTTGATACCAAACCGATGACCAGGATCCAGATGGCCTACAAGATCGCGGAGGCGATAAATAACATTGAGAATGAAGAGATCCCCGATTCTCTTTCCATGGACAGGGGATACGTAGAGTATTTGCAGGTTTTCTTGTATAAATTGATTAGTGAATTCCGCGCCGAATTAATCCTGATAGGTGTAACCTCTGCCCAGATTAAAGACAGCGATGAAGAAACGCGCATAGATAAGTATTTTGGCTATAATATTGGGTCCCCGGTTGTAAGCGAGCACAGGTTCGTGAGTGTCAGGGGGAGAAAGGACCTGTTACTGGAAAATGAAAACGGCCTAAGGCTGGAGGACGGGTACAATTTAAGGACGAGGGCATATCCCTGGATCAATGCCCTCAACTGCTTGACTGTGAGCGCGGTACCCGCCTTGAGGATTTCCGGCGGGAATACGGCGCTGTTTTTAGATGAGGCCGCCGCAAAGGTTACTTTATTCAATGTCGAGTTTGCCCTGGCCAAGAGCGCTATGCGGTGGGGGCCCGGTTTCCACGGCGCTATGCTTGTCAGCAACAATGCCCAGCCGCTTAATCTTGTGAAGATACGCAGTGTAAATAATTTCTATTTACCGTGGGTTTTTTCAAATTTAGGTTCTTTCGGGGTCAATTTTTTTGTAAGCAGGCTGGAGAAAGACAGAGTATATCCCAAACCTGATTTTGCGGGGTTGCGCCTGGAATGGACGCCGCTTCCGTATTTTACCGTAGCGGCAAACCGTACCGATATCATGGGGGGCAAAGGCAGGCCGCACCTGACTTTTAGTGATTACTGGAAGGTATTCAGGGCTAGCGGCAAGGATGAGTTCAGTGGTACTGAAATTAAAAAGACGGATACGGATCAACTAGCCTCATTTGACGCCAAATTTCTTGTACCGTTTGGGCCGCAGTCCGGCGCCGCCTCAGGTATGGAGTTATATTTTGAGTGGGCGGGGGAAGACAGATTTGCCTTTTGGGAAAACGAGTCCCCCGGTTACTTAATAGGGGCCTTTTTTATGGATATATTCAGAGACAGGGGGACCGATTTTCGTGTTGAGTATGCCAGGACTAAGCCCGCGTGGTACAACCATGGTATTTATAACGCCCAAACAGGATCTACCGCGGCCTATACGTACAAAGATGAGATCATGGGGCACCATATGGGCGGTGACTCGGATGACCTGTTTTTAAGGATTTCGAAGCAGATGCCGTTTCTTAAGACGCCCTATTTTGATTCGGTGAAGATGGGCGCCCAGTTGGATATAGAGAGGCATAATCTATCGGGCGCGGTACAGGAAAAATTATACGAGTGCGCCTTTGATATATTATGGGCCCATTCTGACGCCCTTCATTTTTTAATAAGCTATGAGCTGGAATACTATAGAGATGTTGAGTCTGTTTCGGCAAAGGACGCGAAAAATCATATCGTGACCGCGGAACTGAATATGAAATTTTAAAATATACGGGAGGAGATATGTTAAAAAAGATTTTGGTGTTTTTTATGATTTTTTCTTTTATGGTTTCGCAATCATTTATCGGGGGGGCCTTGTGCGACGATGGTTATATGGCAGATTTCCTTAAACAGACGGTCACAAAAGAGAAACCCGTTTCGCAGGATGAAGGGTATGAGAAGTTGACATGCCCTTCCTGCGGGCGAGACTTTGAGATATTAATGGACCCCAATGATCTTGAGTATAAAAAAGGTATAAAAAAGGTAACCTGCCCTTATGACGGGACGGGATTTTATCCGAAACCTTATAGTGAACAGACAAGAGAATTACAATATGAGATGGTTAGATGTCCCGACTGCGGGCGTGAGTTTAAGGCCTACATTGACGTGAAGGCCCTTCTGGCGGGCCGGCCGCAGGTTATTACCTGTCCATATGACAAAAAGAAGTTCCATTTTAGGGCGGAAAGCGCCAGGGCAGAGAGATTAAAGTGGGCCAATATATATACGGTGAGATGCCCTACCGGAAAACGGACCTTTAAGGCGTATGTTGACCCGGAAAACCTTAAGGAGGTAACCTGCCCTTACGACGGGACAAAATTTTTCCCTACCCCCGATTCAATTGTTTTTGAAAAACAGTATGAAGTGGGAGGGCCTGACATAAATGGAATACCTACGGTCGTGAGTGACCCGATACAGGACCTGGGATACAACATTAGAGGCCAAGGCGGGATGCTGGGGGGAGCCTCTTACAGGACGCAGGAAAATATATACATTGAGAAACCCTCGCAGATAGAAACCATGTTTTCCGAAACCATCCCGCTTAGCGTCTCAAAAGGTATTCAGCAGTTCGGCTATGATATTTTTAAACCTGTGCAACCTGGGGCGTTAAGCTCAGATCGGAAGGATGGCCAAGAGGGCGCGGGGGGTGAAGAAAGCGGAAAGTTGTTAAAGACGCTGCTTGGGGCAGGGAAGGATACCGGTATTATAAAAAAGGAAGTGAGCGTCGAAGAAGGGTTTTCGGCTTTCAGCGCTCCCGCAGAGATCCCGGTTATAAATGATTACGTGCTTGGGCCCGGGGATATGCTTCGTATCTCGATCTGGGGCCAGATACAAGAGACCTTTCCTGTGACGGTGGACGCAGAGGGAAAGATACTGCTGCCGAAAATAGGCCCCATCTATCTCTGGGGGGTTAAATTTGGCGATGCCGAGAAGATGATAAAAGACAGCATGCTTAAAGGTTATACGAATATCCAGATAAGCGTTTCCATGGGAAAGCTTCGCAACATAAAGGTTTTTGTCCTCGGTGAGATTAATAAACCTGGCGCCTACAATATAAGCGCGCTTTCCAACTCATTCCATGCGCTTTATGCGGCAGGAGGGCCTACCAAGCTTGGTTCTTTAAGAAATATGAAATTAATAAGAAAAGGCAGCCCCGAACAGGTTATTGATTTATACAATATACTGCTTAGGGGTGACAACACCCAGGACTATAAACTTCAGGCCAATGATACTGTTTTTGTGCCCTCTATAGGTGACGTAGTGGGCGTTGCCGGTAACGTAAAGAGGCCCGCGATTTACGAGTTAAACGGCAAGGCAAAATTAAGTGAGGTTATAGAGATGGCGGGCGGGTTTTCGTCTGTTGGGTATCTGCATAGGATGCAGATTGAGAGGGTCCAGGAACATTTACGCAAGGTAGTTTTGGACCTGGAGTTCAAATCGTTTTCCGACCTGCAGAATTCAGAAAAAAATCTGGATATGCAGGATGGTGACCTTATCCTTATTTTCCCGATTACGCCTGTAAGATATAATTTTGTATCTATAACCGGAAATATCTTACGGCCGGGCGATTATGAACTTAAAGCAGGCATGCGGCTCAAGGATATGATAGATAAGGCGGGCGGCATGCTGCCCGGCACGTATCTTAAACGGGCGGAGATTTCCAGATTCAGAGGGGATAAGACGAGAGAGATTATACCTGTTGACCTTACCGATCTTATGGACGGGAAGGAAGACGCGAATATTACACTGAAAGAGTGGGATCTGGTTACCGTCTATTCAAGGAAAGAGGTTATGCCGGAAATGTTTGTTGAGATCGATGGCGCTGTAGGCAAACCCGGCAGGTACGAGTTGAGCGAAAAGATGAAGGTGAGTGACCTGATTTTCAGGGCAGGGGGATTAAAACCGGACGCCTCTTTAAAAAATGCGGAATTATACAGGAAGTTCGCCGGCGCCGATTCACGTATTATCAGCATAGATTTAGAGAAGGCCCTCGGCAGGGATCTAGCGGATGCCCGCGGGAATGATGTAATTCTGGAAACGGAAGATCAACTTTTTGTGAGAGAGGATATCACGAAACAGGGCAAGTTCATCGTAACGCTTTCCGGGGAGTTTGCCTATCCGGGTAAGTATGCCGTAGAAAAAGGGGCGCGCCTTAGCGAAGTGATCAGCAGGGCGGGCGGTTTTACGAAAAGCGCGTACGTGAACGGCTGCGTATATTCGAGGAAGAGTGTCCAGGCGGCGCAGGAAAAGATGGTTAAGCACTTTTTGGAATCAGAGCAGAAGGCCTTGCTGCAGGAGCAATCCTCGCTTGCGGTCGGCATGACACCGGTTCAGGCTGAATCACGCAATAAATTGCTGGAATACAGAAAGAATCTCATGGAACAACTCCAAAAAGCGCAGCTTCCCGGCAGGGTGCTTATAAGACTAAATTCCGACATAAGTAAATTTGAAAATAGCGAATATAATATTGTTGTAGAGGACCGGGACACCTTATACGCGCCTGCGCGTCCGTCTACAGTGCAGGTTGTCGGGAATGTGTTTGGAGCCGGCGCGATTACTTTTAGTAGAGGTAAGGGGGTTGATTATTATATAAATAAGGTCGGCGGACTTACGAAATATGCCGACGCCCGCAGGATTTTTGTAATCAGGGCCAACGGAGAAACGATCAGCAGTTTCGTCAGGGCTGTAAAGATAATGCCCGGAGATGTTATAGCGGTTCCCGAAGAGTTTAAGTACAGGACACTGCCCGGCTTGGTGCTAAAAGACATAGTGCAGGTTATCTATCAGGCCACCCTGGGCGCCGCGGTCACGATTACTGCGGTAAATACTTTGTAGAAAGGGAGGGTAGTATGGACTCTGAGCTCACTATATTTTATTACATTGACTTGTTCAGGAAGTGGAAAAAGACATTTTTAATTGTGATAATTACGGCGTCCCTCCTTTCGATGGCGGTATCGTTAGTAAGGCCCGTAAAGTATGTTTCGACGGTTACACTCCTTTTGACCGGAGACAGCGCCTCCGGCAGCTCTTCTGTCGCGCGGCTTTTGGGGATACCCGATGTTACCGGCTCGTCAAAAGAGATTATTGTCGCGATCTTAAAGAGCAGGAGAATGGCCAGCGATATCCGGAAGGAATTTGACCTTAAAAAGAGTAAGAAAAGGTGGTTTGTGATAAAGACACCGTCTATGGCCTGGTGGAGGATAAACACGTATCCGATGATCGCGGGCCTTGCCGTATCGGTTGAGGGGGCCGATCCGGAGATTACGCAGAAGGTCGCTGATTTTTGCATACAGAATCTTGATAAGATAAATATGGAGTTGCATATTACGCCTGCCAAGCCTATGGTGACCGTGCTTGATCCGGCAGGTTATGGGGATCCGGAGGAGCGCCATACGCTCAGGAAGATGCTGATAGCGGCCATTTTTTCCTTTATTGTGCTTGGCCTCTTCATAGTTGTATCGGATTACCTTAAGAGATTAAAGAAAACATGAAATTAAAGGTCACTCTGTTGATACCGACGCGGAATGAGGTGTGCGGCATGCGCGAGATCATGCCGCGCATTAAGCCCGCCTGGTATGATCAGCTCATCGTGGTAGACGGCGATTCTACCGATGGCACCCTGGAATACGCAAGGCAGATGGGGTATTTCGTTTTACAGCAGCAAAAGAAGGGGCTGCGTTATGCGTACATAGAGGCCCTGGACCATATAACGGGCGATATTGTCATAACATTCAGCCCTGACGGCAATTCAATCCCGGAGCTTATTCCTGATCTGGTCAGGAAGATGGAAGAGGGTTATGACATGGTAATTGTTTCCCGCTATGCCAAAGGGGCAAAAAGCTACGATGACGACAGGGTTACCTCTTTCGGGAACTGGATGTTTACGGCTGTTATCAATTTTCTTTTTGGTTCGCGTTATACAGATTCCTTGGTGATGTTCCGCGCGTGGAAGAAAGAGATATTCCAGCAATTGGACCTGCACAAGGAGAAAAGTTATTCTTTGGAAGAGAGGCTTTTTCGCACAACGGTGGGCGTTGAACCGCTGCTTTCCGTAAGGGCCGCAAAGAAAAAATTAAGATGCGCCGATATACCCGGGGATGAACCTGCCAGGATAGGCGGGGAGAGGAAGCTTAAGGTTTTGCAATGGGGCGGCGCTTATCTCTTTGAGGTCCTGAGGGAGTTTTTTATATATACGAGTTGACTATGCCTGTTATTTCCGATCTGCGATCAGATAATTTTTCTATCGGGAAACCGACTAGAATTGCGTATTGCGCGCTATTCATAGCTGTGTGCGCCTTGCTGGTGTGGTGTCTGCGCGATTTAATCGCGGGCGCCGTATTCAACGGGGATCTGTGGAGATATGTGCCTACTATTTCGCAGAATACGGCGGGGTCTTCTTTGACAAAGGTCCTTTCTTATTTATTCGACCCAAGGCCGCATTGGGATGGGACGCCTGTTCTTAAAACGTACATTTTTTCTGTCTTTTCTGTATTTGGCCCCCAGGCCAGGTATTTCATATATAGTTCTCTGGCGGTTCATATTTGCTGCGGGCTTCTTTTGTTTTCATTATGCCGGAGGATGAAATTTGGTTTTCGCGTAAGTATCCTTTCGGCTATTGTATACGTGAGCTGTTTCGCTCATTTTCATGCTTATTACTGGCCCATGGCCTTCCAGCATCTCGCCGTTGTTTTTTTTCTGCTGCTTGTTTTAAATTTGTACCTTAAAGCGGACTCTGTTTCGGATAAGCCGGCCTATTTTTATTTCTGGTGGGCATTGACACTCCTGGCCAATCTTGCCGCTTCCTTCTCGAGGCTTAGTATTTTAATAATTCCGCTTGCTATAGGGGCGCATATACTGCTTTCGGATGACAGCAGGCAGCGGATAATAAGGTATACAAGATGGCTGCCGTTATTTATTACGTATCTTGGCTACCCGCTGTTTTTACTCATGTTTGCGGGGGAGGACAGGCTGAACATAGACCTCACAGGATGGAACGCGCCTTTTAAATATCCCATTGCTGTTATAACAGGTATAGTCTTACTATTTGGCCTGCGTGCAGTATTTATCCTGTTTCGCAATGACCGGCCAAACCCTGTTATTAAAAAAGCGGTTTTAATAGCTGCCGTATGCGCCGTTTATCTTGTCCTGTGCCTAAAAGGCGTTAAGTACGCAATCTTGCCCTTTGATATATGGGTGCCTTTTACAGGTATGCTCTCAACCTTTTTACAGCCTCTCCAGAGCGCGTTTCTGATTGACTCAACCAGGCACATGCATTTTATATATCTGCAGATGTCGCTGTTTAATTTTCTGTTGGTGGTTTTTATTGTAATGTTGTTTGTGAAAAGAAATATGTTCAGAACAAATACGCTCGCAATGCTGGTGGTATGGTATTTCCTGGCATACGGGTATCTAATGTTCCAGAATCCGATCAGGTCAAGGTATTTCATTTTTATATCCCCGATATTCTCCATAGTCATTTCTTCAGCGGCCATTTATTTGCTTGGCAGGGCAAAGGGTATTATTAAAGAGCGTTTTTTTATGATGGAGATGTGTATGCTTTCGCTATTTTTTATTTTTTGTTCCATGAACATCGCCGCTATACGGTTCGAAATAGCAAAGGCCAGGTTTTCAAATAATTTTTTGGTTTACGATTATATAAAGGCGGCTTTTCTTATCAAGGGTGATATCTCCGGAAAAGGGATAAAAAAAATAGATCCCCGCGATCTTTTGATACGCGATGTGCCTCTCATGTCCGGCACCGATCATTGGGGCAGTGATTCACAATACGACCCCACTCTCCACGACAATTTTCGTTATGTGCTGGCTTCCGTTTTTCGCGACAATTCTATGATGAGGGCGGTGATTAATCCACCCGCGTCTTCCGGAGACTTAAGATACAGCTATGCTATTGTCAATAATACGGTCAGGGACGCGGTAGATAGAGAATTAGATCCATTTTATAGCGCTTTTAAGGCAGGGCAGGAGAAACTTGAGGGGTCGCAATATTCCGATGCGCTCGTCCTTTTTAAAGAGGCATACAGGGCACGCCCTTTTTGCCTGCGGTACGTCCTGGGCAACTATCCCCTGCAAGACCTTAAGTGGTTTTCAAACGGCCTTGATATGCGCACATGGTTTAATAAGATTGCCGCTGAAAGGGTGCGCCCCGGGGAGGTAAAAGCGGTAGAGATATATAATAGCATAAACAAGGAAATCGATAGTTATCTGCGGTGTATTTTCTATATCTCATATCTTGAACATCGTACGGGAAAAGGCCTTGAGGCATCAAGGTGGTTTTCTAAAATCCGATTTATAGAATCGGACTACAAGAGGCTCCTTTATGTATTGTCCGCATCGCCCCTTATACGCATGGACGCGGAGGCTCTTTTATATATGAAACAATTTAGTATCAACGCGCTGTTTGATGAGGATGATAACTATAGGCCGTATGGTCTTGAGCGTTTTTTGTTAAGGCTTACCGTGGATGGCATGAACGGGCCTTATTTTGCACTGTAAATTTAGCGGATCCATGTAATTGAAATCCGGGAAGGGGAAGACAAAAAATGAAGATACTGGTTACCGGCGGCGCGGGATACATCGGTTCTGTGCTGGTTCCGGAGTTGCTTAAAAACGGGCATGAGGTTATGGTCGTAGATAATTTTATGTATAATCAGGCTTCGTTGTTGGACTGCTGCAAATATGATACCCTGACGATTGTAAGGGGGGATGCCCGGTGCAAAGAAACGATAGCCGGGTGCATCAAGGATGCGGACGCTATATTCCCGCTGGCATGTCTTACCGGGGCGCCGCTCTGCTCAAAGGATCCCGTTTCTGCCAAGGCGGTCAATTTCGAGGCGGTCAAGATGATTTTGGAACTGCGAAGTAAGGCCCAGATGATAGTGTTCCCCACGACAAACAGCGGCTACGGGG
>Ga0066640_10001548_pt1 | contig 13783 bp, 13 predicted proteins | sample CryGeyCG2114_020_2_FD_59505 | JGI IMG/M metagenome (GOLD analysis project Ga0066640, IMG submission 59505) | Groundwater microbial communities from aquifer - Crystal Geyser CG11_big_fil_rev_8/21/14_0.20 | ecosystem: Environmental > Aquatic > Deep subsurface > Groundwater | place: USA: Utah... | reverse complement strand
GCTCGGTCATGCAGTTGGATACGCGAATCGCCGAGGCGCAAAAACTGGGTTTCACCCGATGCGTGATACCCCAACTGGCCCGGCAGGAAAAATCCCTGCGTCAGTATTCCATTCAAATCCAGCAAGTCAAAACCCTGTCGGAAGCGTTTGACCTGCTTTTCTGATCCATTGTCCCAATGAAAGTTGCCGCCATCATTCCCGCCGCTGGGCAGGGGGTTCGAATGAAATCCCCCGTTCCCAAGCAATTTTTAAATCTGGGCGGCAAACCCATCCTGCGTCTGACGCTTGAGGCTCTGGCGGGTTCCGGGATCGTGACCGACCTCGTCCTCGTGGTTCCCCCCGGGGAGCTTGAGGCGGTTCGCAGGGAGTGGGAGAAATCCTCCCTCGTGTCCCGGGTGGTCGCCGGTGGAGAAAAGCGGCAGGATTCGGTTTACAACGGGTTTCGATCCCTGAGTCCCGGCACCGAAATCGTCATCGTGCACGATGGAGTGCGCCCGTTCATCACCGGCGAGATGATTCACGCCTCGGTGGAAGCCGCCGTGAATACGGGAGCCGCCATTGTCGCCACCCCCGTAAGCGACACGGTCAAGCGGGTCAACGGACAGGGAATCATCGAACAAACCGTGGAGCGGGAAGGCTTGTGGAGAGTCCAGACCCCCCAGGTGTTTCGCTACGATATTCTGAAACGGGCGTTTGAGAAGGCTTACTCCGAGTCGTTTTATGGCACCGACGAAGGATCCCTCGTGGAACGGCTCGGAGAGAAAGTGCAAATCGTTCCCGGCTCGGAATTCAACATCAAGATCACCCGCCGGGAAGACCTGTTTTTGGGGGAAAGCATTCTCCGGTTCTACCAGGGTTCATAAGACCGCTTCCAATAAATCATGATGTTGCGATGGACACGCGCGCTTTCCTTCCCCTTGTGTGCCCTGCGCGCGGAGGGGATGAATTTTAGAGGCTACCCACGGCCTCATTTTTTTTGCGCCCGTCTCTCCCGTTCGGCATCTAAACCTGAAATACCATCCACCCCCGAGCGGTTGGAGTTTCAACCCAATTTATTATCATGGAAAGGAGCACGTTATGTTGCCAGTGGGGACTCAGGCTCCCGATTTCAATGTGAAGGACCACAACGGGAATGACGTCAGTTTGAAGAATTTCAAAGGTAAAAAAGTGGTGCTCTGGTTTTATCCAAAAGCCGACACCCCGGGTTGCACGATGGAGGGAAAGGGTTTTCGCGACGATTATGAAAAATTCCGGGCGAAAGATGTTGTCATTCTGGGGGTCAGCCTGGACGGCGTGTCGGGTAACCGGGCCTTTGCTGAAAAATTTTCGTTTCCCTATCCCCTGTTGTGCGACGAAAATAAAGATCTGGCATTGACCTATCACGCGGTGAAGTCCCGGGACGATGGATATGCCTCCCGAATCACCTACGTCATCGGGGAGGACGGAAAAATCCTGGAAGCGATCGAAAAAGTGGACACAAAATCCCATTCGTCCGACCTGTGTTCGCGTCTCTGATCCCCGTCCCGAATCGGATCGACCCTTTCCCGGAAATTCCGGGAAGGGGTGAACTTTTTACGATTTATCGGGGCCCCATCTTGACCTTCCGACCTGAGACCGGGTAAGATTCCCCTTTATTATTTTCACCCCCGGAGAAAAAGATGGCTTACAAGGACAACCTGCTCCCCGAGCCCCTGAGCGATAACCAGAAGGCCCAGAAACAGGATATTTTGAACACGCGGATTTCTCCCGTCGATTACGGAAGCGTCCGGAATGTGGCCGACCTGGTGGAAGGTTTCAAGTCCTGTTCCATCCAGGCGAGGAACATCGGGCTCTGCGCCACGGTGTTCGAGAAGATGCTCACCGACGACGAACGCCCCACGATTCTCCTGGGTCTTGCCGGCCCCCTGATTGCGGCGGGATTGCGAAAGGTGATCCGCGATATGGTGGCGAACAACATGGTGGACGTCATCGTTTCCACCGGGGCCGTCCTCTACCAGGATTACTACGCCGCCAAGGGGGGAGGGCATTATTATGGCAACCCGAACGCCGATGACCGGAAACTCCGGGAGTTGTTTATCAACCGGATTTACGATACCTATGTGGATGAGGAAGTCTTCGCCGATACCGATTCCCTGATCGGCAAGTTTGCCGATACCCTGGAACCCCGCAACTATTCCAGCCGGGAATTTCTGTGGAAACTTTCGGAAACGGTGGACGACGACGAATCCATCCTGGTGACGGCGCGCAAGAAGGGGATTCCCGTGTTTTGTCCCGCGCTCAACGATTCCAGCATCGGCATCGGCCTGACCGAGCACTATTGCTATGCCCGGCAGAAGGGGCGCACGCCCATCTCCATCGACTCCATCCGCGACAATTATGAGTTGACCCAGATCGTCGTGCAGTCGTCACGAACGGCGCCCTTTTATGTCGCGGGGGGCGTGCCCAAGAACTACATCAACGATTCCATCATCATGGCCCTGATTTTCGGCAAAGATACCGGCGGGCACAAGTATGCCCTGCAGGTGACCACCGACGTTCCGCATTGGGGTGGGTTGAGCGGAAGCACCCTGGCCGAGGCGCAGTCGTGGGGCAAGGTCAACAAGGATGCCAATTTCGCCATGGCGTTCGTGGAACCCAGCGTCTCCCTGCCCCTGATTTATGGGTACGCGCACCAGAAGGAATTGGCGAAAAACCGTTCTCCTCTTTCCTTCCAATGGGAAGGGGAGGTGCTGAAGAGTCTCAAGCCCGCAAAATAAGATTGGAGCAGGAGGTGGCCCATGGACCCCAGGGATGAAGTGTATTTTCTGGATCCCGAATCGTCCCCCTCGTTTGAGTTGCAGGGGGTCCGTATTTTTCAGCTCCTGCCCCGCGAAGCCTGCCGGCGGTTTTCCGCCTACCGGGTCCATCTCGAACCGGGGCAGGTCAAGAAATCCAGCCTGCACAAGGTGGGAGAAGAATTATACTTTGTCCTTTCGGGGAAAGGGAAAGCCCGGCTCGGTGAGACGGAGTATGACTTGCGGGAAGGATGTTTCTTCCGGGTCCCGCCGAAAACCCTGCATGAATTTTCCACCGGCGATGAATCCCTCGACATGCTGAACTTTCACAGTCCCCCGGTTTTTTCCGACCACGATACCTATTTCCCCGGCTGACCGGATTCAATTTTCATTGAGGTCCAGGTAAATTTTCACGGTGCCGATCTCAGCGGAAGTTTTGAGCCGCGAAGTAAGGGTTCGCACGATGGTTCTCGTCTCTTCGATGGAGATGTCATGCTCCACTTTGAGATGAATTTCGAGATTCATCTTCCCCTTGAGGTAATGGACGCGGAGTCCCGTTCTGCCCGCCACGCCGGGAATCGATTGCAGGATCGGATCGATCCGGCGCATCAATTCGCCGCGGGTGACCGAGTACAGACCTTCCACAAAACTGTCGTCTTCGGCATCGACGTGCACGAGGACGTCCTGCACCTGGTTGAACTCTTTGATGAGCGTGCGTCTCAGCGTTTCGGCGATGTTGTGGCCCTCGGTGACGGTGAGATCGGGGTGGACCAGGATGTGAACGTCCATAAGGATGTCTCCCCCGGCCTTGCGGGTGCGCAGATCATGAAATTCCCGGATCTCCGGGATCCCGTCGATGGCCCGGCGTATCTTGCCCAGGTCTTCCTCGCTCAACGAGGTGTCCATGAGATCGCGTAAACCTTCCAGGGTGACGTCGTATCCCACCTTGACGATCATGAGCGCCACCACCCCCGCCGCGACGGGATCCATCACGGGGTAGCCGAAAATTGCCGCGCCGATGCCGAGCAAGGCGGCGATGGAGGAAATGGCATCGGTTCGGTGATGCCATGCATTGGCGACGATGCTGGGGCTGTAATTTTTCTTCCCCACGTCACGGGTGTACCGGTAAAGCCATTCCTTGGAAAAAATGGAGATGAGCGCCGTCGCCGCCGCGATCCAGCTTGGAACTCGGAACTTCTCCGATTGAAGGATCTCCCACGCTTCCCTCAGAAGCCCCAGTCCGGCCAATATAATGACGAGCCCGACGGCGGTGGCGCCCAGGTTTTCGGCCCGCCCATGTCCATAGGGATGTTCCCGGTCGCGGGGGATCTTCCCGATCTTGTAAGTGAAGAACACCACTCCGTCGGAAAAAAGGTCCGAAAGGGAATGAACGGCGTCGGCGACCATGGCGGCGCTGTTCCCGACGATACCCGCCGCGAATTTGATTCCCGAGAGAATCAGGTTGGCCAGGGCTCCCACCAGGATGACTTTCGTTCCATCGTCTGTATCAGGAGGCTGGGGCATAAAGGTTACACCGAACGAAAAAGGGTTGGGGTGCGGATGAATTATTCTTGCCGGGATTTCATCTTGACCCCGCGAAGAGGGGCGCTTTGAGACGCCTTCAGAAATTTCACAATTCGGGCATTGGCCGCGGGAAAGGGATAATCCTCCAGATCTTCCGGCGGCACCCATCGCCATTGTTCGCATTGGGTGGGCCGCAGGCGGCCGTTGTTCAAGGTACAACGGAAAACGTGGAGCGTTACGCGGAACTGGGTATAACTGTGCCGGACGGTCATGAGTTTTTCCCCCACGCGGATATCGACGCCCAGCTCTTCCCGTATTTCGCGGCGGATACATTCTTCGGGCGATTCCGAATCCTGTAACTTGCCGCCGGGAAATTCCCAAAGACCGCCCATCAGCCCCTTGTGCGGCCGTTGTTGAATGAAGGTTTTTCCTCCTTTCTGAATCACCGCGGCGCTGACCTGGATTTTTTGCGCCGGGGTGGTTTTAGCCGAAGCGGGAAATTGCGCCTGGGCGTTTTCCTTGCGGGCGCGGCAAACCCGGGACAGCGGGCAAAGCGGGCAATCCGGGTTTTTCGGCAGACATACCGTCGCGCCCAGTTCCATCAACGCCTGGTTGAAATCGCCTGGATGGTTCCGGGGAAGAAGCTCCTCGGCTTTGTTCCACAGCACCGCCTCGACTCCGGCGATTTGCCTGTTGCCGGGAATGAGGAAGAGCCGGGACAGCACGCGCTTGACGTTGCCGTCGAGCACGGGAACCCGCCGGTCATAGGCGATGCTCAGAATGGCTCCGGCGGTGTACCGTCCGATTCCCGGAAGTTGCAGAATGGCTTCGGCGCTATCGGGGACCTTTCCGCCAAACTCGCGGACCACGATACGCGCCGCCGCGTGAAAATTGCGGGCTCGCGAATAATATCCCAGGCCTTCCCAGAGTTTCAATACGCGCGATGACTGGGCTTCCGCCAGGTCTTCGACCGTCGGGAAGGTTTCCAGCCACCGCTGGTAATAGGGAATGACGGTTTTAACCTGCGTTTGTTGCAACATCATTTCCGAAACCCAGATGTGATAGGGGTCGCCGGTGTTCCGCCAGGGCAGATCGCGTTTTTCCTTGCGATACCAGGTGAGCAGGGCTTTGCGGATGATCGTTTTGTCGGGCATGAAGATTCAAGAGGTCCGGAACCCCGCAAGCGCGCGGCGGCCGGGAACGCCGGTTATACGCCCACCGCGTTCTTATCCCAGATATGTTTGTGAAGCTGGGTCTGCAGACGCACCCCCAGATTGTCCGCAAGGATCCAATCGGCCAGGGATCGTAAGGAAATCCGGTCGAAGACCGGCGAGAACAGGACCTGACGGGGGGGAATGGCATAACTTTGCACCGTGTCCCGGCTCCATTCATAGTCGGTTCGGTCGGAGATGACGAACTTCACTTCGTCCCAATCCGCCAACCCGCGCAGGTTGTCGAAATGATTTTTTTCATTCTCCCCGCTCCCGGGACACTTGAGGTCCATGATCTTGACGACCTTTCGGGGAACGTTTTCGATCGAAACCGAACCGCTGGTTTCCAGAAGGACGGTAAAATTTTTCCCGATCAGATCCTCCATGAGGGGATAAACGTCGGCTTGCAGTAACGGTTCCCCACCGGTAATTTCCACGAGAGGGATTTTGAATTCCGAGACCTGGCGCACGACTTCCTCCCGCGTCATGTTCTTCCCGGAATAAAAGGCATGGGTCGAATCGCACCAGACGCACCGCAGGTTGCAACCGGTGAGCCGCACCATGACGCAAGGCAGGCCCGCATAGGTGGATTCTCCCTGAATGGTTTTGTAGATTTCGGAAACGGTCAACATGGACTGATTGTACAACAAGGCCACCGGGGCGGTCACCCGGTAATTCCGGCGGGAATTACAGGCCGAGGCGGCTGGTCAGGATTCGCGTTCCCATCCGGGCCTTGGCGGTAAAGTCGGACCAGGAGCGGACTTTTCCGATCTGTTTCATAAGGTAGCTCGGGCTTCGGTAAAAGCGGGCATGGCACTCGTCTTGAATTTGCCGGAGTTCCTCTTCCGTGAAGTCTTTGTTCCAGAACCGGATCTTGAAGCCGGGAGACGGGGATTCGGCGAATTTCTGCCAATAATCCTCTTCCAGAATGCCTTCGGAGAGCATCTGGAAATACAGCTCGGTTTTGGGGTAGGGGGTACAGATGGAAAACTGGGCATAATCGGGTTTCAACCGCTTGGCGAACTCCACGGTTTGAAACATTTCTTCCCGGGTTTCGTGCGGGATGCCGATCATCATGTATGCAAAAAATCCGATCCCCGCCTCGCGCGTCATCCGGCAGGCGCGCTCGATTTTTTCGGGAGTCTGGCCTTTTTGCAGGTACTTGAGGTGGCGCGGGGTGGCCGACTCGATCCCGTAATGGATGCGGTAACAACCCGCCTGCCTGAGTTTTTTCAGCAATTCCTCGTTGACCGTATCCACCCGGGCGGAAATTTTGAAATGAATTTTCAGACCGCGGCGGATCATGAGGTCCAGCGTGGCCATCAGGTTTTTCTTGTCGATGGTAATGGTGTCGTCCACGAAAAACATGTCATCGACGCCCATGCCGACCATGGCTTCGATTTCGCCGACCACGCTCTCCGGGGACCGGGTGCGGAACGGGGTTTGACGGATATCGCAGAACGTGCAGGCGGCCGGGCACCCTCTTGTGGCCTGCAGGGTGAAGAATTGCCGTCCCTCCCCGATGATGTGCTGATACTTGCTCAGGTCCACCAGGTGCCGGGCGGGATAGGTCAACTGGTTGAGGTCCACCAGCTCGGTTTCGTCGGGATTGATGTGCGGGATTCCATCGAATTTCCATCCCAACCCGCGGATGGATCGCAGATGCTCCGGCGAACTGTTTCCGGTTTCCAGGGCGGCGATGAGCCGGGTGAAGATATATTCCCCTTCGCCGAATACGACAAAATCGACCTCCGGCTGGGCGAGGGTTTCCCGCGGATAAAGGTTGACGTGCGGTCCACCGAGGCAGACCCGGATGCGGGAATCGATCTCTTTGAGTTTTCGGGAAGTGTGCAGGGCGTCGAGCAGGTTGAACGTCATGATGCTCATCGCCACCATGCCGGGTTGAATCTCCCGCACCCTGCGAAGCAGGTCGTCCAGCGTCACCCCTTCCGGCGGGCAATCGATGAACACCGGGCGGTCTCCCGTGGCCCGCTCATATTGCGCGGCTACCGAGAGAAGACCGAGCTTGGGATAATATCCCTTGCCCCCTTCGAGGGCCTTGGGGACCGACGATTCAAGGGGAAGCAGTTCAGGGGGGACCAGAAACAAGATTTTCATGGGAATGCCAAAAGAATTCCTTTAAAATTCAACTCCTTATACTAACACAAAATAGAGAGCGATTTTCGAGGACGGCATGAAACCGGTGGTGACGGTGACCAATATTTTCCCCGAGGCGGGACTGGACCGGCTGAGAGCCCATTGCGACCTGCGCGCCAATATGACGGAGAATCCGCCCACGTCCGGGGAATTGCGGACATTCGCCGCCGAGAGCGACGCCCTGGTGACTTACTTATCGGATAAGATCGGGCCGGACATAATCGGGTCGGCCCGCCGTTTGAAGATCATCGCCAATTACGGGGCCGGATTCAACAATATCGATGTGGCCTGTGCGGCGGAAAGGGGGATCTGGGTCAGTAACACTCCTGGGGTCTTGCACGAGACGACCGCCGATTTGACCTGGGCGATGATTCTATCGGCGGCGCGCCGGATCGCTCCGGCCGACCGCTACACCCGCGAAGGAAAATTCACCGGCTGGCAGGCCGGGCTGTTTCTCGGATCCGATGTATATGGCAAAACCCTGGGCATCGTCGGGTGCGGGGAGATCGGCCGCGCCGTTGCGCGGCGCGCCCTCGGGTTCGGCATGCGCGTGTTGTATCATCAGCGGCGCCGCCTGCCGGAGCCTCTCGAACGGGAACTGCGCGCCGAGTATGCTTCGCTGGAGGATTTACTGCATTCCTCCGACTACGTGACCCTGCATGTGCCCCTGACACCGGAAACCCGGTACCTGATCGGAGACCGGCAACTGGCGGCGATGAAACCCACCGCCTACCTCATCCATACCGCCCGGGGAAAGGTGGTGGACGACCGGGCTCTCGTGAAGGCGCTCAAACAGAGGAAACTGGCCGGAGCCGCACTCGATGTCTATGAAGACGAACCGGCATTGACCGAGGACATGACCGGGCTGGACAATCTCCTCCTGCTTCCCCATATCGGGAGCGCCAGCACCGAAACCCGCAACCGCATGGCCCTTCTGGTGGTGGATAACGTTCTCGACGCTTTGAACGGCAAACCGCCCCGAAGCCTCGTGCCGTCCTGGAAACGGTGATCCCCGTCCTGTGCTTTGCCGCGGGTGGAAGATCCTCGGAAACTATGGCAAAATAGGCCCATGATGAAAAATAAGATCAAGGAATGGATCGGGATCGGGGCGATGGTCCTCGCCTTCACCTGCAACGGGAATTTGCTGGAGGCGGCGATTTACAAGTGGCAGGACAACCAGGGGAAATGGCATTTCACCGACAACTTGGAAAAAATTCCCGAACGCTACCGGCAACGAACCCCCTACCTTAAGGGGAAGTCTTCCGGCGAAACTTCCTTCACGCCAAAGACCGTTCCCCTCCAGCAATCGGATTCCCTGGAAATATCGATTGCCCGGCAGAAGTTCGTTCCGGTGTCCATGAAAACCGCCGCGGTTCAGGCTCCGGTGATCACCCTGGGGGACAAGCCCGACCTGGGCATTGCGGTTGTCCCGGCCTTTAAAGGGAAGGGGCAGAAATACGGGGCAATCCAGCTCGGCACGGGGTTGGAGAAAAGGTACTATTTCGTTTTAGACCTCGTGTCCGAAAGCAAACCGGTTTTGTATTTCGATCTCAACCAGAACGGGAACCTCGCCGACGACGGCGAACCCATGGTCAACCGGGGCACGGGAATTTTCGCCACCCAGATCCGCATTCCCTTCCATCAATTGGTCGGGAAAGTCGAAATTCCCGGCGATTACCATATGTGGTTTTTTACCAACAACTCGCTCTGGAAAACGTATCGGGTCACCCATTACAGTCAAACCCAGTTTGCGGGAGAGGTGAAGCTGGGGGACAAAACGGTGGCCGCCCTGTTGGCCGAGGGAAACAACAATGACGCCGATTATACCAACGACGGTATTTACCTGGATTTGGACGGCGACGGCAAATTCGACAGGGATAAGGAGTATTTTCCTCCCGGGCACAGCGCCAGGATCGACGGACGCGACTATTCCCTCAAAATTGAGTGGTGATATTCTTGCCGGTCAAACGTTGAAGCGGAAGTGGAGAATGTCGCCGTCCTGAACGATGTAATCCTTCCCCTCCAGCCTGAGGCGCCCGGCCTCCTTGATGGCGTGCTCGGTCTTGTGTTTTACGAGATCATCGAGATTATACACCACCGCCCGGATGAATCCTTTTTCGAAATCGGAATGAATCGCCCCCGCCGCCTGGGGAGCGCGGGTGTTGCGGCGAACGGTCCAGGCCCGGTTTTCCTTCCCCCCCACCGTAAAGAAGGTGACCAGCCCGAGCAAGTCGTACCCGGCGCGGATCATCTGGGACAACCCGGTTTCCTTGAGTTCCATCTCCTGCATGAAGACCTGCCGTTCCTCCGGGTCTTCGATGTCCATGATCTCGCTTTCCAGTTTCCCGGCAAGAACGACGACCGGCGCCTTCTCTTCCGCCGCGTGGGCCCGAACGGCGGCCACGTGAGCGTTGCCGGCCTCCGCCGGTTCCTGGATGTTGCACACGTACAGAACGGGGATGGAGGTCAGGAGGTTGTATTCTTTCAGGTAGCGCTTGTCCATCTCGGTGGATAAATGGAGCGCGCGCGCGGGTTGGCCGGCATCGAGGGTTTCGATGATACGCCGGATCAGGTCCAGTTGGGCGCGGGCGTCCTGGTCCCCGCTCTTGCCGACCTTTTCCAATTTCTGCTTTCTGCGGTCGAGGGCTTCGAGGTCGGCGATGATGAGTTCGGTGTTGATCGTTTCGATGTCGGTTTGGGGATCGACCTTGCCGTTGGGGTGAGGGAGGTTGGGGTCCTCGAAACATCGCACGATGTGGGCTATGGCATCCACCTCCCGGATATGGGCGAGAAATTTGTTGCCGAGTCCTTCCCCACGCGAGGCACCCTTGGCGAGTCCGGCGATATCCACGAATTCCAGGGTGGTGTAGATCACCTTCTCGGCCTCCACGAGCGCGCAAATGGTATCCATCCGCGGATCGGGTACCGGGACCACCCGGGTGTTGGGCTGGGTGGACGTGGAGGCGTAGCGGGTCGCCTCAACGTGGGCTCCGGTCAGGGCGTTGAAAATGGTGGTCTTGCCGATGTTTGGCAAGCCGATGATGCCGCAAGTGAATCCCATTCAGGTATTCCTCTTGAGGTTTTAATGATACGAGACGTGAAGGTTTTTAAACGATCGTAAAAACAGCAGACTGGCGAGAACGGCCACGGCGTAAATGCTGATGGTCTTGAAAAAAGCCTGGGGCCCGACGAAGCTGAGCAGGGTCAGGAAATACACCGCCCCCACGTTGCCATAGGCCCCGGCCATGCCGGCCAGCTTGCCGGTCAGGTCTCGGCGAATCAGGGGAACACAGGCAAAGCACGCGCCGTTGCCCGCCTGAAGAAAGACCGAACAAAGAATGGCGACGGCGACCGCCCATTCCAGCGGCCACGCGGCGTCGATTTTGCTCATGATCCAGTAACAGACCATTGCGCCCAGGACAAGAATGTATAAAGTGCGGCGGCGGCCGATCAGGTCTGAAAGCCAGCCCCCGCTCGGGCGCGTGACCAGGTTCATGAATGCGAAGCTGGACCCCAGGACCCCCGCAACGGTAACGGAGAGTCCAAAGGTGTTCTCCAGAAATCCCGGAAACATGGAGACGACCGCCAGTTCGGATCCGAACGTCAAAGCATAAACCAGGCTCAACACCACGATCTGCCGGAACTCGTATTGCTGTTCCGGCGGGATCGGTCCGGCCAGGCGGGGCAGGTTGAAGCGGAGGCATTGTAGCACATTCCACAGGTAGATCAGAACGATGCACCCGGCGACGACCCAGGTCATGAACGGAGTGAGCAGAAAGAGCGGGTGGCCGGAGAGTTTCCAGATAAAGGCCCCGAGTGCGGCATAAACGGGGATCAGGAGGCAAATCTGAAGCACGAGGTCCCGCCGGTGGGTGACGTCGATCGTATGTTCGAGTCCCACGATGAACCGGTCGGCGCGTTCGGGATGATCTACTGCGTTTTTAAAGTAAATGAAGGCCCAGGCGAGACAGCAGAGACCGGAAAAACCGGTCGCCATGCGCCAACCGATCTCCGGCGAGAACAACCCGGCAATGGGGGGAAGCGAAAATGCCGCCGCCGCGGCACCGAAATTGCCCCATCCGGCGTAAATGCCCTGAGCGGTTCCCATTTTCCCGGGGGGGAACCATTCCGCGATCATCTTGATCCCCACCACAAAACCTGCCCCCGCAATTCCCATCAGGAGCCGGGAGAGGAGAATCTCCCCGAACGTCTGGGCCAGCGCGAACTGGAAGCAAACCACCCCCGAGAACACCAACAACGCGGTGAAGACCAGGCGTGGACCGTAGACGTCCACCAGGGTGCCAATGAAAATGCGCGCGGGAATGGTCAACGCCACGTTGCAGATCATCAGGATGTTGACCTGTTCTGCCGAGAGCCCCGCGACCCGGATCAGGGTGGTGTTGAAGGGGGCCATATTGAACCAGGCCACAAAGGTCAGGAAAAAAGCAAACCAGGTCAGGTGGAGCGTGACGGTCTGCTCCCTGTTGAATTCAAACATGTAATAGGATGGGACCTCTAATAACCGGAAATTTTATCAATCAGTCTATAATAATAGTATGAACATTCGTCATCGCGAGCCGCCGGAGGCGGCGTGGCGATCCACCCACTCGCCGCTACTGGGCGTAGGGCCGCAGGGCCAAAACGGGGCGATGGCGACGGCTGGGCAACGATAGCCTTGGGAGTTTGGCCTTGCGCCCCTACGGCGAGTAGCCTCGCAATGACGGTTGGGGTTTCCCGCCCGTGTCAGGATGCACGCATGTTTTCCCTATTATGGACTGATTTATTTTGGCTCGTCATGGTCCCGCGTGAGTTTCAAGACAGGATCAATGCGTGTTCGAATTTTTAGAGATGCCCTTATGTGTGACGGATTTTTCGCGGTGGCTGAAAAATCAGTTGCTCATTAATTGGTGGGACTTGACGACGCCTTTCTCGTCAAAGACGATGTACATGTCCCTGGAGATATCCTTTCCCACCAGTTTATACTTGTTGTACTCATAAACCCAGACGGGATTCCCGTTTTCAACTCCCTTTTGGTAAGGTTCGCCAAACATTTTCAGTATCTCGGTCTGGGTCGTGGTGCCGTTGACGACTTTCGCAAAATACGCCTCTTTGAATTCTTTCCCTGTGGTTCCACAGGCGGCCAGCAGGGTCAACAGCAGGGCGAAAGTGAGAATTCGGATACCCCGGAACATGGTTTCACTCCTTTGACTGATGAAAGACGCGATTGAAGAATTCATTTACTCGGCCCAAATCCGGTATTTTTCCTGATGCTGTTTCGCGTTTACCTGGAAAGCGATTTCGATATTGTATTGTTGCTCCAGACCCTGGAGGTAACCGCTTTCTTCCTCGAAGAGCTTGTCATAGATCGCCGGATGCAGTTCCACGCTCAGGATTTTTTTGTCGATGGAGCTCCCGGTACTGCAGATGCGCTCGATCCCGCGTATGATTTCGTAGCAGATGGTTGTGGCGGACTTGATATAACCTTCGCCCTCGCAATAGGAACAGGGGGCACAAAGGGTCTGGGTCAGGCTTTCGCGGACGCGCTTCCGGGTCATTTCGACCAGGCCCAACTCGGAGATTTTCAGGATTTTGGTGCGTGACCGGTCGTTTTTGAGCGCCTGGTTGAGCGCGTTCCAGATGATTTCCTTGCTTTCCTCCTTGGACATGTCGATGAAGTCCACGATGATGATTCCACCGATGTTTCTCAACCGGAGTTGATAGACGATTTCCTTGACGGCTTCCAGGTTGGTGGTCAGGATCGTTTCCTCGGGATCGGTATGCCCGACGAACCGCCCGGTGTTGACGTCGATGGCGGTGAGGGCCTCGGTCTGGTCGATCGAGATGTATCCCCCCGATTTCAGCCAGGTCTTGCGATCGAGCGCCCGGTTGATTTCCACTTCGATCCCGTAATGATCGAAAATAGGCACCGGGTCGTCGTAGAACTCGATCTTGTTGACGAGGTGGGGCAGGTAGGTGGAGCAGAAGTCGATGCACTTGTTGTAATCTTTTTTGGAGTCGATGACCAAGCGTTCCACCTCCTTGGTGAACAGGTCGCGGATGGAGCGAAAGATCAAGTTCAGGTCTTCATAGAGGAGCCGGGAGTGGGTGTGGTCCCGG